>ERZ1026814.816-NODE-816-length-14482-cov-10.548102_pt1 | contig 14482 bp, 16 predicted proteins | sample MGYA00520871_ERZ1026814 | MGnify/ENA primary metagenome ERZ1026814 (study PRJEB33270, sample SAMEA104284478) | anaerobic digester metagenome | biome: Anaerobic digester microbiome; feature: mesophilic sludge digester; material: Anaerobic digester biomass | place... | reverse complement strand
GCATTCACTTGCCCTTGACAGGTTCTGGACAGCACTTACCTTGGCGTTTATGGCCGTTGATGGGGCACCACAGAAAATTGTTAATAACTTTCTTAAATAATGCTTACTTTATTAGGGTTAAAACAAAATCTGCTACTTTTCATATACAAACCCGTTATGCGGCAGCTTAAAAAAGACAGTGCAAACCTTAAATTATTGATAAAATGGACTTTATAACTTTAGACTTTGAGACGGCTACTTCACAAAGAGACAGCCCTTGCGAGATTGGACTGACGTTCGTTAGTGGTGGACAAATTGTAGAAACTAAATCATGGTTAATCAAACCGCTATATGAGGATTTCGACTATTTCAATATTTCAATACACGGAATCAGACCAGAACACGTTGCTGACAAACCAGAATTTAATGAACTGTGGTCAGAGATTAAACCGCTTATAGAGAACAAATTTGTAATAGCCCACAATGCTGGATTTGACATCAGTGTTTTACGCAGGACACTTGAGGCATATAAACTTCCCTTTCCGACTTTGAATTATTCTTGTAGTTATATTTTTTCAAAAAAGGTTTGGCCCGGACTTCCAGCATACGACCTCAAAACTCTTTGCAAGGTAAATAGCATCGACCTTAACCATCATAGAGCAGGTGCAGATAGCAAAGCGACAGCAGAACTGACTTTGAAAGCATTTGAAATAGCAGGTGTTTCATCACTTGAAGACTTTCCAGAGAAATTAAAGACTACAGTTGGTCATCTTTTTGACGGTGGTTACAAACCATCTGAAACAAAAAGAATTCGTAAAGCTATCGACCCAACAAAAATTGTTGGCGACCCGGCTAAACACAACCCTGACAGTATCTTTTATGGAAGGACTGTTGTCTTTACGGGTACTTTATCTTCAATGGTTAGAGCTGAAGCCCATCAAATTATTGCAAACATTGGCGGTATTATTGGCAATGGCGTTACAAAAGAGACTGACTTTTTAGTCGTTGGACAACAAGACTATCGTGTTGTAGGAGATGACGGAATGAGTAATAAACAGGGGAAAGCGGTTAAACTAATTGAGAAAGGTTCGACACTAGAGATTTTATCAGAGGACGACTTCTTGAAAAATCTATAAAACAACAATAAAGGACTGAAATGATAGCCGACCGCATAACAAAAACTATATGTCAATTGCCGTTTCCGTGTTGACAACAAGCCGTGTAGCCCGCAACAGCGGCGGTGCGGCTTGACAGGAAAACCGCCCGCAGTCGGCAACTGCACATAGTTCCAACCGTTGTGCTGAATGCCAAAACACAACAGAAAAATATTATTTAAATATACTTGTAGTATATACATATTATATATACCTTCGTAGAATAATATCTAAGTCATGAAAACAATATCATTAAAAATTGACGACTCAATCTTCGGAGAAACTGAAAATATTCTCTCCAAGATTAAGAAACCTAGAAATAGATACATAAATGAGGCTCTGGAATATTATAATAAAATTCAGAGACGTAAAATCTTAGAATCAAAACTCAAGAAAGAATCTGCCTTAGTAAAAGCTGAGTCTATTTCCGTACTTAATGAATTTGAGGAGATAGATTATGCAAATTAAAAGATTTGAAATCTGGTTGGCTGATTTGAACCCTCAAATAGGTACAGAACCAGGTAAGACAAGACCTGTGCTCATCGTGCAAACAAATCTCCTTAATAAGATACCTCACCCTTCAACGATAATATGTCCTCTAACGACAAATACTCAGAAAGAATCTGACATCTTAAGAGTTCATATTAAAAAGGGCACCGCAAATCTTAATGAAAATTGCGATATAATGATTGATCAGGTGCGAGCCATTGACAATAAAAGGCTACTTAAAAAGCTTGGAGAATTGCCTGAAAGTCTTTTTAATAAAGTCAAAGAAAACCTAGCTATCATTCTAGATTTGAACTAAAGCACTCAGCACAACAGGTCGGTATATGTCATTGGCGCTCCGTGGCGCGACAATCGGGTAACTAAAGAGGAAGGCTTCGTGGCTGGCGCCACGGCCTGCCCCGGCTACCGCCGGGGACTCCCTCCTGGTGTCACGGTTTTTGCCAACGCGAGAATAAACAAGTAACAATCATATCCCTGCAGCGCATCACGAGTGCAAAAACACGCGCCACCCCGACTCGGCGCCAACAACACATGCCGCCGAACGTTAAGCCCAAGCGTGAATTTTATGAAATCAGAACCACCTTGGTTCTTTTAACTACCTTGTGAGCTTTAAGGATATGAATAATTTTTCGCCCGCCGGAGGGTATAAGGTTTGTCACAGCCTTTGAACAGCGGTGGCAGTCCGGCACCCTGGTTCCGTTCTTTTGGAATAGAATGGTGATCTGTTCTTTGAGGAAACCTGACAGTACAATCACAGCGGAATTGAACTTATCCGGCGTGCCGTGTACCTATCTTCAAAAAAGTAATCAGTTTTAAATCCGGTTGCCGGTTGAATTCTGCCATTGTGTTTAGGTCAAAGGCTGCGCCAAACCATGCTGGAAAAGGAGGTTCGCTTTCTGCGTCAACATTAACGCCAGTGCTTAACAACGGCTATATGCCATGGCGGTTTCGGTGGTGGGTGCAGGTCTGATTCCCGCTCGATTTTCTTTGTCGTTCCGACAGAAAATCTCCCGCAAATCCGCCACTGCACATAGCCCGGACCGTTATGCACAAGCGGGAAATACTTAACAGACTAATATGGAAAAACAAAAATTTAATAAATCAAACAAACTTGCCGAAGAAGCATTAATGGAATTAAGACAAAGAATAGCGGAAATTTCATTAATTGATGCAGGGGTTGATGTTGAAATTAAAGAAGATGTATTAAAAATTTTTCAAGTAGATGGTGAACCAAATTGAGGTGAAAAATTTATTATTGTGACTAAAAAGAATGTTGCTCTTCTGCAAGTTCTAACAGGTGATAAGGATTTATGTTCATTGACAAAAAATGAATGGAGTGAAATTCTTAATCCCTCACCATCAAACAAATTAATATATAAATATTTTAAAAAATTGCATAATTCATTTAAGACAAATGCAATCTCTAGCAGAACATATACATCTGCTTTTGTCGAAATAAACCTAATATTAAAAGAGAAATGGGAAGCTAGTCAAACTAATCATAATTTATTGAAATAACAGAAAAGTTAAAATGGATATTTGAATTAGCTAAAAATGAAAGTAAAAAGAGAGTTTTCTATGGTAAATGTAACTAATAAGTATGTGAATGGAAACAAGAACCGCCAGTGCATAACAGCATATTTATTTAAATGCGGTGGCTGTGCTGGTAGATGGGGGGTATAGTTAATGAAAGGATGTGCTTACTGACAGCTACCTACGAAAACGTCCGCAACTAAATAAATATGCAAAACGTTATGCACAAGGCGGAAAATCTGAAAGACATTGATTAACTTGACAAATATTTTATGATTTTTCACTAATGGAACCAATACATTATTTTTTCGATTCAATAAATCGGAATGCTATCATCGTAAGACCTAAAAGACCTTTTTTTGACTGGATTAATTCAGTATACCCTAAAGGCCAACCCATTAACAAAAATGATGAAAACAATATATATCTCATACGTGAGATGGATAGTAATGACTCAATATTGAAATGGATTAAGAAGAATTTTGAAGATTTATTTTCAAATGAGCTTAATGATTGGTGTACTGATGAGGAAAGATGGCCCAAAAATCGGAATTTTAAAATGTTTTCCAATTGGTTTGAAATTGAGATAAGTTCAATGATTCTAGACCTTGAGGATGATCCAGTGACAAAGGACTAAAAAAGCCCTGTGCATAACAAACGGTATAGGTCATGGCTGTCTCCGTAGCTATAGAAGCTTTATAAATGTAATTTAACTTTGTTTACCCCGACAGGAAACTGCCACTTAGCCGCCACGCCCCATACCGTCAACCGTTAGCAACCATAAAAAACACCAGAAAGACATATGAAACAGTTTATATTCTTATTACTTGTAATAATTACGATTAATCAAACTTATTCTCAAGATTACGAAGAATTGCATAAACACCTATATACTAATTGGAAAACACCAGAAGAATACGTTATAAGCAAATTTAAGAGCCACGATTATATTTTTATTGGAGAATATCACAGGATTAAACATGATGTTGAATTGATTTTAAATCTGATTCCACTATTGTATGAAAATGGGATATTCACCTTGGCGATAGAATTTGGTGCTTACGATATTCAGGCGTTAGTTGATTCATTAATAACAGCTCCTGCTTTTGACAGAGGCTTGTTAAAATCAAATTATTTCAAAAACAATCAAGTATGGGGATATAAGGAATACATTGATATATATGAAGTTGCATGGGCCGTAAATAAAGCCAATTCCAATTCTCCGAACAAATTTCGTGTTGTGAATCTTGCACCACCATACGACCCATGTAAAAAAGGCGGAGCATGGAAAGATTTGGATCCTGATATATATATGGCGGACGTTATAAAGAAAGAAATTATATCCAAAAACCAAAGAGCATTGATATATTCAGGTAATCACCATGCTTTTACTAAATTTCATCAACCCTTATATGACTTTGAAAAAGATACTCTATATGGTTTCTGTAAAACGAGAATGGGAAATATCATACATGACTCTTTGAAAGTCAAAACTTTTAATATATCCTTACATGCAGGTTGGATTTCCTCTAAAGGTTGGAATGCGCCTACTGTCCTCCCCGTTAATGGAGTAATTGATAGCATTATGAATATGTATAGTGATAAAAGAGTTGGGTTCGATGTTGTTAATTCGCCTTTCGGGAAATTAATATCTACTGACTCATACTATGCTATAGGATATGATAGTTTTACTTTAGATAAATATTGTGACGGCTACATTTATCAATATGCCTTTAAAGACTACCAGCCAATAACTCCTGAACCGAATTTTTACACACGAGAAAATATTCATGCCCTTCGCAAATATTTAAGATGCATAGGTTTGCCAAAGATTGCAACATGGACATTATTTAGGTTTAATGCTAGTAAACGAACATATGAAGACATCAGAAATCATTTTAGACATCTAATGAAATAATTACGGTTGCTAACACGGGTTTTGCGTCAGGCGGGTTAACTTGCAAATTCGGAGCTTTGTAACTCGCACCTGCGTTCATCTCGTGTTCACGGGAATTCGTCCCACCAACCCGCCCGAACGCAAACCCCAAAAACGTTAGCTGCCATGTGAGCCGCATTTCAGGTTTTATCCTAATTGGAGTATTCTTAAATTTGTAACTATTTAAACAAACTACAAATCTATGACAGATAATCATCTCATCAAAAAGTGTAAAGAATACCTTAAGACTCTTTGTGTAGATATTTCTGAACGATGTGTGGGCAGTAATGGTAATAGACAAGCCACCTACTTCTTTGAAAAAGAGCTTTTATTACGTGACTGGGAAACCGAAATGGTTGAATTCGAAGCAATTGATTGGGTAGAAAATGGAGCTACTCTCAAATCTGATGAAGAAAACTTTAATGTTCTAGTAAGTCCATATTCACTTGGATTCAGAGGTGAGGGAGAATTAATACCTGCATCAACTATCGAAGAGTTATCAAAGATTAACGCAAAGAATAAGATAATCTTTCTTTTCGGAGAAATTGCCAGAGAGCAATTGATGCCTAAAAACTTTGTATTTTATAATCCAGAGGAGCATCAAAAGATTATCTCGATTCTTGAGAATAGCGGAGCAAAGGCTATAGTAAGTGCAACCGGTAGAAACGTGGCATTAGCAGGTGGAGTATACCCTTTCCCATTAATAGAAGATGGGGATTTTGATATTCCCTCTGTCTACATGACTGAAGAAGAGGGCTTAAAACTCATTCCCAAAATTGGGAAGATCGTTTTCTTGGATTCATTATCAAAAAGAATTCCTGGAAGGGGCTACAATGTCATTGGTAAAAAGGGTAATAACAACTCTCTAAAGATTGTGGTTACGGCCCATATCGATGCAAAGAAAGGTACGCCTGGTGCAATTGATAACGCAACAGGAGTAATTGTCCTATTATTATTATCAGATCTACTCAAAGATTATAATGGTAATAGACTCATTGAAATTATTGCTTTTAACGGTGAGGATTATTACGCAGTCCCTGGACAGATAAATTACATTTCTACAAATAAGAATAATTTCAACAAAATATTACTGAACATTAATATAGATGGCGCTGGATACAAGGAAGGACTTTCTGCATTTTCCCTTTTTAATCTACCAGATGAAATACTTCAGGTTACTAAAAATGTAATCAATCAGTATAGTGGAATAACGGAAGGTATCCAATGGCTTCAGGGTGATCATAGTATCTTTCTGCAATTTGGTGTCCCAGCTATAGCAGTTTCTTCAAAATGGTTCATAGATAATATCGGTGATCAAGATATAACTCACACTCGAAAAGATAATATTGAGATTGTCGATTGTAACAAAATTGTTGAAATTTCTCAAGCATTAAATACACTTATTAGATCTATCTAGATCATGACTAAAAGACTGTTTAACTTATTGATTTAAAAATAAACACAGCAGCTAACAAACGGTATAAATAATTTGGCAGTGAGTGGTTTTGCGAATGTTTGAGCTTTTAGTTAAGTTTGATATAGCTGGATAATTAAGTGCCTTGAAATGCCAAACTATTCATACCGTCAAACGTTAGCGTTCATACTAAATTGACCTACAAATGGTTCGAGCATTATTGAAAATACGACTAAAGCAAATTTACCGTGGAATTATTGGAATCGGATTATTTAGATTCATTTTCTTAGTCGGATTAATTGGATTTTTAGGATTTGCCCTATACATAAAGAGCTCAGATAAAGCAACTTCTCAATATATAATTGCAGGATTTCTATTACTGATAATGTTCGTCCATTTTAAAAGAGGTGATAAATTGTTTCTGAAAAGTCATTTCTCAAACTATAAGACACTCATGCTTGCGGAGTATATTATCCTTTCTATACCTGTCTTATGCTGTTTTTTAATTCATAAACAATGGGTTGCCATTAGCCAACTAACTGGATTATTAATTATCATAAATATTGACTTAAAAGCGAGAAATTCAAATTTAAACACTAAACTTCAGGAATTAATTCCCGACGATGCTTTTGAATGGAAAGCAGGAATAAGAAAACAATTTTTTATAATCGTCCCTATTTGGATTATAACTGCTCTTACATCTTTTTTTATAGGAAGTGTACCTATTGCAATTTTTATTTTGGGAATTATCATTTTAAGTTTTTTTGAGCGATGTGAACCTTCCCAGATTTTAACATCCTTTGAATTAGGAGCCACAAAACTGTTATGGTTAAAAATAAAACGTCTGTTGCAATTATTTTCAATTATTGTAATTCCGTTAATCGTTTTATTTATAATCTTTAATATAGATAAATGGTATATCCCGGTTGCTGAATATTTTATTTTCTGTAGTCTTTTGGTTTACACTATCATGACTAAATATGCATTTTATGAACCAAATATAAAATCGCCAGCAGCGCAAATATATGTAGCACTCGGTGCATTGGGAGGTATAATTCCGGTATTCTTGCCCGTAGTTTGGCTTATGACAATTTTATTCTATTCAAAGTCAGTTAACAAACTAAATTTCTTCTTAAATGATTATAATTAAAAACCTTACAATTTCATATAACAAGTACCAAAGAGTTATTGACAATCTGAATTTATCATTGGATGAGAATCTGATACATGGAATTGTGGGACTAAATGGTGCAGGAAAAACCACATTGTTAAACACCCTTTATGGATTAAAGAAACCAGTAGCAGGGACAATCCAATTTGACAATAAAGAAATTAATAAAAATTCTGTTGCTTATTTAGTGACCGAGAATTTCTTTTATTCGAGTATCACAGGAAAAGAATATCTGAGCCTTTTTAAAAACAACGAATTTGACATAGACCGATGGAATAAACTCTTCAACCTGCCATTGAATAAAATAATTGATGGATATTCCACCGGTATGAAAAAGAAACTCGCATTGTTAGGGGTTCTAAAACAAGACAAACCTTTAATGATTCTTGACGAGCCTTTTAATGGACTGGACATTGAAACCTGTCGAATTATTCGAATGATTTTGTTGCGATTAAAAGAAAGGAACAAAACCATAATTGTCACCTCCCATATAATCGAGACACTGACTAATTTGTGCGATTTTATACATTATTTGGAAGCAGGAAAAATTAAATTTTCCAGAGACAAAAGTGGTTTCTTGGAGTTTGAAAGAGAAGTATTTGACAAAATTGAAAATGAGAATATTGAATTAATAAATGAGCTAATATAATAAAGTACGAAACGCTAACACGTGGTATAAGTCATGGCTGGGTTTGTGCGGATTCGACAAATCGAATCTCGTCCCAACCTCTGTTTCGGTCGGACACTCAGACTCTCGTCTGACCGCCACGACCTCATACCACCACCGTTAGCTGCAAGCCAGTGAGAGACCCAGATAGACATGACGAAAATATGATTATAAGTTTTACCGATATAATTGAGTTTAAAAAGATAATGTTTCAAATTACGCAACCATTAGGTTGATTTATGCATCTTGATTTGAGTCTGCTAAATTATTGAATATGAAAAAAATAGCAATATTTATACTTTTTGGAATTTTTTTCTCATGTACAAAAGAAAATGACAAAGAGCAAAATTTAATTGAAGGTATTAACTTTGAGAACTATCCAAAAGTTGATGGTTCTACTTCAGCAAGTGTGCTGAATGTGATGGTTGCCTGTAAACTTTTGGGTGTACCATATATATGGATGGAGCCTGGTGTTGTTAGTGAATGGACTTTACATCCTAAATATGAAGTACTTGATGAACAGTATAAAGACTTCTTTTGGCAACGTGTGAAGAGTTCTAAAACTCATGGTGCATTTATTAATTTGATTGATGGTAATGCAGATATTATACTCACACACCGGACTATCTCTTCTGACGAGAAAGCCCATGCTGACTCTGTAGGAGTTACGCTGATTGAAACACCTATCGCTTTAGACGCTTTTGTTTTTGTTGTAAACAAGAACAATTTTGTGAAATCACTGACAGTTAATCAAGTTCAAAAAATATTTACTGGCGAAATAACAAATTGGACTCAAGTTGGCGGTAATGATTCAGATATAAAAGTTTTTACACGTCCCCGCAATTCAGGTAGTGAGGAAGTATTTAGATTGTTAGTAATGGACGGTATGGAACCAGCTGATTTTCCTGCGAGCGCTATAGGTGGAATGTCTCAGGTTTTTGGCGAAATTATTCATAATGTGAATGCTATTTGTTATACTTTCAATAATTACAAAGATTTGCAAGCACGGATTCCTGATAGCGAAGTGCCTAAAATCTCCATTAATGGCATATTTCCAGATAAAACTTCTGTTAAAAACAAGACATATCCATTTATATCAAAAGTTCATGTTGCAATCCGTTCTGATTTAGACCACAATTCAATGGCTTATAAATTATACAAATGGTTGCAATCTGATAATGCAAAACCAACTATTACAGAATGTGGTTTTTTGACAGAATAGTATCAATCAAAATACTACCTAAAATCGGCCAGCAGCTAACAAGCAATATAACCAATGTCGGGCGCAGTGGTGGCTTGAAAGCGTCTGCCCCGCATCAACATTTGCAACTGTTGACAGGGAAGTCGCCCGCTCTCCGCCACTGGTCATATTGCAAACCGTTAGGCTGCATGTCGACAATTCCTACTTGCATTTTTAAAAAATAATACTTATCTTTGCCGTTAGTAACGCGAAACGTTAATGATAACTTCATTTGGATCAAAGGAGACTGAAAAGATTTGGAATGGTGAACGTGTTAGAAACATACCTCCAGAAATCCAAGTGATCGGTAGGAGAAAACTAAGAATGTTAAACAACTCTCTAAATCTTAACGATCTCAGAATTCCTCCTTCCAATAAACTTGAAAAGTTAAGTAGCAAAGTAAATAACCTCTATAGCATCCGAATAAACGACCAATGGAGAATTACTTTCCGCTGGGATAGCGGATTGGCAACTGAAGTAACAATTATTGATTATCATAAATGAAAGAAATGGAAAAATTACCAAATATACACCCAGGTGAAGTGCTTCTTGAAGAATTCCTGAAACCCATGAATATTTCTGCTTACAGGCTCTCGAAAGATATTGGTATACCGCAGACAAGAACCTCTGAGATTATTAAAGGTCTCAGAAGAATAACCGCAGATACTGCTCTAAGATTAAGTTATTATTTCGGAAATTCGGCCAAATTCTGGCTTGGGCTTCAGAATGACTATGACATAGAGGAAGAAAAGATGGCTAAGAAAAATGAATTCAAAAGGATCAAAAAAGCCAAAGAACACGCAGCCTAACAGGTCGGTATATGTCATTGGCGCTCCGCACCGCGAGAACTTTCTGGCTAAAGAGGACTGTTAAGTGGTCGGCGGAGCGGCCTGCCCTGGCTCCCGCCAGGGGCTCCCGCCTGGTGTCACAGTTTTTGCCAACGCGAGAATAAACAAATCAACATCATATCCCTGCATCGCACCACGAGTGCAAAAACACGCGCCACCCCGAAGCGGCGCCAACAACACATACCGCCGAACGTTACCCACAATTATGAAAAAGACACTGCACATATTGACAATCCTTCTTCTTCCATTGACAGTTTTTGGACAAAGTGACTATTGGGCAAGATTGTCAATTTCAGGTGGAGTTTCAGAACTTGGAATTTCACCATCCGAAGAAATTTGGGTAGCTACAAAAGCAGGAAATGTATACTACACAAAACAAATCGGTGAACTATGGCATATCGGACCTTTTGGTTCATTAGACCCATACAATATTAGCACGGGAAAAACCTTTGAGAGAGTAAATTTTTTCTCTGAAGACATCTTAATGATTTCAGGGTTTATTCAAGAAGACGGAAAACAAGACTTTGTTTTTTGGTCAGGTAATAAAGGGAAAACCTGGGACAAAGTAATCTTCGGTAAAAGCAGTTGGATTGATGCGGCATACATAAACAACAACGGAAAAGCTTGGATGAGTGGTAACTCTCAACTCATTTATTATACAGAAGATAACGGGAAAACTTGGACTTCGTTTGACAAAGTAGAACCAACAGGAAATTTACGATTTTCAACAATTCATTTTGCAAAAGACGAACAAACAGGATTATTTGGTTCGTTTTGGAACGTACTCTACAAAACAACTGATAATTGCCAAAATTGGGAAAAACTGCCTACACCTTTAAGTCAGGAAAAATATGAAAGACTTTCGAAAGAAGAACGACCCGACATAAGGAAAATTAGAATTTTTGGGAATCACTATATTATCAATCAACAAGGTAGAGTGTTTATTACTAAATCCAATTCCATTAGTTGGACTTACTTACCTGAAATAATTGATTTTGAAGTTTCCGAAAATGAAAACCTTTTTACCATTAATCAAGATTTGAGTATAAGCCTTTATGACCCAGATTTCACTAAAGCTTGGCAATCAGATAAATCGATTGAGAATAATCCAAGAGCAATCGGTATAAGAAACAACAGTCTTTTCGTTTTGACTTTTGAAAATATTTATAAGATAAATCGTGATAACTTTATCGTTTCTCAGTTATTTACAGACGAAATTTCTATTCAAGAACCCTATTTGAAGCTTCAATTTGAAGGTGAAGAATATGGATTTGAGAATAAAGCTATATTACATTTTGATAAGAAGAAAAAAACGTGGTATAGGTTTATAACGGTGGACTTCTCAATCGCTAATGCTTCCTTGTTTGGTAGTAAAATCATATTAGCAGACCGAAGTTTAAACAAACAATACACCTTTGACCCAAAAGGAAAGTCAGTCAATGAATATAATTTACCTGAAAGTCTTTTTTCTAATCTCGTGGTTAAGGAATTTCATTTTGAAAATGGCAGTCAAGGTTGTTTCCATTCAAATAACTCATTAAGGTCGTACATCAGAAAAGGCGACAAGTTTGTAGTTGATAGAAAATCAAGTACTTCAAAATATCTATCCCTTGCTACTTCCGAAATAAACGCTGACAAAATAGAGCAGATGGTTGAACTAATTGACAATTCAAGATTTGTAAAAGTATCGTTGAATGATTTAAACATCACAGAAAATGACATAATTAAATTTAAGAAATTCATTGACAAAGAAGCACAACGGATAAAGAAATCAGGTATAGACCGTTTTGACTTTGAAAATTTGTATTCATTTCCAGGAGAAAACACAGATTTCAATTTCTATAGGTCAGTTGCAGATTCACTTTATACTCTTAGTGAATCAGAAATCAATAATGCCTTTTGGCAAGCATATGGGAATTGGAGTACTACAACCGATTGGAGAAGAATCATTATTGTATTTCAGAACGGAAAAAAATTAATAATCGAGAACTCTGACGACAAGCCAAACTATCTTTACGCGCCTTGGGTAGTTGACTTTGAAGGTTTGAAATTCCGAACAAACTCTATTCTCTTTGGACAACAAATAGATGAAATAACAAATGGACAGTTTTTTAATAAAACTGCACGAGAAAAGAACTATGCTATCTTCAAAATTGCCGACTATATGTACAGAAAGAAACTAAATGAAAAATAACTGTGGGTAACAGCGTGTATGTGGCAATAGCGGGTGAAGTGGTAAATCGAAGGTCTGTGCTTCTAAGAAACTTTGTGCTAAACGGACAGGAAAGTGCTACTAATCCGCTACTGCACATACACGCAAACCGTTATGGGCAATAAAACGCAACCCAAACCAGACAAATGACATCTTAAATAAAAAATGATTATGAGATACCCAATATCGATTTTTATAGCGTTGATTTTTGTTTTTTCATACTGTGATAAAGAAAAGCAAATTCGGACTACGACTTGTAATCAACCAGAAGATTATGAGTACCTTGAGAATTATAAAGTAGACACAATGTGTTCAAGTGATTTATGTATAGAGTATTTTAATATCTGGAAAGATTTGATTAAAGAAAAAAATAATTTAAGCCAAGATTTTATTGACACACACATAGAATATTGTTATTCAGAGATAAATTCATGGGCAGATGGAATTTCATTTAGGATATGTTACAAATTTAAGGTTGATTGGGCTATTGCCTATAACTGTGACCAATTCATAATTAAAATACATGCAGACAACACGCATTATCCAACATTAGATTTACCAAGAGACACATACTTGACAAAGGAAAAAGTTAAGATTGCGGTTGATAATAGAGCATTTTCCTCAGACATCATAAAAATGTCAAGTATTGACAAAATAAAATACACTACGATGGATAACGCCTTGCAAGATTTGATAGGATATTCAGGTGTAAATCAACTATGCTTAAACATGATAACAATAAATGATGATAATGGTGATTTAATTTTGGAAGCATCAGCCCAATATGAAAATGAGGAAAATTCATGTGTCATAGGAACAATAGATTTGATTACCGGGGATAAAGAAGTAAAAGACACACCATGTTGGATTAATTAATTACTGCCCATAACACGCGGTATAAAAAATTGCCGTGACAGTAGGTTATTCAAGGGTTGTAGCCCGCTTCAACATTTGTGTAACTTGACAGGAAATCGCCCGCAATCGGCAACTTTTCATACCGCCGGAACGTTGTGCGTCATGCTTGGAAACGCCTATGCACATTTAAGCACATTTGGTTGCCCCCCACACATGCTTTATCTTCGCAACCAAAAGAGCTTAAATTTTGCCAGCGCTCACGAATGATATTAATGATAATATGATTTTAAATATAACAACAACACATAATCCTGCAACAGACTTGGGATTTCTATTTCACAAACATCCTGACAAGTTTCAGACATTTGAATTATCTATTGGAAAAGCATATGTGTTTTATCCTGAGAAAAGTAATGATAGAACAACCATTAGTTTACTTTTAGATATTGATCCAATTGATATGGTTCGTGGAGCAAGAAATCATGGAGGTGATAGTTTTGCACTTGGACATTATGTTAATGACAGACCTTATGTTGTTTCTTCTTTTATGAGTGTTGCCATTTCAAAAGCCTTTTCTTCCGCATTGAATGGAAAATGTAAAGACAAACCTGAATTGGTAGATGTAAAATTACCATTCGAAGTTGTTATTTCAGTAATTCCAGCCCCAAAAGGCGGAGAACTGCTGATTAGAAAATTCTTTGAGCCTCTTGGTTATATTGTCGAATTGAAAAGACATCAACTTGACAATAAATTTACTGAATGGGGAGACAGTAAATATTTCACATTAAAATTAAAACATACTATAACAACGAAAGAATTGCTATCACACCTTATATTGGCCCCAATTAAAAGTTAGCACAGTTTAAGCTTAAATTTACAGGTATGGTAAAGCAAAAGCGAAAGAGTGCAAAAATGAAGACCCGGATGGTTCTGGAGTTGTTACGCGGCAGGACCATCGAAGAAGTC
>ERZ1026814.804-NODE-804-length-14598-cov-4.742727_pt1 | contig 14598 bp, 9 predicted proteins | sample MGYA00520871_ERZ1026814 | MGnify/ENA primary metagenome ERZ1026814 (study PRJEB33270, sample SAMEA104284478) | anaerobic digester metagenome | biome: Anaerobic digester microbiome; feature: mesophilic sludge digester; material: Anaerobic digester biomass | place... | reverse complement strand
TTGCTTGTGATAGATGCTAATTGTATCGTAGTGTGAGATGCTCTTAGGAGGTGTGCTCATTCTTGTTTTGGTAGTCTGTTGTTTTGTTTTACGATTTTTTTGTTGTTGTTTTTTTTTTTTTCAAGCAGAAGACGGCATACGAGATCTAGTACGGTCTCGTGGGCTCGGAGATGTGTATAAGAGACAGATCATGTCCTTGAGGACCTCGTTGCCGAAACCGCCTTCGCGCACGGCAATGCCCATGGCCTTCTCCACGAGGTCCACCGTGTCCGCCATGGCGTCATCCAGGACGGTGATATTGGTCTTGATGTGCCGGAACCAGACGTGAAAGAGGTAGAACAGCGCGTCGGGCTCGCCGTCGAAGCACAGCCAGCCGGCGGCCGTCCTCCGGCCTTCGTCCGACCCCGCCGCGGTTTCGATCCGCAGCACAAAGCTGTCCTTCCTGAGGCCCGCCTTCACCACGCCGAAGCGCTTCAACGAGGCACGGACGACTTCGACCACGTGGTAATCGGAGTTCCCCTTCAGTTTCTGGATGACCTCCAGTTCGATCTCGTCAGCGTGCTTTTTCCATTTCCGGTCCAGCTGGTTTCTCGTCTGAGCATCCATTGCGCACGTCTCTCGAATGAATTCGGTTTGTGCGGCCTTAGCCCGGTTCCCTCCCATGGCTGAAAGACCTTCCTGAAGGAGGTGAATCAGCATGATTCATGCCAAAAAAGAAGGTATCGGGCATCAGGTCTCAGGCGTCAGGAATGATGCGCGTTTCGACGGGTCGACGGGATCGTGGTTGTTGGCAAAGCGCCTGTCCGGAGAGGGGAAAAGCCTTCCGGACGGGTCGTTCGTTCCGTTTTGGCATCGCAGAAAACGTGACGCACTGCCGGTTTTACGGACCCGTGTCAGCAGGAGCATAGCATGGATGTCGAGTGGGAAAACGCCCAACGAGCCGCTAAAGGCCGGCTGCGAAGGAAGGAATGCATGAAGAGCAGAAGGGCGGCGTTGACGAAAGATTTTCCTGTCCGCTCTTCCCGGTTTCTGCTCTTTCGATCTTCGCGGTCCCGGAGCGTGAAGACAATTCAAGGGATCGACAGGGGCCTTCCGGTCACCGGTCTCCTGCGGGCCACAACTGGGTCCTCAGACCGCTCACCCGCTCGATCCTCCTCGACAGCGCCGCCCGGAGAGCCTCTCCGCCCGCCCACAGATCTACCCGTTTGCGGGCCCGGGTCACTCCCGTGTACAGCAGCTCCCTCGTCAGCACCCGCGCATCCGTCTCGGGCAGGACGAGGAGCACCCGGTCGAACTCCGTCCCCTGGCTCTTGTGGACCGTCATGGCGAAGGCCGTCTCGTGTTCGGGCAGGCGGTAGGGCTCGAAGGTTCTCATGGTCCCGTCGGGGGCCGGGAAGAAGACGCGCAGGTCGCCGCCCGCGCCCGGGTCGGCCAGGGCGATGCCGACATCGCCGTTGAAGAGCCTCAGGCCGTAATCGTTGCGCGTCACCATCACGGGCCGGCCCTCGTACCACAGGCGCCCCGGCCGCAGACGGCCCTCGCGGGCCAGAATCGCCTGCACGGCCGCATTGAGGGCGCCGACGGACCAGAGCCCCTCCCGCAGGGCGCAGAGGATCCGAAAACGGTTGAACCGCAAGAAGATCTCCGCCGGCCCGTCTCCCTGCATGTAATCCCCGTAACCGGCTGTCACGATATCCCTCAGCGCCCGGGACAGATCGCGGGGCCGGGGAACGGGCCGGAACCCGAGATCACCGCGCCCGCCGCCCTCCAGGATCGAAAGCGCCTCTTCCCGGCTGCCGTCCCGGACGGCCCGGGAGAGTTCGCCGATCCCGCTTTCGGCCCCGAAGCGCCAGTTGCGCCTGAGCTCGACGATGCAGTCGCCCACGGGGGACGGGCTCTCTCCGTCCGCCGGGAGCGGCACAGTCTCGCCGCTTGCCCGGGCGAGCGCCTCGCCGGCGGGAACCGAGTAGGGGCGATTGCGTCGCTGTCCGCAGAGATCCCCGAGTACGGCGCCGGCCTCGACCGAGGCCAGCTGGTCCCGGTCGCCCAGGAGGATGAGCCGCGCATCCACGGACAGGGTTCTCACCAGGCCGTACAGGAGCTGGAGGGAGACCATCGAGGCCTCGTCCACCAGGACCGCGTCGAAGGGCAGCGGCTCCCCCTCGTCCCGGCCGCGCGGGGGCGATCCGGCGCGGCGGCCGAGCAGGCGGTGAAGGGTGGAGGCCTCCATGGCCGCAAGCGTCTCGCGGACGGCCTCCGGGGCGGCGATCCGCCCGGCGGACTCGCGGATGGCCTCCTGGAGCCGGGCGGCCGCCTTGCCCGTCGGGGCGGCCAGGGCGATCCGTGCGGGCCTGCCCTCCGACTGCTCCAGGAGCAGCGCAAGAATGCCCGCCGCGGTCGTCGTCTTCCCCGTCCCGGGTCCGCCCGTGATGACGCAGAACGGCTGCAGGACGGCCACAGCCGCGGCAACCCTCTGCCAGTCCGTCTCCTCGCCGCCGCGCCGGAAAAGCCGCTCGATCCCCTCCCGGAGCCGCGCGACGTCGACGGCGGGCAGCGGGCCCGACAGGCGCTCTCGAAGGAAGCGCGCCAGCCCCTGCTCGGCATCCCAGTGCCGGTGGAGGTACAGGCGGCTGCCGTCGAGGACGAGCGGACGCCACTCGCCGGGAGCGCCGACGACGGCCGACTGCCGAAGCGCGGAAATCCACGGCTTCAACGCGGGGCAGCGGGGCGAGGCCTCGCCCTCCGCGGCCGGCCCGCCGGCGAGCCCCGCAAGGTCGAGGCAGATGTTGCCCTCGGCAGAGGCGCGGCTCACCAGGGCGGCGGCAAGCGCCAGGGCCCCGTCTTCCGACCCCGCAAGCCGCGCCATGAGCAGCGCGAAGCAGCGGTCGAGATTCGAGACGGCGCCTGCGGCAAGCAGGCTGTCGACGATTCCCGGTTTCATGGCGCCCTGTCCTTCCCGGGCCCGGCCACGAGCCCGTCCGAAAGGGTCTCGATGAGCCGCCGCGCGGGCCGGTCGCGGAAGATGCCGCCGGTCCCCCGCGCGGGGTCCACGCCGCGCAGGAACACGTAAAAGACCCCGCCGACGTGCCTGTCGTAGTCGTAGTCCTTCAGCCGGCCCTTCAAGTACTCGTGAAGGGCCACCGTATAGAGATGATACTGAAGGACATAGAGTTCCTCCCGCATGACCGACGCCAGGGCCTCCGCCCCGTAGTCCTCGGGGCGGCTCCCCAGATGGTTGGACTTCCAGTCGACGAGGTAGTACCGTCCGCCGTGCTCGAACACAAGATCGATGAACCCCTTCATGAAGCCTTCGACGGGCCGGAAGCGGAGCGAGCCGATCCGTTCCGGGATGTCGCCCGCGCCGCCCGCGGCCCCGGCGAAAAGATCCCCGAGCGCCGCGGGGGTGAGGGGCCTGAGGGGAAAGGTGAAGCCCAGCTCGTGCAGGCACCTCTCGCGGGGAAGGCCCTCGAGACGGACACCCCGGGCCGCCTCGAGGGGCGCCGCGACGACCCGGCCGATCATGTCGCACAGGTCGTCCGACCAATGCGCCCCGTAGCCGTACTCCGCGAGCGCCTCCCCGACGATGCCGGCGACGGTGCCGCGGCCCGCGTCGGCAAAGTCGAGCCGCTCGAAGACGGCATGAAGGCACTTGCCCGCCCGCGGCCCGCGGGGGAAGGCGAAGATTCCCTGCAGATCCCCCGTCTCGCCGCCGCCGCGCCCGGGCGTCCTCTCGTCGTGGTCGGGAAGCTCCGCGGCGTCGTCCCCGGGGGCCGCCCCGCGGCCCGCATCCTCGACGAGGGACGAGAAGCTGGCGATCTCGAAGGCGCGCCCCGCCTCCCGGGAGAACTCGCGCGCCCGGAGCGGCCCCGTCCGGCCTTCGACGGGAAGGATGACGCGGGCCGGCGTCTCGGGCATCGGTCCGGCCTCGACGGTCCCGCCCGAGGCGGCGGCGACGGCCTGCAGCTCGCTCCTCAGGCTCTCCCCGTCCATGGCGCCGACGCGGGCCGCCGTGTCGTCGACGGCGGACGACGGGCCGCCCTTCGGCCCGTGAAGGATCCAGGCCAGCGAAGAGGTCTCCGACCTGTTGATGGGCCCCCAGACGAGATAGCACCGGTTCTTCGCCCGCGTCACGGACACGTAGAGCAGGCGGACGTTCTCGGCGAGCTGTTCCCGCTCCGCCGCCCGGCGGGCGTCTTCGCCGGCATCCTCCAGCGCCACGTTGAGCTGCCAGCCGTCCCCCTCGTCGTGGAAGCTGTAGACGTCCCGCCGCACGCGGGACGACCCCCAGTTGAAGGGGCAGAACACGACGGGGTACTCGAGCCCCTTGCTTTTGTGGATCGTGACGACCTTCACGGCGTCGGCGTCGCTCTCGAGCCGGAGCTGGTGCTCCTCGAGCCTCGGCGTCTCGTCGTCGCGCTGCGTCGCGAGCCACTGGATGAGCCCGCCCATGCCGGGGCGGCGGTGAGACTCCTCGCCGTGGAGCACCTCGGCCAGGTGCAGGACGTTGGTGAGGCTGCGCTCGCCCCCCGGGAGGGACAGCAGCCGCTCCCTGACCCCCTCGGCCTGCAGGAGACCCCGGAACATGACGAAAAAGCCGTGGCGCTCCCACAGGTCATGCCAGTCGTGGAACCGCCGGATCCTCTCCTCCCACGCCGCGCCCTCGCCCATGAGCCTCTCGATCGCGCCTCCGTCCATCCCCATCAGGCCGGTGGCGAGCGCCGTCCGGACGGCCGCCTCGTCGTTCGGCTCCGCGACGGCCCGTATCACCAGCTCCATCTGGCGGGCCTCCTCGGTGTCGAAGAGGTTGCCCGTGGTATAGAGGACACTGTGGACGCCAAGCTCGGAGAGGGCCTCCTGCACGAGCAGGGCCTCCCTGTTCGTGCGCACGAGGACGGCGATGTCGGCCTCCCGCAGGCGCCTGTCCCCGATCCGGCACTCGCCCCGCCGCCCCGCCTCGATGAGCCGCGCGGCCTCGGCCGCCACGGCCCGGCGGATGCGCTCCCGGGCCTGCTCGACGGTCACCCTCCCGCCGCCGTCGAGGGTCCAGATCTTCAGTGGGGGCTCGGCGCGCCCGCCGGCCGTCAGCACGGGGACCTGGCGGACAGCCGCCCGCGCCTCTTCGAAGGGAACGGCCTCGTAGAGAAACGGGTGCTCCGGCCGCGCGAACAGGCTGTTGACGGCGCGGACGAGCCCCGGCTCCGAGCGCCAGTTCTCGGCGAGCGTGTAACGTCTCTCCACGCAGGAGGCGGCGCGGATGTAGGCGAAGAGGTCAGCCCCGCGAAAGCTGTAGATCGCCTGCTTCGGGTCGCCGATGAGGAAGAGCGCCGCCTCGCCCTGCCCGAAAACGGACTCGAGGATGGCGAACTGCACGGGGTCCGTGTCCTGGAACTCGTCGACCAGCGCCGCCCTGTATTTCTTCCGTATGGCCCCGGCAAGGGCGCCCGTGCCCTCTGACCGGAGCGCCTCCCGCAGATCGGCCAGAAGGTCGTCGTAGGAGCGCAGGTTGCGCCGCCGCTTCCGTGCAGCCAGCTCCTGCCTCACGTACCGGAACAGCTCGCAGCGCAGGAAGCGGACGTGCCCCTCCATCCCGACGGAGGCGTCCCGGGCCGCGCCCTCGAACTCCGCGAAACGGTCGAAGAACCGATGGGCCGGGACGATGCCGTTCTTCTTCACGGCCCCGGCCAGCACGGCGGGGCTGAACTTCATCAGCTCCTCCGACAGGGGCAGCGCCGCCCAAGGGCGGGCCAGGAAGGCATCCATGGCCTCCAGGAGGTGCTCCGGCTTGCCGTACTTCGTCCGGTTCAGGGACCCTTCCCGGAGGGCCCTCTCCACCCCCGCGCGGCTCTTCGGCCAGGAGCGGCGCAGGCGGGCGAATCCGTCCCGCAGCGCTTCGAGACCCGTCAGGGCCTCGGGGAGGGCCTCGGGGAGAATCCTCGCGTCGTGACGGAAGGGCGCCGCCCGAAGCAGGGAAAGAAACGATGCCGGGCCCTTGAAGCGCTCCCGCGCGTAGAGGATGAACTCGGGGGGCGCCTCGTAGAAGTGGCGACGCCAGAAATCGCGGACGATCTCCTCCCGCAGCAGGCGCTCGTCGGGCAGCAGCTCCGTGTCGAAGGGGCTGCCGCTCTCGAAGGCGTTCTCGGAGAGCATCCGCCGGCAGAAGGAGTGGATCGTAAAGACAGGGGCCTCGTCGAACCCACGCAAGGCCTCGCGCAGCCGGTCCCGGGCATCCTTCGGGTCGGCAAGCCCGCGGGTGAAATCCGCGAGGAAGGCCTTGTCCGTCCCCTTCCCGGCGAGCACGCCCAGTGCCTCCCGGATCATCTTCCGGATCCGGTCGCGCAGCTCCTCCGTGGCCGCCACCGTGTAGGTCACGACGAGGATATCCGAGGGCGCCAGGCGCTTCTCCACGATCAGGCGCAGGAACAGGCCCGCGATGGCGTAGGTCTTCCCCGTGCCGGCGCTTGCCTCGATGAGGTTCCGCCCGTCGAGCGGGCTTGTCAGCAGATCGAAGCGGGCTGTGGCCTCGGGCATCTCAGCGCACCTCCCCGGCATGCTCGAGCAGGGGCCCCAGGATGGCCCCGGCAAGCTCCCGGAACCTGTCGTCCAGCGCTTCCTTCCCACCGCCGAAACAGAAGCGGAAATACGGGTCCTGCCCCTCGGCGTACCCGCGCTCCGGCGCCCAGGTCCGGCCCGCATCCCTCAGGGCCTCATCGCCGGTCTTTCCCTTGAGGAGCCGCGACACGTAGACGCGGGCCGTCTCGGGGAAAAACGGCAGGGGCATCGTCAGGCCGCACCAGTAAGTTTCCAGCAGATCCTCCAGGAGGCGCTCCCGGCCCTCGACGGGTCCGAAGGCATAGCCCTCCTCCCTGCCCAGGACCACACAGCGCCCCGGGTAGCGCTCCCCCGCCCCGGCGCCGAGGGCGAGGTGATGGATCCAGGCGCGCAGCAGGTCTCTCGACCGGACCGCCGCAAACCGGTAGTGGACAAGGCCCGACGGCATTCCGAGCGGAAGCCGCCCCGTGAGCCGGAAGGGCCCCAGTGCGCAGTCCAGATCGATCGTCCCCAGGGGCTCGCCCCGCAGGTGCGGCCTCACGCGGGCGGCGAAGGCATCCGCTCCCGTGCAGAGCTCCTGGAACCAGCACTCCCCGGGCATTCCCGGCGGGAGGGTCCCCAGCGCCCTCGCCGCGGGCATCAGCTCCCGCGCCTCGAGTCCCTCGATGCAGCGGGCCGCGAGCCGCTCGCCCAGCTCGTATTTTTCGAGGCCCTCGATCCCCATGGGCTCCACGTCGGACAGGAGCGCCCCCGCCTCGTCGAGACGGAGCCCCAGTCTGCGGGTGAGGAGGTGGCGGGCAGGGTTGGCGAAGAACCGGACAAGGGCATGGACGTCAACGGTCCTCCACGCGGGCGGCGGTTCGGAAAGGGGCGAGGCGATAAAGGGCGTCTTCGGGCGGGGTGCGGCCACGGACGCCGCCGCCCCGGCGGCATTTTCGGCGGAGTAGCTGTAGAGCGCGCCCCCCCGGAAGTATTCAGGGCTGAAGGCCTGCAGCCGGTGCTTCACGACGAGCGCGTCTCGGATGTCTGCCATGCCCGGGATCTCGAAGCCCTGCTCGACATAGTCGAGCAGCTCGCTCACGACAACCGACGGCGGCCGCTCGCTGTTGTCCTGGATGCTCTGCCCCGTGTAGCTGATGCAGAGCTTCTCCCGGGCCGACAGGAGCGCCTCGAGAAAGAGGTAGCGGTCGTCGAGGCGGCGCGACCGGTCGCCCGGTCGAGGGCGCTCCCGCATCAGGTCGAAGCCGGGCGCGGCTGTCTGCCTCGGGTAGGCCGCGTCGTCCAGGCCGATGAGGCAGACCACCCGGAAGGGAATGCTCCGCATGGGGAGCATGGCGCAGAACGTGACGCCGCCCGTGAGAAAGCCCGAGGCCGTCCCCGTTTCCTGGAGCGCTTCCTCGAGGCAGGCCTTCAGGACACCGGCGCCGAACTTCCCGTCGAAACCGGACTGCTCCTGCCGCCGCGCCATCCCGGCAAGCGCCCGGCGCAGCACCTGTGCCTCGTCTTCCTCGCCCCCCTCGGGCAGGAAGAACTCGTCGAGGGCGGCCCCGAGGTGGGAGGCCCACCCAGCAAGGTCCCGGGGCTCCTCGAGGGACCGGGCGAAGGCGAAGAGCTTGTCCAGAAAAGCAAGGAACGAGCCGAGCGTCGATGCCTCCCCCTCGGCCACCCCCTCGTGGGGGGCGATGCCCATGAAAACCCCGTCCCCCCTGGCCGGCAGGGCAACCCCGAGGAGCAGCCGGTCGATCCCCGCCTGCCAGGTGTTTTCCGAAAACGCCGGGAGGCCCTGCTGCCGGCGGCTCGACCCGTCCACGCCCCACCGGATGCCGGTGTCGCGGATCCACCGGTGAATGAGGGCCGGATCGTCGGCCCCCAGGCCGAACCGCCGCCTCAGGGAGTCCGTCTCGAGGAAAGCGGCCACTTCCGTGGCGCCCATCCGGCTTCCCTCGAGATCGAGGAGGCGGAGGAACGCGTCCGCCAGCGTGCTCTGCCTGCGCAGGCCACGGTCCGCGACGCTGAAGGGGATGCGGCGCCTGTCGCCGCGAGGCACGGAAAAGGCGGCCTCGATGAAGGGGGCGTAGCTCTCGATCTCGGGCGTCATCACCAGGATGTCGGCCGGCGTGAGCGTCGGGTCGCGGTCGAGCATCTCGAGGATCCGGTCCTGGAGGACCTCGACCTCGCGCATGGGGCTGTGGCAGGAGTGGACCCGGATCGAGTCGTCGACGGCGGAAACGGCTGTCTTTTCCGTGCCGTCGGCGCCCCGGTCGCGCAGGTTGAGGATGTCGGACTGGATCTGCGACAGGAGGCTTCCGCCTGCCGGCTCCACGGAGACGTCCGCCTCCTCGCACCCCGTGTCGTAGACCATCCGAAGAAAGTCCCGGCCCAGGGCCCCCATCGAGGCGAGCAGGCTGTTTCCCCTCTCCAGGTGCAGGGCCTCGTCGGAGGGGGCCGTCCCGAGCCGGTCGACGAGCCGACGCATCTCGCGGTCGGAGTAGATAAGGTACCAGTATTCCCGACAGGGATTCATGACAAAGAGGTTGACGTCGACGGTGCGCGCGACGGCCTCGAGGATGCGGAGATGGAAGGGGGGAAGGGCCGAGATGCCGAAGATGGAGACCCGCCCGGGCAGCGGGGCCCCTCCCGGCCCGGGGTTCTGCAGGCGGGCGAGGGCCGCCCTCCATCTGGCCGCCCGGTGCGACCCGGGAGCCTCCCCCGCAAGCAACCGCCATAGGGCCGCCTGCCAGTGGCGGTCTTTCCCTTCCTCCCAGCCGAGCACCATGTCGGGGCGAAAGACGAGGTATTGGTCGAAGAGGCGGGCGATGATGCGGCTGAGCTGATAGCGCTTGAGACCGCGGCCGTCCCCGGCCAGGTAGGCCCTCAGGGGCTCGAACCCCTCGTCCTCCAGGCACCGGGGCAGCAGGCCCATGACCCGCCAGGTGAGCACCTCCGGGTCGAAGGCCGGGGAGCCCGGCAGGTCGGGCAGAACCGCCCGGAAGATCTCCTCGATGAAATGGTTGGGGAAGGGGAACCGGACGTTGGCGCAGATCCCCAGGCGTCCGGCCAGCTCCAGCGAGAGCCAGCGCTCCATGCCGCGGCTCTGGACCAGGACGACCTCCGGGGTCATGGGCGAGGCGGGCGGCACGCGCAGGGTCTCCTCGAGCTTGCCGGCGAGCGCCTCGAGGCGATTGCTGGTGTAGAGCTTCAGGCCGGGCATGATCCCCGTTGTACTCGATTCCCCGTGAGAACCTCAAACGAAATATTTCATTGCAGGACAGCAAAGCGCAATCGATGGATGCGACGGACATGACCGGAGAGAGGCGGAAACGGCGGATGCGGGATTTTCCGGTGCCTTCGGCCCGAAGCCCGTCGCCTGTTTTTGAATAAAAAAAACCCCCGGTGTTGGGGGGCACCGGGGGGTTCAGGGCAACCGTTTCTACCTGATGGTGTCCTTGAGAGCCTTGCCGGCGGTGAACTTGGGTACCTTCTTCGCCTTGATCTTGATTTCCTTGCCGGTCTGGGGGTTGCGGCCGGTGCGGGCGGCGCGTTTGGTGACCGAGAAGGTCCCGAAGCCGACCAATGTGACCTTGTCGCCCTTCTTCAGGGCGTCCGTGACCGCCTTCAGGGTTGCATTGATGGCCTTTTCCGCCGCGCTCTTGGAGCCAAGCGCCTTGGCTACCACTTCAACGAGTTGTCCCTTGTTCATTTAAAACTCTCCTCCTTGATTGGATTGATTGGGTTTGCCGTGAATCCTTCACGCTTGTTTCCTTCGTTCGGTGTTTTGACAACCATCCCCCTTTCAAAAGGAAATCCGCCACCGGATTGCAAACCGGTGGAAGTATAGCCCAGGAATCCCTCGCGGTCTAGCTTTTTTCACATTTCCCCGAAAAATTTTTCGCGATGAAGAGACCTTTTCCCGGCAAATTCCCGAGAAGCCGTCCCGTCGAAATGCAAGATACGTGCCCCTTTCTGGTCTCTCGGGCTCCGAAAGGCCCTCCCGGCAACCTTTTCCGGTCCTCCCTCTTCAAACCCCCTACCCGCAACACTTTCCGCCCTCTGTGTCCCATAGCCTTTGCAGGAGGCCTTTCCGGCAGACGGAGCAGGGGCGTCGCGCCGGCTCGGCGGCATGCTTTGCGATGCCACAGCGTGCTGCGACGATGCGTATGCGCGGTTCATGACCCCCGTGAGACCCCGTCCCCGGTGCCGGCGAGCGGATGCCGAATCCTTTGCCAAGTTGCGGGGATAATGATAGAAGATGGGCGTCAGGCACAGGGAAAAGACTTAAGGGAAGTCGTCGCAACCATGCCTTTTTCCTTTTGCCCTTTGCCATTTGCCATCTCCCGGAGGCTCCATGTCCATCGACCTCGTGATCATCTTCGCGGCCGGCTTCACTGCCGGCGGGATCCTGCTGTGGGTCATCGCGCGGCTGGCCGCGCAGAAGGAAATTTTCAATCAGGTCAACGAGATCCGGCGGAGCCTCTCCGCGCGGGTCACGGAGCTGGAAGGCCGGGCGCGTTACGCCGAGGGGCAGATGGACCAGCTGCGGCGCCAGCTCGATCTGTCGGAGGGCGAGATCGCCGGGCTGCGCAAGGCTCTCGACGACGAGCGGGTCCAGGCCGTGGAGGCCCAGGCCCGGCTGGACGAGTCCGCCCGCAGCATCGAACGGCAGCGGGGAGTCATCGAGACGATGAGGACGGAGATGGCCGACACCTTCCGGGCCCAGGCATCGGCCGCCCTCGAAAGCAGCAACCGCAGTTTCCTGGAGCTCGCCACGGAAAACCTCGGCCGGATCCTCGAGCAGACGAAGGGGAAGCTCGGCGAGCACCAGGCAGGGCTCGAGGGGACGATCCGGCCGCTCCAGGAGACCCTGAAGCGCTACGAGGAGCAGCTGCGGGAGATGGAGAGGGTCCGGGCCGAGCAGGCCGGGGATCTCTCCCGGCAGATCCAGGCCCTCGGCGCCATGAACGAGGCCCTGCAGCGGGAAACGGCCGGTCTGTCCACGGCCCTTCGCAAGCCCCAGGTGAGCGGCTCCTGGGGACAGATGTCGCTGCGGCGCGCGGCCGAGCTGGCCGGTATGGCGCCCTGGTGCGATTTCGACGAGCAGGTCACGGTGGACACGGAAGCCGGAAAGCTCCGGCCCGACATGATCGTGCGGCTGCCCAACGGCCGGGTCATCGTCGTCGACGCCAAGGCGCCCGTGGACGCTTTCCTCAATGCCCTGCAGGCCTCCGGCGAGGAGGACCGCAAGAAGGCCTTCGCGGGATACGTGGCGGCCGTGCGCGCCCACATGAACGGGCTGGGGTCCAAGGCCTACTGGGACCAGTTCGAGGAGTCGCCCGAGCTCGTGGTCATGTACCTGCCCGGCGAGACCTTCTTCAGCGCCGCCATCGAGAACGACCCGGGCCTCATCGAGGACGGCAGCCTCCGCAAGGTGATTCTCGCCACCCCCACGACGCTCATCGCGCTTCTCAAGGCCGTGGCCTACGGGTGGCAGCAGGAGCAGGTGGCCACCGGCGCGCGGGAGATCAACCGCCTGGGCCGGGAGATCTACGAACGCTTCTCCGTCGTCGCGGACCACATCGGGCGGGCGGGGACGAACCTCTCGAAGGCGGTCGAGGCGCACAACGACGCCGTCCGCTCCATCGAGACAAGGCTCATGCCCTCCTTCCGCCGCTTCAGGGACTTGGGCGTCTCGACGAGCCGGGAGCTGCCCGAGGCCATGGACGAGGTCCGGGTGACGGCCCGCGAAACGATCGCGGGAACGGAACCGGGTGAAAAGACCTGAAGTAAGGAAGATAAGAAGAGCGGAAGATAGGAATGGAGGAAAGATTCCTTGTCTTGTCCGCTCTTCCTGACTTCTGCTCTTCCTAGCTTCACAAACGCAGTACCGGCAAATGATCGCAATGCCTGACGGGATGCGCCCCCGGTCACGGGCATATCAGAAGATGCGCCGCTGCAGCTTGCTCTTGTGCATCACCGTCGCCGCGATCTCCTCGATCGACATGGTGGTGATGTTCAGGTAGGGGATGTTCTTGGAGACGTAGAGGAACTCGGCCAGCGAGATCTCTTTCTGGCACTGCTCGAGCGACGAGTAACGGCCGGTGGGGCGACGGGCGGCGCGGATCTTCTGGAGCCTATCCGGGTTGATCGTGAGACCGTAGAGCTTGTTGCGGTACGGCTGGAGAACGCCGGGGATCTTCCGGTACTCGATGAGGAGGTCCTCCTCCGTCAGGGGATAGTTGGCGGCGTAGACGCCGTACTGCAGGCCCAGGTAGAGGCAGGTCGGCGTCTTCCCGGTGCGCGAAACGCCCACCAGGACGACGTCCGCCTTGTCGTAGTTCTTCGTGGTGATCCCGTCGTCGTTGGTGAGGGCGAAGTTGACGGCATTGATCCTGACGTCGAGCTCTTCACCCGCCGAGGGGTGGGAACTCCCGCCCAGGGTCGGCTGGACCCGCAGTTCCTCCTCCAGGGGCCCGATGAACGCGTCGAAAAGGTCTACCACGGTGGCCTCGCACGACAGGATCAGCTTGCGGACCTGGGAGTTGACGATCGTGCTGAAGATGATGGGACGCGATCCCGTGTGCTCCCGCGCGTCGTTGATCTGCTCGAGGGCGTCCTGCGCCTTCCAGAGAGAGTCGATGAAGGGAAGCGTGATCTTCTGGAAGTCGACGTCGTCGAACTGGATCAGGAGACTGTGGCCGAAGGTCTCGGCGGTGATCGCCGTCCGGTCGGAGATGAAGAAAACGGCTCGCTTGACTGACATGGGCCCACTTTCGCCTGGAGTCGGGATCGGCGGCGCGTGCCGCAAAGGCTCGATCCGCGGCGGTTCCCTGCGCAATCATTGTATGGAAAACCGGCGGGCTGTAAAGCCCTTTTTTGGAACGGGCCCGCGGGGGCGGCCGCCTTGACATTTCGCGGCATCTCCGATAAGAGCACGGCAGTGCGTCACCATCTTCGCATACGGGATGACTGCCCATGAACATGACCGACGTCCTGCGCCGCTACGAGCCCGACCTCAGGCAGGTGGAAGAACACCTCGGCCGATACCTCCATTCGGAGATTCCCTTCATCCCCCAGGTCATCAACCACCTCATCTCGAGCGGCGGAAAACGGTTCCGCCCCCTCATGCTCCTGGCCTCGGCGGACCTGTGCGGATACCGCGGGGAGAGGCGCTACCCCCTTTCGGCGGTGATCGAATTCATCCACACGGCCACGCTGCTGCACGACGACGTGGTGGACGGCGCCGAGACGCGCAGGGGCCGGCCCTCGGCCAACAACGTCTGGGGAAACGCGTCGGTGGTGCTCGTGGGGGACTTTCTCTATTCGCGCTCCTTCACCCTGATGACGCGCGACGGGGACCTAGCCATTATCCAGCTCATCTCCGAGACAACGAACACCATGGCAGAGGGCGAGGTGTTTCAGCTCCTGAAGTGCGGAGACGCGGGGATCACCGAGGAGGATTACTTCACGCTCATCGAGAAGAAGACGGCCGTCCTGATCGCCGCCGCCTGCGCCGTGGGGGCGCTGATGGCCGGGGCGTCGCCCGACCGGGTCGAGGCCCTGCGGGCCTTCGGGCACGCCATGGGGCTCGCCTTCCAGCTCACCGACGACACGCTCGACTACGTGGCCGCCGAGAAGGAGTTCGGGAAGGCCATCGGCATGGACATCCGGGAGGGAAAGATCACCCTGCCGCTGATCCGGACGCTGGCCCTGTGCAGCGCCGCCGAGAAAGAAACCATCCGGGGAATCGTGGAGAGAAAGCAGGCAACCGACGAAGACATCCGGACCGTCTTCGGCCTCATCGGGAACCACGACGGGATCCCCTACGCCATGGACCGTGCCCGTAACATCATCGCCGAAGGAAAGGCCCGCCTGGCCCTCTTCCCGGACGGCGAGGCGAAGGCGGCGCTTCTGGCCATGGCCGACTTCATCGCCGAGCGCACCCTCTGAAGACCTGTCTCTTATACACATCTGATGCTGCCGACGACCTACTCTGTTTAGATCTCGTCGGTCGCCGTATCATTACAAAACAAAAACACCATGGCCCACCAACAA
>ERZ1026814.800-NODE-800-length-14625-cov-5.391157_pt1 | contig 14625 bp, 12 predicted proteins | sample MGYA00520871_ERZ1026814 | MGnify/ENA primary metagenome ERZ1026814 (study PRJEB33270, sample SAMEA104284478) | anaerobic digester metagenome | biome: Anaerobic digester microbiome; feature: mesophilic sludge digester; material: Anaerobic digester biomass | place... | reverse complement strand
CCGCGGCGCCCGTGTACCCGACGGCGAGCCAGGGCTTCACAAAGTTGTCGTGGAGGACCTCGGAGAGGACGAGGTCGTCCTGGTTCCGCGAGGCCCCGCCAGGAGATCCGATCAGGACGTCGCCGGCTACGAGTGGGGCGCCTTCGCCGTGTTCAATTCCGAGCTTTGGGAAATGATCTACTTCGACGTCCCCAGGGACCAGGAGCTCATCGACCTGATTCACGAGAAGGGCGCCGAGTTCTGGAACCTTGTCCAGACCGAGGAGTTTTATCCGGCCGATTGGTCCGGCGTCGAGAAGACCGAGACACGGCCCGTCGAGATCCCCGACGCGAAGCAGAAGATCATCACGATCGAAAGCGAGGAATGGGCCGCCGCCGTCGAGCGGCTCCGGGACGCGAAGGAGATCCTCACCGAGGCCCAGGCCCTCGAGAAGGAGGCCCAGGCCGAGCTCATGAAGTTGATGGAGGCGGCCGGCGCCGCTGCGGCCGAAGGAGCCGGCGCCCGGATCTACTGGATCCCCCAGGCCGGCCGGCGGACCTTCGACGTCAAGGCGTTTGCAAAGAAGCATCCCGAGATTGACCTGGCGCCCTTCTACAAGATCAGCGCCGAAACCAGGCCTTTCAGACCGTTTTTTCTCCGGAGCGGGTTTAATGAGTAGAAAATATCCAAAAGCATATTTTCCTGACCTTTACCGTAATGGACAAAGGCCACAAGTACACGTTCATCGCGTAATAACAGAGAGGGCTCTCGGGTATCCGCTCCCCCCAGGCGCGGAGGTTCACCATATCGACAATGATCCTCGTAACACGAGTCCAAGCAATCTAGTTATATGCCAAGACAAGGCATACCATAAACTGCTTCATATCAGGTCGCTTGCGCTCAAAGAATCCGGTCATGCAGATTGGCGAAAGTGTCAATACTGCAAGAGATGGGATGCTCCGGAGCTCCTCTCGATAGTCGTCGGAAGGCCAGACCCTCGCGGCCGAAAGACGGCCAGAACATACATCTATCACAAAGAATGTGCTCGTAAATATCGAAGCAAAGGAGGTTCTTCGTATGCAGAATGAGAGAGCGGTCCAGATCTACGCGGACCCGGCCGCCGTGGCCGCCGCGGAAACAGCAAAGGCGCGGATCCAGAGCGCCTACATCATGGCCATGCAGAGGCCCCGCAACGAGGACCAGGCCCGGGTCCGGATCCTCGAGGCTTGCAAGCGGCCGGCCTTCGCGGCCCGGGTCGAGTTCTCGAAACCCGTCGCCGGCCGGCAGATCAAAGGCCCCTCGATCCGCTTCGCCGAGCTCGCGCTCCGCGAATGGTCGAACATCATCTCCGACGTCCAGGTCGTCCACGAGGACGAGAAGATCCGCCGCGTGAAGATCACGGCGATCGACCTGGAAACCAACGCGAGCTTTTCGAAGGAGGTCCAGGTATCGAAAACCGTCGAGCGCCGCAAGGCCGACGACCGCGAGGTCGTGACCGAGCGCGTCAACACGAACGGCGACAAGGTCTACATCGTCCGGGCGACCGACGAGGAGATCGACAACAAGGTGAGCGCCGCGATCTCGAAGGCCCTCCGGAACGAAGGCCTCCGCCTGATCCCCTCGGATATCGTAGACGAGGCCCTGGACACGGCCCGGGCGACACTCCGCAACCAGGACGCCCGGGATCCGGCCGCGGCGAAGAAGCAGATCCTCGACGCCTTCGCCGAGCTCGGGATCCGGCCGCGGGATCTCGAGGCCTACCTGGGACACAAGACCGACGTCCTGACGCCGGCCGAGCTCCAGGATCTCCGCGGTATCTACCGGGCGATCAAGGACGGCGAGGCGACCTGGGCGGACTACATGACGACCAAAGGCGCCGACCAGGAGAAGGCCCTCTCGAAGGTCGAGGAGCTCAAGAACAAGGTAAAAGGATCTCGAGGAAGGCCGCCGGCAGCGAAGCCGGCCGATCCTCCTCCGGCCCAGGAAAAGACCCAGGGCCAGGGCGCCGGCGGGACCGAGCCGCCTCCTGGAAAGAGCGACCAGGATCTCGAAATGGCCCCGGGAGAGTGTCCCGATTCGGCCGGAAACACGTTCCTTGCCTCGTACTGCAACAAGCAATGCAAGAAGCGCGAGGGTTGCCCGGCCTGGTCCCCAATCGACGCCGTGGCCGGAAAGTAGGTGATCGCATGGCGACGCTCTGCAAGACCTGTAAGAAGCCGATCCGGTTTCTCAAGACGTCGACGGGGAAATTGATCCCCGTCGACGCGGAAACGTGCGACCTGGCCGACGAGTATTTCGACCGGGAGCGCCATCGGACCCATTTCCAAACATGCGGCCAGGCCTCCGAGCACCGGAGGCCCCGGCCGGCCGGGTCGAAACGATACAGCCTCAACACGGGCGGCCGGCCGAAGTGAGGCGTCGCGCACATGGACGCCGTCGGCGGCCCTCTGGATGCCCCCGAGATCGACGTCTGGATCTCGAAGGGTGAAAACCTATTCCGGATTTTCGAGAAAGATGGAAGCGAAGCAAACGATCAGCACAATCGGCGATAAACGATGGTTGACGATCCGAGAGGCCGGGTTCTATTCCGGGATCGGGATCAAGCGCCTTAAAGCCCTGGCGCAAGAGGGCAAGATCAAGGGTTGCCCGGATCCCGACGACGGCCGCGGCTCCTGGATTTTCGACCGGGCCTCGATCGACGCCTACCGAGAGGGTCAGATGCTCGCCCCCACCATCCGGGAGAAAGCCCTTGCAATCATGAGGGGGGTTCGTCTATGAAGAAGCCCATGAGGCTTTTTCAAAGGGAGAACGGCGTCTACTACGTCGAATTCGGGAGAGGGCGGAAAAAGTCCCTCAACACGAAAGACCAGGCGAAGGCCCTCGCCCTTTTCCGGGAAATGGAAAAGGAGTGGCTCCGGGGCCGCCTGGTCCACCTGGAGAACGAGAAGCGGATCTCGCTCGGAGAATTCACCGATGCCTACGTCGAGAGCCGCGACGGGATCTCGCCCCATACGGTCAAGAAGGACAAGCTCTCCCTGGATCTCCTGGCCGCCGTCGTCGGGAAATCGCTCCCGCTCCGGGCTCTCACCGAGGAGCGGCTCGAGGAATTCAAGCGAGCCTGCAAGGCCCGGGGCGCCTCGGAGATCACGATCGACGGCTACCTCCGCCATATCAAGGCCGCCCTCTCCTACGCCTTGGAAAAGGGCTATATCAAGAAGAAGCCGAAAGTGAAGATGTACCGGAAGGACGACCACGACCTCCTGCGAATCATCATGCCAGAGGACATCAAGAAGATCCTGGCGAAGGCCCGGGAGAAGGACGTCGAGCTCTGGCGGCTCTTTACCTTCTACCTCTGGACCGCGACGCGCCGGCGTGAGGGCCTCGGCCTGGAGTGGCCCCGGGTCCGGCTCGACCGGCGGACCTGTATCGTCCGCGGCAAGGGCGGCCGCGAGCGCCTGATCCCGCTGTTGCCGGCGGCCGTCGAGGCCCTGGAGCCCGTCCGAAAGGATATCGGGCGCGTGTTCCCGGCCTGGCATCCGGACACGGTTTCGCATAAGTTCCACGAGATCGCGGTCGCTTGCGGCGTCAACGCCCGGCTCCACGATCTGAGGCACAGCGCCGTTTCCTATATGCTCGCCTCCGGGATCCCGATCCAGGTCGTCGCGCAAATCGCCGGCCATCGGCAGATCTCGACGACGAAGATCTACACGCACATTCTCGAGGAGGTTCTTGTTCGAGAAATGCAGAAATTAAGGTTCGAATGATGGGGAAAACTGTTTTATGGATCGCAGCGGTTCTGCTTGCCATTCCGGCCATCGGGCTCTTTACAGGCGGCGCCGTGACGGTCGGCGATTATTTTTTCGGCTTCGTGTTCGTAATAGGCGCCGTGATATTTGGATATTTCGCGTCTAAGAAATAGCTGTTGATAACTTGTGGGTCTGCACCCACTTTGCACCCAGGCAGGGTCTAAGTTCTTTGAATCATTGATTCCGGCGTTGTACTTTTAATCCGTTGGTCGCGGGTTCGAATCCCGCACGGCCCACCAATAAATCAAAGGGTTTTCGGTACTTCGCCGAAAGCCCTTTTTTTTATTTCTCGGCAAATCCGGGCAAATCTGGCCCGGTTTGCACCCAAAATGCACCCACCCCTCGAGGGGGGAATACACCTTTAGGAGGAGTTCGTATGATGCAGAAGCGCGGTACATGGTCAACGGTAATCGGTTTAATCGTGGCGGCCCTCCTCCTGGTTCCCGGCCTGGCGCCGGCGGCCGATAGTGGGCCTTATTTTGGAATCGGCGGGACCTTCGCGAAACAGGATTTCGATACGGGCGACCTGGACCAGGCGCTCGCCGGAACCGGCCTCTCGGCAGATTTTGACGATACCTGGGGCCTTAGCGTGAAGGCCGGCTACAAGTTCAACCGCTACATCGCGGCCGAGCTCGCCCTGGACTACCTTCCCGGTTTCGAGTGGAATGTCGCGACGAGCGTCGGAGGGACGCCCCTGTCCGGCGAGGCCACGGTCGACGTCACGGCCTGGACGTTGGCCCTCAAGCTGACGCCCTTCGATCTCCAGAAGGTCAAGCCCTACTTCGTCGTCGGCGGCGGAATCATGAACGCCTCGCTAGACGTTTCGGCCTCCATCCCTGGGGCCTCCGCCTCGAGCTCGGACGACGAAACCGATATCTGCGGAAAGGTCGGCCTGGGCGTTGACTATTTTATCACGGACAATATCGCGATCGGCCTCGAGGGCGCCTATTGGGCCGGCTTCAATGACTTGGAGGAGATCAGGTTTTACACCGTGACGGCCGGCGTGGCCTATCACTTCTAGGGAATATCGTCCTCGGGATCCCGAGGGAGCTCGCCTTCCGCGAGCTCCCTTCTTTTTTGCCTGTCAGTCGGCCCGGTCCTTCGCGAGCCAATAGACGACCCGGGCGAGCTTCCTATTGACGTCGATCAAGCCCTGGAGGACCGCCTTGACGGCCGCGATCGTCGTCGCATTTGCCAGGGCCGCCGTCCCCTGGTCGAATCTCGCCACGACCGTCGCCCAATCCGGGAGGGCCGCGGAGATATCGGTCGCCCTGGCCTGGATCCTCTCCGCCTCGGCCGCCGTCGCGGCAGCCTCGGCCTGGATCTCCTCGGGAGTAAAGGCGGGTTCGGGAGTGTTACCGGCCGCCTTCCAGGCGAGATACTCCTGCCAATCCACGTTGTCGAGACAGTCAGGTATGTACGTCATATCCCTCAGTCGGATGACACCGCTGTATCTACTTAGTTTGTACGCCATAGATGAATCTCCTATAATTCTGCACTACACACCCAATGGAAACTAGCGGCGTAACCCGCGCTGATTCCTGTCGGCTCAAAGGTGAAGCCGTTTTCACCAAGATAGAGTACAGACCCGGCATATTTCGTACCGTCACTGCAATGGAACTTTGAAACCTCTCCATCACTTGATGCGTAATAGGTGAGCGCGGGCGCGGCCCTCTTGCGAGTCTGAAACCGCACATTAGCCCTACCAGAATTAGAAGGAACGGTGAATAAAACGCATCCCGCTGCGTTTCCGGTTCCCGGCACAGTATCCAAGTCGTAGGACTTCTCGTAGTACCGCTGACAGAGTGCAAGCTCCAACCCATAGGGGCGTCGTTCTATCGTCGTGCATTTCGGGCCGATTTCAAACTGAGCGTCACCGATATAGATTGTCTTACCAGAACAGACCGGGGTTTCGATCTTGATGGAGAACTGAAGTCCGTTATACATATCAGTCGTCGGGATGTCGATGCCCTCAAACTTCAAGGATGTCCATGTTGAAGTCGGTACAGACTGCGCTGACGAGACATATCGCTCAGTTATAGCACTAAAGTTGTCTGCCGCATTTGCACTATAGACGACGAGATACACATTCACCGATGAGCCGAAGTTATGCCAGAACTTGAACTGACCGCTCCACTTACCGTGATTGACGCCGTTGAGGAACGTCTTTGCATTTGCAGACTCTATGCGTTGATTGACATAGATGACGTTCGTTCCGGTACAGGTGAGTCCAGCTAGCGCCATGCAGCTTGTGGTTTCCAAATAGGTTGTCGATTGGCGTTCCTGTGTGCCGGGAGTAACGCCCGCCGCCGACTTCCAAAAGACATTCCATCGGTCAAGCCCATAACGCGTTTGTACATCAAGCGGCTGCGAACCCCTCTGACAAACTCTCATACAACCGTTGATGAGAAGGTTCTTCATCCCGCGATGCTCTGCGTAGTCGGCAAGTTTCTTCGGGGTGACGATTCGTGCATCGTCGGTTCCCGCGTCCACTTCGGCCTGAGTAGCAAGCTCGGCCAGGCCGGCGACGCTCTCCGAGGCCGCCGGGATCTGCAAGGTCGCCCGGGCCGCGGCCGCGTCGTTGTCGTCCAGGAGGGTCTTGATGAAATCCGAGATCGTCACGTTATCCGGGAGCGTGAGCGTCACCAGGGACGGGTCCAGGCCCATTGCGGTCAGGGCCTCGGGAAGGGTATCGCCCCCGTCAATGACCGCCCTCCAATAATCCGAAATGGTGATGAGGGTCGGGTCGACATAGGTCGCGTTCTCCAGGCCGTTGCCGGATAGGTTCCAACGGAGAAAGGCCCCCGCGACCGGATCCGGGACCGAGATATTCGAAATCCCGGAGGTCGGCGGGAAGGCGAGCGTCCGGGCCATCTTGTTGTCGAGCTCCTGGACCATCATCGTCAGTTTGTCGCCCATCCCCTCGATGTTCTCCTCGTCCAGGGCGTCGCCGTTCCGAAAGTCGACCTCCTGGGTGCGTAAGATGAATCGGAGGATCGTCAACACATAATCACTCCCTGGAGGCGTGGCGAGGTATGTCCCCAGGAAGTCGAGCGTCCCCCCAGGCCCCGGAATAGCGGGAGTGATCTCATAGTCCACGTTCAGCGTCAGGAGCGTCGTCGCCCCCGTAACCGTGTTGTGGAGGTAGACCTGGAGATCCGAGTCCGCAAGGTACTTGAAGGTGAACGGGAAGGACGTCGTCGAGCCATTGCAGTTGAATTGAGCGCGGTTCGTCGTCGAGGAAACGGTCATGGTTCAAACCCTCCTATCAGGCCTTTTTCTTCTCGTAGGTCCGGAGCCCGGCATATCCGAGATAGCCGGCGCCGAATAAGGTATAGAGCTCGGTCGGGATCGCATTGAGCCAATTCTGGAAGCCCTGGACGTATTTCAGCGCCGCGCCCTCGTCGTAGACCGTGAAGCCGGCGAAGGGCAATGATCCCAGGATCAAGATGTAAATGACGTACATGAACGAGGGCCGCGCCCTTGAGGTCCACTTGTCCGGGCTCGAGGCCTCGGCTACCATGACCGAAAGCCTGGCCTTCTCGATCTCGACCTCGGCCAGGGCCTTCTTGCTCTCGAGATCCTGTTTCATCTTCTCGAGCTCGGCCTTCGCCTCCGGAGAAATGTCGCCCTTGATAATCAGCGAGATCCTCTCGATCGCGCCTGCAATGGTCCCGAGAAGCCCGTTGATCGCCCCGCTCGTGATCCCTTCGAAAATTTCCTTAATCCCCATGTCAGGCCCTCCGTTGGTTGTAGTCCTGGATCCGTTTCATCCATCCGGCCGGGAAGGTGATCCCGGTGATCCCTTTGTAGTAGACGTATTGCTCGCCGTTCATGGCCTTGAACAGCGCCAGGCCGTCCTTGTAACCCCACTTGTTGAGCGCCTCGAGGGTCCTCGGCCCGAGGATCCCGTCCTCGACCAGGTGCTCGCCCAGGAAATTAAGCGCCCTCTGCGCGAGCTTGACCGCGGTCCCCTGGCCGCAGTTGACGGCCGTGTCCAGGAGCTCGCCGGCAATGACCTGATTTCGGATCTCGTCGCCCCGGACCTCGTTCCAGTAGAGGACCCGATAGATCGTTTTCGCCTCCGGAACCGTGAGGTCCCGGATCTGCCGATCCCTGGGGACCAGGCCGCGGCGCTTGGCCTCCTCGAGCGTCGGCCGCGTGATCCCGTACTTTGTCGGCCCCCCTCGAGGGTCGTCCCAATAGCCGCCCTCGAATCCTATAACCGCCTCGATCGCCAGGTTGAAGTCCGCCATCAGATCCCCCCTGTAATTTTTTCGTGAGCCTTCTTGTGCTCCCGGAGCGCCTCCACGAGGAATTCAAGGCACGTTTCGATTTTGACCAGGCGCTCGCCGTTGGCCGCGAGCGTCGCCTCGATCCGCCGGTTGGTCGCGTTGAAGGCTTCGTGAGAAGGCAAACAGACGTTTTTATCCTGTTTGTCCTCGAGCTCCTCGAAGGCCGAGGTCACGCGGTCGTCGATCGCCTGGGACCGCTTCCAGAGCCATCCGAAAATCCCCATGTTCATCGTTCCGATCACTCCCGCCGCGGCCAGAAGCTCCGGCCAGGTGACATAATTCGCGCTCAAGTCCATCCCCCCGCCCTAGAATTGAACCGGCCGGCTCTCCGGCCCCGGAGGTGGCGGCGTCCTGGGTTGAACGGCAACCGAGGCCGGCGCCCTCTCCTTCACGATTCCCCTGTTTTTCTGGCGCTCGACCTCCTCCTTCCGGGCCTTCTCGAAGCTCTCGGCGAGCTTGTTCCCGTTCTGCGCCATCGCGATCATCTGCATATAGATCTGATCTATGAGCTCGCGCTTCTCGTCCGGCGTCATGTCCGGGTTGCGATAGACCAGGTCGATCGTGTTGTGAGCGTTCGAGAGGGCCGTCCGGATCCCCTGGAGATCCGCCATGCCGGAGCTCTGCCAGAGCTTCGCGGCGGCCTCCGGGTTTTGCTCCTTTTCCATCAGGACCTTGATCGTCTTGTTGACGGCCAGGGCCTTGTCGAAATTGTCGTAAAAGCGTTGGATGCTCTCCGCCTGAGCCGACGGGTAGCGGACGACGAAGGCCTTGACGAAAGGAATGTCCGCCAGGGTCGCCGCCGGCTTCTGGAATTTCTCCTCGACGGCCCCGGCGGCCTTCAAACCGGCGTCGGCGATCTGGAGGGCGTAGCGCCCCAGGCCGCCGCTCCATCCATAGACCAGGTTTTCGATGTAGGCCGGTGCCGCGGCCTTCCATTGATCGAGGCCCGGGAAGCGGCCAACAACCGAGCTCAAGAGCTTGGCCGTTTCGCTCGTGTGGTCGGAGTATTGATATTCCGGAAGGAGATCCTCGCGGCTCATGGGGACCAGGTTCCGGTCGAAGAAAAGGGATCGGTTGGCCCAATTCTCGATGAAAGGCGCCTGGACCGTCGGGATCATGCCCGGCGAGGCGGCCCGGAGGAGCGTATCGCCGAGTTTGTCGAAGGCGTGGGGATCCTGGTCGAGGATGTAGTTTGTGACCCTCTCCGGGACCGATCCGAACAGGATCCCGAGCTCGAAGGGTTTGGGGATCCTCCAGACCGTTTTATCCGTGATGACGATCCAGAAAAGATCCTTCTGCCATTGCGGGAGCTCCTTGTAACGCGGGTCGTCATGGTTCGCGATGGCCAGGAGGACCGACGGGAGCGTGATCGAGGCGGCGACGCGGACCGAGGTCCCGAGCGGGTTTTCCTGGAAGGCCCGGACGAAGCGGTCGGTCCCCTGGAGTTGCGCGTTCCAGAAGGCAATGAGCGCGTTTGCCGCCTTCGTCTTGGCGCCCATCCTGGCAAAGTCGAGCGTCACTTCCCGGGCCGAGAAGGCGGCCTCGGCGAGCTCGCCCTTCGACGGCTCTCCGGCCGTGCTCTCCTCGAGCGGCCGCCGTTGCGCCTCTTTCGCCAGGCCCCGCTTGAATTCGCCGAGCCGGGTCCCCATCTCGCCAAGCTCGGAGAGCATCCGGAGCCCGTTGATCGGGTTTTTGATGACGTTGCGGATCGGGTACTTTTGCAGGAGATCCCCGAGATTGTCCTGGAGATAGTCCCGATCGAGCGAAACGAGCATCGAGTGATCGGCGCCGGCCTTCTTGAAATCCCAATAGGCCTGGTCCTTCTTGACCATCGAGAAGATCCCGCGGACCAGGTCGAAGCCCGGGACGAAGCCATATCTCGAGTAACAGAAGGCGCTCCATTGATCGCGGATCGGGTTGCGGCCGATAAACTCCGGCGTGAGCGTGGCGCCGGCCCGGAGCCATTGCGCCGGCAGGGAGAGCATCTTGACCAGGAAATTGACGTTCTCGCGGTCCAGGGCCTTGAACACGCGGCCGATCTCCGGGTCGACCTGGTAGAGGCCCCGCTTGCCCTTCTCCCATACCTGGATCACGTTGTCTTTGGGAACGAAGGCCGACGGCCGGAAGATCTCCAGGGCGTCGAACATATCCGCCGGGAGCTCCTTCGCCTCGAAGCCGAGGCTCTCGGCAAGGTTCTCCATGTAACGGGCCATCTCCTCGGGCGTGACCGTCGTCTTTTTCATCGGCGTCGGGATCTTCTCGACAAATTTCCCCAGGCCCTCGCCGGATCGCTCGAGGTCGACCAGGGCGCGGCCGACGGCGTTCTTCTCGGCCAGGTTGATATAGGTGAACGTGTTTTTGATGATGCTCTCGAGCGGGTCCACGATATCGCGCCAGGATCCGCGGATCTTCTTGACCGGGTTGCGGCCCTCGAGGCCGACGCCGGTCCCCTGCCCTTTCGTGTTCTCCATGACCCGGTAAAAGGGAACATAGTCCCGGTTCATGATCTTCATTTTCGCGAAGGCCTCGGGCGTCAGAAGGCCGGCGTCCAGGAGGTACTTCAAGGTGAGATCCTGGAATTCGAGGAGCTCGCGGTGTGTTTCCCGGAAGCGGCCCTCGTACAGGTTGACGATCGCCTCGGCGTCGCTCCGATAGATCCCCGTTTCGACCTTGCGCTCGGCTAGCTCGAGGGCGCGCTTCGCGACGACGTAGGCCCGGAATTCGTCCAGGTTGTCCCGGACCGGCTCGAGGATCTGCTTCAAGCTCTTGGCGCCGGGAATGTCCTTGTAGTCGCCGAAAGAGAACGGCGTGTGCTTGAGGAAGGCCTCGGCCTTGCCGTGCCATCCCCGGAGGAGCCGGGCGAGCTTGTAGGGATCTTTCGAGGCCGGGAGCCTCTGGCCCTGGGCCATCTCCTTCACGGCGAGCTCGAGCGGGTGCAGGTCGTCCAGGGCCATCGTATAGAGCTCGTCGAAGTTGCGCGGGGCCTTGTCGCTCTTGCCGATCGAGATCTGCGAGAGGATCCTCTGGAGCGGAGGCTGTTGCATGAATTTCTGATACTTCGCCCGGGCCTCCAGGAGGATCTCGCGGACCTCGGGCGCCTTGAGATCGAGTTGGGCCTCGAAGAAGTTGAAGAAGTCCGGGGCGCGGCGTTGCGCCTGGGCGACGTCGGTAACGTAGAGCCGGACGAATTCCGCCCATCCCTCGGCCGTGTTGCTCTGGCCCTTCCTGGGGACCGTGGCGATCTTGTCGAGCTCGTGCGCGAAGGCCTGGAACGGTTGGGCCGAGAGGCCCTTCTTCGTGAGGGTTTCCGGCCAGAGGAATTTATGGAGGGCGTGGCCGACCTCGTGGGCGATGACCTCGATGTCGTTCGCGTACTTCGTGCGCACGACCTCGGAGCGCGGCTTGAAGATCCCCAGGGCCTTTCCTATGAAGCGGCCCGTCCGGATCGGGATATTCAGCTTTTCCTCGAGGAATTGCCTGATCTCGCTCCGGCTCATGGGCTTCTCGGCCTCGCCGCCCTTCTCAGGCGTCCGGCGGAAGCCAGCCTCGGGGCTCATGAGGAGCGTCCCCTGGCCGGGCGCCGGCGTCCTCAAGGTCCCGATCTCGCCCGGCGAGCCCGTGAGCCCGAACGTTTCCGCGACCCCGGCCCCAGGGATCACGGCCTGTTCGACCGTTTCGCCCGGGATTTTCTCGGTCTTGATCTCGCCCAGGACTTCACCCAGGGTTAATTTGTCCTTGACAACGATATCCACCTCCGGCATATTTTCAATGGAAGGAGGACCCTCCATGCCTGGCAAGCTCCCCGACAATCTTTCGTTTAGGACAAACTCCTCCGGCCGAGTTTTCGCCTGGGACAAGACCTCGAGAACGGCGTTCCGCGTCGAGTCCTTCACGAAGCTGGTCCCGATCGACGATTCGCATACCCGCCTCAAGGTCTGGCTCAACATGCCGGAAGTTTCCAGGGAAGAAGCGGAGTCCTTGCTCTCCGCCTCCGAATAGTATTTCCTGGTCGCCTCGTTTACCTCGTCAATCGCCGTCTTTACTTCCTTGTTCCCCTTCGCGAAAGCGTCGTCGAGCTCCCGGATAATCTCATAGGCCGGATGACCGAGATCCTCCTTCGCCTCGAACAGGCTCCGCTTGTGGATCTGGAGCTCCATCCAGGCGCCGTTTTCGGTCTGGATCCGGCAGTTGATATCCCCGTAGCCCGAATCGGTCCGCTTCTCGAAGGTGTTTCGGAACCATAGTTTCCCGCGATACAGGCGCGTGAGCTCGCCCAGGGCGCGGAGCATGGTCGGGTAGTCCTCGAAAACGACGGAGGTCCCGGCGATATCGGTCAGTTCTGCGACGCCGCCTATATTTTCCTTTTCGAGCTTACGGGCCGCGCTCTCCTTCGATTTGAGCTTGACGCCCTCGACCGGGACGTAAGCGATCTGCCGGCCGTGCTTGTCCGTGACCGGGCGCTCGTGGACGCTCCCGCCGTACTTGTCGGCCAGGTGGTGCGAGGCCTCCATGAGCTCCGGGTAGGCCTTCTCGGCCAGGGTATAAAGATCGTCGAGGGTCTTTGCAGGTTGCCGGACCTTCCCCTGGTCGACGGTTTCCGGGACGTAGCCGCTCTTTTCGCGGACCTTCGTCACGAGCCGAGGATTCGTGTACCAGGATTGCCAGGCCTCGACCTCCGCCTGGAGCTCCTGGACCTTCGCCCGGATCGCCTCGGGATCCTTGACGTCGACGCCGAGCTTCTTGGCGACCTCGGGCCGCTTGGCGGCGCCGCGGACCGCGTTGATCTGATCCCGGAGGCCCCGGATCTCGCCGGCGACGATCTTCGCCTGGGCCTCGGCCTGGCGGATCGCCGAGTCGTCGAAACCGAACAGATCGGCTTGCTCGGAGCTCGGCCGGCTCTCCAGGGAGAGGGCTTGCATCATCGAGGTGATCTCGTAGGCGTCGGCCTTCGGCTTCTCTACTGCGAATCGGGCTCCTGCGGCCTGGAGGATTTCATCCCCTGGGGCGCCTCGAGAGATTGCTTCGGCGGCCTCTGCGCCGATCTTGCGATTCCGGAATAGGTCATAAGTCCGATCCGTGGCAAGGCGGCCAATCGCGAAACCTTGTCCGGCGAGGCCTCGGGCCTTTGCGAGCTCTGCGGTATATTCGGCGTTAAGTCTGAAATACTCGGCATGATCGTAAATCGTCCCCTTTCCTTCCAGGATGTTCGCCTCGGCCGCCAGGCGACGGGCGTCCTCCATCGTGAACCCGTCGGCCTCGCGGAGAATCTGCGCGTGGACCTCCTCGACCCGGAGCTTACGGGCCAGGGCGAGCCGGTGGTGGCCGTTGGCGACGATGAGCTCGCCCTTCCGGTTCTGCCACAACAGGAGATTGCCGGCCGCGAGCTCGTTCCATTCCCCCTGGAGCTCCTTCTGGACGCCCTGGGCGTCGACGTCGAGCTTGAATTGCATCTTCTCGACGTTGGTCCCGATCTCCGCGACCTTGATCCGGTGAACCGGGAATTTCCCCGGGTCCAGGACGGCCCCCAGGGCCTCCGGGGCCGACGCCTCGATCCTGGGCTCGGTCCCGACCTCGGGCGGCGCCTTCGGTTCGATGAGCTCCGGAGGCTTTTCTCCCCCCGCTTCCCCCTCTATTTTTCCCTCTCCGGCGCGTTCCTCGGCCCCAGGAGGCGTTTTTTTACTTACCCCCGGCCCTTCACCGCCGGTTAATTCCTCGAGGCCCCCCTGGCGAATTTCGTCGAAGGCCCGGAGGGCGTCCTTGAAGGCCTGGATCTCCTCCGGCCGGTAAATGGATTCATCCCCCAGGCGCCGGTTTAGATCCGCGGCGATCCATTTGTTGATCGCCTGGTTGTACCTGGCGGCCTCCGAGAGGTTCTTCCGGTTGAGATCCCGGATCTCGTTGAGCCCGTAGCGGCCCCCGGGGCTCGCGGCCGAGTAGATCAGGCCGGTCCCGACGCCCTTCGCGATCTCCCGGGCGTCGCCGCCCTCGAAAGCGGCTTGGGCGCCGAACGTGCCGGCCATGACCGGGGCCTGGAGGTAACGCTTCAAGGGCGCGATCGCGTGAAAGACCTTCCCCAGGATCCCGCGCTTGGCCGCCTCGGTGATCGCCTGGCCGATCTCGTTCTCGAGCCCCCCGCCCTGCTTGTGTCCCTTCGCGGCCCCCAGGGCGGCGGCGTAGGGAATGTTGAGCATAAACTCCACGATCCCCGGGACGGCCCCGCCCACGGCCTCGCCGACGAGCTCCTGGAGAAACGTCACGCCGACCGCGTCGGCCCGTTTCTGCCAAAACTCGCGGTTTGCGTCGTAGACCTTCGCGGCCTCGGCGAAAACCCCGCCGCGCTCCAGGCCCGTTTTCGCCTCGATGTATTCGGCGATCGAATCCAGATTGTTCGCGAAGTGGGCGATCCCCCGGTTGAGGGCCGCGGCGCCCGTGTACCCGACGGCGAGCCAGGGCTTCACAAAGTTGTCGTGGAGGACCTCGGAGAGGACGAGGTCGTCCTGGTTCCGCGAGGCCCCGCCAGGAGATCCGATCAGGACGTCGCCGGC
>ERZ1026814.797-NODE-797-length-14659-cov-4.220617_pt1 | contig 14659 bp, 16 predicted proteins | sample MGYA00520871_ERZ1026814 | MGnify/ENA primary metagenome ERZ1026814 (study PRJEB33270, sample SAMEA104284478) | anaerobic digester metagenome | biome: Anaerobic digester microbiome; feature: mesophilic sludge digester; material: Anaerobic digester biomass | place... | reverse complement strand
AAGCAGAAGACGGCATACGAGTTCTAGTACGGTCTCGTGGGCTCGGAGATGTGTATAAGAGACAGTCCATGAGGGCTGCGATCTGGGCCCGGTTCTTCTGGAACCGCTGCTCCCAGGCCAGCAGCGTCTCGGCATAGTGCAGCCGCCAGATCTCGATGTCGGTCGCCCACAGCGGTGAGGATTCGAGTGCCGCGAAGGTTTCCGACAAGGCCGGCGAATAGCCGCCGGGAAAGATGTACTTGCGAATCCAGGCGCCGGTTCCAGGGCAATCATACATCGGAATAGAAATTCCCAATTCCCGCGCTGCCCTGGTCAGGCTTCGCCCCATCCTGGAATCCGAGCAATTTATCAGAATGTCCACTCCCCTGGCTGTCGGTTTGGGCCTGGATGTGTCAGGGCAGCCGGTCGTGGCAGATATTGGAAGGATGCCGCATGTCTTGATTGCTGGGACAACAGGATCGGGTAAATCGGTTTGTATTGCTGCCATAGCGACCTGCCTGGTGATGAACACTACCCCGGATGAGTTGCGTCTGGTCATGATGGATCCCAAGATGGTTGAATTGGTGAGGTTTAATAAATTACCTCATTTATTGGGACCTGTGGAAACAGATGTCGAACGAATGGTTGGGGCATTAAAATGGGCAATTGGTGAAATGGAAAATCGCTACAAGGTTCTTGAGGAAGCCCGGGCACGCGATCTGGATGCATATAACCGAAAATTAAAACGTCGAAAACAGCCGGGATTGCCCCGAATTGTCATTATTATTGATGAACTGGCAGATTTAATGATGTTGGAACCGGAACCAACCGAGAAGAGTCTGGTGAGATTGGCACAAATGGCGCGGGCAGTTGGAATTCACCTGGTTGTGGCGACACAACGCCCCAGCACTGAAGTTGTAACAGGTTTAATTAAAGCTAATTTTCCGGCACGCATTTCGTTTAATGTGGCTTCATCAGTAGATTCACGTGTCATATTGGATACTGTAGGTGCAGAAACCTTATTGGGCAAGGGTGATATGTTATTCCTCAACCCGGAAGTGGGTACTCCCCAACGTGTCCAGGGAGTGATGGTTGCAGATGAAGAAGTGCAACAGGTGGTTGCTTACTGGAACAAATTCCAACCCACTTCAAATGAGGTACAGACTCCACCATGGGAAGGATTGGTTGGTTCCGATGAGAAAGGAACCGATGAATTATTGGATCGGGCAATTGAAATCCTTAAAAAAGGCAGCCGCATCAGTACGTCCATGCTCCAAAGGCGGTTAAGGATCGGTTTTCCCCGGGCAGCCCGTCTGTTGGATGAATTGGAAGCACGCGGATATGTAGGACCCTATCAGGGAGCTGGTCGGGATCGGGAAATATTAATAGGTAATGAGGATGATATTGAGGGTGGAGAAGAAAAGGATTATCCTGAAGAGGGTTAATCCATCCTGTCAGGTGTGGGTTGCCAGTGGTACAATACAGCGCAGATTCATATATGAATTGACGATATTTGGACAATAAAGGGATTTGCCTTGACTGAAACTCAACAATCCGCAAATGGAACTGAAAGCCAACCGCAATTCAGCCTTGAGCAGTGGCTGAGAAAATATTTCAAAGTCGTGTTGGATGGCATAGGCAGTTTTTTATTAAAACTTGGGGTTTCACCAAATGCAATCACCATACTGGGTGTCATGGGAAACCTTGCAGCTGCAATTTTTTTGGGACTGGGTCACATCATGGCTGGAGGTTTGGTGATCCTGGTGATCTGGCCAATTGACGCTTTGGACGGAACCATGGCTCGCTTGAAGGGTGAGCCCACCCGGTTTGGTGCTTTCTTTGATTCTGTCACGGATCGATATTCCGAATTGCTTATTTTTGGCGGTTTACTTTATTATTTTCTTATGCAACAAAATGTATTGGCTTCCCTCCTGGTTTATTTAGCAGCAGCGGGCTCAGTGCTGGTATCCTATACCCGGGCACGGGCGGAAGCAGTGGGTGAAACCGCCAAGGTTGGTCTACTGAGCAGGGTGGAAAGATACCTTGTGCTGGTTCCCTGCCTGATATTCAATGTGCCAATCGCTGCATTATGGATTCTTGCCATTCTAACCAATTTCACAGCATTGCAACGCATTTACCATGTGGCTCGCAATACTCATTCCCTGAAGTAATAACCTGGAAATCCTGGAGGATTTGTATGATTGATCGTTATGGAATACACCTGGGGGAGCTGTACTTCCGATTTTATGGCATCATCATCATGTTTGGAGCAGTCATGGCTGCTGTCATGGCAAACTACCGGGCAAAAAAGGCAGGGCAGGATCCTGAACGTGTATGGGATATGTTAATCTGGCTTCTTATTGCAGGTGTGATTGGAGCCCGAATCTGGCATATCCTGACTCCGCCACCTTCCATGCAGGAACAGGGAATTACAACTCTTTATTACCTGACCCATCCATTGGAAATGCTGATTATCTGGAAAGGCGGGCTGGGAATTCCGGGTGCGGTCATTGGCGGAGTCATTGCGTTGTTTATCTACTCCAAAAAGAATAAACTGAACTTTGCCCAATGGACGGATATTATCGCCCCAGGATTGTTACTGGCACAGGCGATTGGTCGCTGGGGGAATTTTGTCAACCAGGAGGTCTATGGAGCACCCACGAATCTGCCTTGGAAATTATATATAGACCCACTGTTTCGATTACCAGAATATGCCAGCGTAGAATATTATCATCCCCTGTTTTTATATGAATCACTTTGGAATATCGGTGGAATGTTCCTCTTGATATGGGCGGGCAAAAAATTCGCGGATAAATTAAAACATGGGGATGTTTTTCTTGCCTATCTTGTGATTTATCCCTTGGGGCGTTTCCTGTTGGAATTCTTACGATTGGATTCCGCACAGATTGCAGGGATTAATGCCAATCAAACATTCATGATGATCATTGGAGTCATTGCAATTGCCACCCTGGTTTGGAGACACTTCCCAAGGCAAAAACATGCAGCCATTCCAACAAATGAACAAATGGAAGGCGGATCGGAAAGCATTGATCAATAACAAGGGAGGTTGTTATGGGTCGGATCGTTTTCCTTGGAACTGCTCATTCCATTGCGGATGAATATCAAAACAATACCCACCTGTTAATCACGGAAGGGGAGCGGGCTGTGATAGTGGATTGTGTTGGATATCCATTATTACACATCCGTCGAGCCGGGGTTGATTTCAATAAAATTACAGACTTAATCCTTACACATTTCCATCCGGATCATGTTTCGGGTGTACCCTTGTTCCTGATGGATATGTGGCTGCTTCACCGCCAATTACCTTTACGGATCCATGGACTTTCCCATACCATTGAACGCGCCCAGGAGACCATGAAACTGTACGGATGGGAATCCTGGGCTAATTTCTATCCGGTCAGCTTTTTTCAGGTTGAAGAGAAACCGGAAGCAATAATTATTGATGATGTCGATTTCCGAATCCTGTCCTCGCCCATGAAGCATTTAATACCCACCATCGGGCTGCGCATGGAATTTCGTCAACATGGAAAATCAGTTGCTTATTCTTCGGATACAGAACCTTGTGAAGCCATGGTTAACCTTGCAAAAAACACGGATATTTTGATCCACGAAGCCACGGGAACCGAGATCGGTCATTCAAACCCGTCACAGGCGGGAATGATTGCCCAAAAAGCAGAAGTCGGGGAGTTGTATCTAATCCATTATCCGCCTGACGCTGATTCTGAACGCATCAGGCTGGAAGCCAGTCAGTCCTTCACTGGTAAAGTTACCCTGGCGAAGGATCAGATGGAAATACTTGTCACGAAATAATTACTTACCAACCGATCAGGTAGGGTTCCCACTCCTGGTTGCCGGAAAGATGCCGCCCAAAAATATAAAATGCCGAGGATGGCGGTTCCACTGGTGAATGAAGCAGATGCATGCCAGTATCCTCCATCAGGCGTCCACCCTTGCGGTGATTGCAGGGAGGGCAGGCAGCAACGACATTGTTCCAGGTATGTTCGCCACCAAGATGACGGGGAATTACATGATCGATGGTGAGATCGGATGTGTGTCTGCCACAATACTGGCACATATTGTTGTCACGCCGAAAGACTTCCCGCCGGGTTAATTTCAAATGAATACGGGGGCGGTGAACCATCCGGCTTAGCAGGATGACTGATGGACATGGATACGAGCAAGTAGGAGTATGGATCTCCCCCCGCCCGTTTGCCAGCATGGCTGCCCGACCGGTAATAATCAATCCCATCGCCCGTTTAATCGAACAAATATGGATTGGCTCAAAATTGGCGTTAAGAACGAGAACTGATGTAATCATGACACAATCAGAAAAGATTATAGCACCATCTTGATTGGGTTGTAGAATAATCATGTTGATAAGGATTTATATGCAGACATGGGGTGTGGTCATTGATCCATCCGGAGATCATATCGGGGGAGGAATGGTTAACCAAAAAGGAATGCGGATTTTTACCATCAGACAGGAGGTGAGATAAGTCATCAACTTCGCATAGCCATATCATAAATAACCTGATTGGTCACTTATATCATTCTAGGCAGGGTGTATTGAATGGGTGGGATAGTCAAGTAATAATAATTAATTACCCCCCTGAACATAATTATTTTTGATTTGAAAACTTGGGACAGACAGAAAATTAATACTTGAGAATTAATTTTAGATATTCCAAACCAAGTTGTTGGACCAGGAGAGGATTTTCCTCTTCAATTGCCATAACCAGTGTGAAGGGGGTACCTGTCCATTCCGGCAGGGTTCCTGCTATAAACCAGGAGACAGGCTCATCAGAGCTGCTTGTCGATGCAACGGTCTCCCAGATGGGAAAAGATCCTGCCTGCAGGGCTCTGGTTATGCGGGATAATCCGGCAGATGAATAGGTTTGGGATGTGGGACCCACCGGCAGTGCTACCCAACCTTGATTGCCGGATTCAACTGAAATTGTAAGGCGGGGAGCCGGTTGGACACCTTGATTTTGTAGGGATGCGGCAGCCATTGCCATCTGTAGGAGTGAAATCTTCATGACGGAGGGGTTATCGATAAAATCAACGGGTGTGGATAATGTGGATGGAATTTGGGGTGGGGCAGTCTGCAATTCAAAATCCGGGGCATCGAGGAATCCCAAACGCTTTACAAGGGATAGAATTGATTCCGAACCATTAATTTCAGCAAGCTGGGCAACTGCGCCTGGGCAGCCTGCTGCAATTGCCGTCCCCCAGGATATGGTTCCAGACATGGGTATTGAACAATCCAGTGTGCGGTTCGATGTGGAGTGGATCAATTCCAATGGGCTGCTATTTAAGCTGATCTGGCTGCCGGAATCTGCCAGCAGGAATACTCCCATTGCCGTGCCTGCTGGATATAAACCCTGTGTGGCACGGTTCATCAATGGGGCGCCCGAATCATGCTGGTAGGTATCCCAAAGCACGTCCATCTGATTGGGATCAAATGTCGGATGGGATGCGAGTGCAAGGATTTCTCCGCTATCTGCATTCAGCAAGATCAAGGCACCGGCATGATCTCCAAGAATATCATCCGCAGCGATCTGTAAATCCAGATCCAGACTCAGGCGTACATCAAGACCGGGAGGTGGATGGCTGTAAACCAACTGGGTGGACCAGACCCAGGAACTTGGATTACCCCGCAAACCACGCAAGTACGAGTCAAGGCTGGCTTCCAAACCACCCTGGGTAAACAATGGATGTGAATAACCGATTGTGTTTCCCAAATCCGGATATGTCACCTGACGAATGTATTCTCCTGGATTCCCAATGGTTACTGCGAGGGGTTGATTCTTCCTATCCAGAATGGCTCCCCGGGGAACATACCGGTCTGCGATCGGGCGGCGGGGATTATCATTGCGTGTCGCAAGGGATTGGGATTGAATAACAATAATCCAACCCAGAAAAAGAGCGGCTATTGCCAATCCAATGACAATACCACCTCCCACAACCCGATAAGAGTGTGTTGGGGTTATGGTGGGAGGTTCTTCTTCTGTATGTGAGCTGATTTGTAAAAGCAGAAGAAATGCGAGAAAAGCAGACACGAGGGACGAACCGCCATAAGATATAAATGGCAGGGTAACCCCGGTCAATGGCAACATTCCAATATTTCCTCCAATAATCAACAACCCCTGGGCAAAGAGAAACAAACTTAATCCAGCAGCAAGAAAGCGTAAATAATCATTGGAAACTGATAATGCTATTTTTAATCCACGAAATGCAAGTAAGCCCATTAATAACAGGAGTGAAATTGCCCCAAAAAGACCTGACTCTTCGACAATTGCCGAGAAGATGAAGTCAGAAACCGCCACAGGTACTACACCAGGGCTGCCCAATCCTGGTCCGCTTCCAATGAGCCCGCCTGCACCCACTGCCATCAGTGATTGCATGATCTGGTAGGATTGTCCACTGGGATCCAATTGGGGATTGAGCCATGTGCTGATTCGAAGGTGGATAATATCCAGATACTTGTAACCAAGCACAGAAGCCACAACCAAAAATATCAAACTAAGGATAAGCACTTCCCGCCTGCCGGTGGCAAGGTAAACAATAGCTGTAAATAAAATGATGAAAAGAGTTGCTGTTCCCAAATCCCGCTGCAGGATCAATAGAACAACTGCGGCGCCAATCAGAGCCAGCGTTGGGATTACTTTTTGGAGAAGATTGAGTGACCGAATGTGAGGATTGGAGAAAAAAGCAGCCAGGTAAACAACCAGGAACAATTTTAAAAATTCTGACGGTTGGACATATATTCCACAACAACCCAACCACAGTTTGGGTCCATCACCACCGGGAAATGTACCGATAAAAAGTGTCAAGGCTGCAATGAGCAACATACCCACCAGCCAGACATATTTATACCGACGGAGCAGTTCCAAAATCTGTGGAAAACGCAATCCAATGGATATTAATCCTATGGAGAGCGCAAGCCAGAGGGTTTGGCGTAATCCTAAATTTACATTCAAACGCCAGATGGTCATCAACCCCCAACCGGTCAGAAGGGCGATGATGGGTAAAAGGTAAGGGTCTCTTGACGGGATGGCTTTTCGGATGATCCGATCCAAAAAATAAAATCCCACCAGCCATACCACGACACCCAACCAGTGTTCCCAGCGATATGAGACATTCCAGGAATAAAGCCTTACCGCCTGGGATAGGGATAATATTACAGCATATACAATAACGAAGATGGCTGCAAACCGCATTAATCGGGTTTGAAGTGCATCATGGGTCATTGGAAAAGAGGGCAGCAGCTTCATGAACCTATATATTTATTTAATAACAATCCCAGTTTCTCCCGGGTTGCTGATGTGATTACCTCGGGTTGAGTAATGATTGCATTTTGAAGGGCATGGTCACAATTACATTCCGACACCCTGGTCAGGTTCTCAACCAGGTTTAACACTGTTTCCTGGGCAATTTCTGTATTATGTTGCAGAGTGCGGACAACCAGATCAACGCTGACCGGTTCCTCGGTCATATGCCACACATCATAATCAGTGACATGAGCCATGGTGGTATAACAAATTTCTGCTTCCCGAGCCAGGAAAGCTTCCGGCGCGGCAGTCATGCCAATGATGGACATACCCCAGGAACGGAACAGGTTGGATTCACCACGGGTTGAAAAACGGGGACCTTCAATGGTAATCAGAGTACCACCCTTATGGACCATGGCGCGGGTTTCTTTTACGGCTGATAACAGTTGATTGGATAGATCCGGACAAAAAGGATTACCCGGACTGATGTGCACAACGACTCCCTCACCAAAAAAAGAACGCTGCCGCCTGTTTGTGAAATCAACAATTTGATCTGGGATGACAATGTGACCGGGTGAATAATCATCCCGTAAAGACCCACAGGCGCTGATGCTTACAATCCGTGAAACCCCAAGTTGTTTAAATGCATAAATATTGGCACGATAATTAACTTCCGTGGGAGATATCCAGTGTCCAATACCATGCCGGGCGATAAATGCCACCGGTTTTCCCGCGAGAGAGCCCAGAACGATGGGAGAACTGGGTTTTCCAAAGGGAGTGGTTAACTCAAGCGTCTCTATATTTTCAAGACCTTTAAAGGAATACAAGCCGGATCCACCGATAATTCCAAGTACAGGCTGATGTGTCATGTAATTCCTCCGGATGCATAAATATTAATATCCAAAATAATTCTATTGCCCTTCCACCTTTGGAGCTTTTTTACGACTTCCCAACACCTGGATGCCAACCTCGCCGCATAATATTTCATCACCAGTGGTGATGATGGTTGGAACAAGTACCCGTTCATCATGCATCAGTGTGCCGTTGGTTGATTGCAAATCTTCAACCCACCACTGACCATGATGATGGCTGAATCGTAGATGTCGTGCTGAAACCGTGTCGTGCTGGATTAATAAATCACTGGCTGGATCACGACCGACGACTGCCTGCATTGTCGTGATCTCTTCATCAAAAACCTGACCTTCCAAATGGATGCGGAGTTGTAATGTGGGAGGGACCCGGGGAGCAACCAGTTGTGTACGCAGCTGCAGATCCCGCCAGAGGGCTGTCAATGCCCATCCGAAGAAACCCAACAGAATTAGCGCCAGTATGATACGTAAGATAAAAACGATGATTCCACTCATTGAGTTACTTCTTTATATTTGTTGTGTCTGTCGGTGAATCCCGGGTATCCAGCGTATCCTCGCTATAGATCAAGGAGACACCTGCCAGATTGATGACATCTCCAGAATGCAAAACCTGTTCATCCACGCGCTGCCCATTGACAAATGTCCCACCGGTGGATTTCATGTCAAAAATGACATAATGGTTTTGGACAATCCGTATCTGGGCATGGCTCCGGGAAACGCGTTTATCAGGTATCACCAGGTCATTTTCTTCCAAGCGCCCTATATTTATTGTGGATGAAGTCATTGAAAATATATTTTCATCCGGCAAAATCAGGCATGGATTGCTGGGAAGATTGGCATCATTCATCGGGAGATTGTTTGAACCATCCAGAGCTGCAGTTTCTCCCAGTGTGGGGATGGGGTCTGTCGAGATATTAAATTCACCGGGTGCCAACTGGATATTGGAATCCACATACAGCAGGGGTTTGATGGGGGGGTAACCAATCAGAACTGCAGCATCCATCAACATTTCCGCCAACTCGTTTTGAACATCTGAGCGGCTGAATTGTGCAGCATCCTGGGGGTTTAATGTGATTTGGTAGGTGTGAGGTGCTGTCCCATTGGTTTGTATGGCAGCATACAGGGCTTCCACCAAGCCCTTTGATAGGGGGTGTTCGGAGGATGGGTTTTTCATCCAGGGGTAGCGGTTTTCAAAAAAAGCCCGCAATCGTGATTCAAGCCGATCAAATGGATGTTTCATTCGTTATAATATTATAACAGGACAATCAGAAACTACTTGTCGTCACATAATCAGGAGGGATGGATGGGGTTTCGGGAAGTATCTCATACAGCAGATTTGGCTCTTGAAGTTTGGGCAATTGATCTTCCGGGTTTATTGGTGGAAGCTGCGCATGGCATGAACGAGTTGATGGGGGTTGAAATTGAAATATCGAGAGAAATTAAGAAAAAAATTTCAATTATAGCTGATGATCCTGAATCATTATTGGTTATGTTTCTCTCTGAGTTGCTTTATTATGCGGAATTGGAACGAATTGGATTTTATGATTTTAATATCACTCTTGATTCTTATCACCTGACTGCCGGACTTTTCGGTGGCGTGTTAAAAAGCCAATTGAAAGAGATAAAAGCCGTTACCTATCATGATCTGAAAATCAAAGAGCTAAGTTGTGGATTAATGGTAACGATTGTTTTTGACATTTAAGAACGGAGGTCGACAATGAGTATATCATTGCGGGAAATAAATAAAATTACAGATTACGAATGGGAAATTCCTGTCAGCCATCGAAGGGATATGCGGGTATCTGTAAAAATATTTGCGACACGAAAGATTTTAGAAGAAGCACTTGAGGATTTATCCATTGAGCAGGCAATTAATTCAGCGACATTGCCCGGTTGGGCAGGACCGATTGTTGTCATGCCGGACCTTCACCAGGGATATGGCTTTCCCATTGGTGGGGTGGGGGCAGCCCTTTACCCTTCGGGTGTCATCTCTCCGGGAGCAATTGGATATGACATAAACTGTGGTGTGCGATTGATGTCCACCAATATCATATTGGATGATGTCAGCACATTGCTTGATGGACTGGCTTACGAGCTGGATCAAGCTTGTCCCAGTGGCGTCGGTACATCGGGTGGAATTCATCTGTCAAATGCAGAATTGGATGCGGTTTGCAGGCAGGGTTCCCGCTGGGCATTAAAAAAAGGGATGGCGACTGAACAGGATATCCGGCGGACTGAGGATGAGGGATGCCTGGAAGGAGCAGATCCAACCTCCATCAGTAATCGGGCGAGGGAGCGTGGAAGGACTCAACTGGGAACACTGGGTTCCGGAAACCACTTTCTGGAGATTGATCAGGTCGAACAGATTTTTGACCCTGAAGCTGCCCAGGCAATGGGTCTGTGGGAAGGGTGCCTGGCGGTGATGTTACACTGTGGTTCACGAGGACTGGGTCATCAGGTATGTACGGATTATGTTCAAACCTTTCAACGTGTCAGTCAAAAATTTGGCATCACTTTGCCTGACCGGGAACTGGTTTGTGCCCCTCTGGATTCAAATGAGGGTCAAAGTTACCTGGCAGCCATGCGGTCAGCAGCAAATTACGCATTTTGCAACCGGCAAATCCTGGCGCACACCATTCGGAGTGTATTTGACCGGGTACTGGTCGGCAAAATTCCACCCTTCCAAATTCAACAGGTCTATGACATTACACATAACATGGGAAAAATAGAGACCCATACCATTGATGGCAGAAAGGTCAAGGTTTGTGTCCACCGAAAAGGAGCAACGCGGTCGTTTGGTCCCGACAACCCCATCCTCCCTCCCGAATATCAGAAATTCGGACAGCCAGTACTTGTTCCAGGCAGCATGGGGACCCAATCGTGGGTCATGGTGGGCACGGAACGAAGTATGGAGGTGGCGTATGGCTCCTGTTGTCATGGCGCAGGGCGGGTTCTCAGCCGCAGCCAGGCAAAACGCACAATCCGGGGAGAACGTTTAAAGAGTGCCCTCGAATCAGAAGGAATATTAATCCGCTCAGGATCAATGCCAGGATTGGCAGAGGAGGCACCCCAGGCATACAAGGATGTGAATCAGGTGGTGGATGCGGTAACGGGAGCCGGGTTGGCGCGAAAAGTAGCCAGTCTGCGACCGGTTGTTGTCATTAAGGGTTAGTCAGACCGGGAAATATTATTTATCCTAAAATGAGTCTGGATATTTTTGCAACCCGGGCGTGTGTCAGTTCCACCAACGCCATCACAGGTATTTTTATATTCAAACCCCGTTGACCACCGGAAATGTGGATTTGTTCATGATCAAGGGCTGAATGATCAATCAAATTTGTAAATCCTTTATTGATCAAGGCAAGAGGTGAAATTCCCCCGGCTTGAAGACCGGTAATCCGTTCTGCTTCCCTTTGGGTGGGGATATGCATTTTCTTTTCGTGTAGAAATGCAGCCAGGGCTTTAATGTCCAGTTCACAATCACCAGGTATCAAAGCCAGTACAGGTTTTCCAGTTTTTTCCCGCAAAACCACGATGGTTTTATAAACCAGCCTGACGGATAAACCAAGAAATGCGGCAGTTTCTTCAGCCCCCAGTTTTTCCCCAGGCAGTTCATATGCTGTATATGAAATGTGCTTGGAATCCAATAATCGGGTAATGTTGTTGATGATCATGGTTTTCGAACATAAATAGGATTGCTAAAAATCCATCCACGAAGTTTACCCAGGTAGTGGATATAGCATTCCACGCGGTATATTCCTGGTTGATTGGTCAAATATGTGCAAATTTCCCTTGTTTTCCAGGTTTTAATGACCACTCCATCTTTTATTAGCCGGCATTCCGTTTTTTCAGGCAGGCGAATTTGAAACGTGACACCCCCGCCCAGGGTTATTTCGTCTCCCATAATTGCATTTTGATTAAGAGTCTGGGCTGTAAAACGAAATCCACGCGTCGGGGTGGGGTAATCATATCCGATGAAAGCATGACCCTGCCGCAAGGCATCCAATACCATGTTGCGATCTGTAATTAAGTCGCCAGTCAATTCCTGGGGAACCAGGAGATGCGTGTTGATGGATTGAAAATGGAAGGGATATGGATAAATAGTCGCGGACACAGATCCCAGGTGTGCTTTCAAGGCATGGGCATCTGATCCGCCAATAGCCACCACCCGTTCCCCATTTTCCATCAGTTGATCCCATTTCTGGATTGTTTTGGGATGTGGTCCGAGGGCAAGATGTCTGGGAGATAAGGCATAATGGATGGTTTTTAGGATATTCGTGGAACGGGACTTAAATTCAGAGGAACCATTCCACAATTCTATGCCGGCATATCCATCCACGTTCCAATCCACCCATGAGATATCAGGTTGGTGGAAGGTTGGAAGAGCATCTTCATAAGGATGGGCAAGAAAAGCCAGACCACCGGAGGCATTGATTTGGTCAACCAATAGTTGCGGTGAATGTGCGTATGCAAACATGCTCCGGTTAACCCCAAAGGCAAGCAGATGACATTTTTGGGGGATTCTTTCCGGATTATGTACTTCCTCTCCCACGAGGAGTAACACCTGACGTTTTTCTTCCCGAAGATAACCTTCCACATTTTCCACATAAACATTATGATCAGTGGTGATCAGGACATCCAAACCGATTTCGAGGGCAATTTTCATTAATTCACGGTGAGTGGCAGCACCATCAGAATATTTGGTATGAATGTGCAGGTTTGTAATTAATTCTTCCATGCTATCTTGTCATTGACGGAATCGGAGAATGATGGGTATAATTTGATGTCTTTGGAAATTATGGAGGATTTCACGTGGTTAACTACTTCTACATTGCCTTGATTATAACGTCGATTGCCCTTGTGGCGAGTGTAATATTGCAAAATAAAGGTGTCGGGCTTGGTGGTCTGACAGGTGGCATGGAGTCAGACACTGTATTCACCGCCCGCCGTGGCGTGGAAAGAACATTGTTCTTTGCCACCATTGGGTTAAGCGTGGTATTTTTTATCCTGACTGTCATTACAGTCATTATCAGCTAATCAGGCGCAGACTACTCGCGCCCTCATTCATTTTTACCTTGGGCGACTCACAGATTTTGAGGATCGCCTTTTTTGCATAACCCATGAAAAAATTTCGCTGGCAGCTGATCATCATATTTCTCACCGGATTGATTGTTGGGATTCTCCTTTTACGGGAGCAACCAGTTGCTCTTCCATTTATGGAACCTGAGCCCGCCAAGGGAGGGAGTTATACCGAAGCCATTATTGGAACAATTCAGAGGTTGAATCCGGTCCTGGATATTCATAACAATGCCGTTCGGGATGTGGATCGCTTGAGTTACAGCCGGCTGGTCATATTTGATGATCGGGGTCTACCCCAGCCGGATCTGGCGGAATCCTGGGGAATTTCAGCTGATGGGACTGTGTACAATATCACATTAAAGAAAAATATCCTTTGGCACGATGGAAAGCCATTGACTGCTGATGATGTATTATTTACAGTGGATATGATGAGGATGGGGGATGGGATTGTGCCTGAGGATTTAAAAAGCTTCTGGTCAGAGGTTGAAGTCATCGTGTACGATGAACTCAATCTTCAATTTCGTCTACCGGAACCCTATGCTCCATTTCTTGATTATCTATCATTCGGAATTCTCCCAAAGCACCTGCTTAATAATTTAACCTTTGAAGAGATGGTAAATTCAGCATTTAACCTCCAACCAGTTGGAAGTGGTCCATATCAATTCAATGGTTTGCAGGTCGAAAATGGCGTCATCGAAGGGGTGGAGCTTGTCGCCAATCCAAAATATTACGGTAAAGTTCCATATATTGAAAAGTTTGTTTTCCGTTTTTTCCCTGATGGAAATTCTGCATTCATGGCATACCGGAATGGTGATGTACAGGGAATAGCTGGAATCCCAATGGAAAATTTGGCAGACGCCTTAAGCGATCCTACATTATCCATTTATTCCAGCCGCCTGCCTGAATTGACCATGATCCTTTTTAACTTAAAGGATGCTTCTGTTCCCTTCCTGCAGGAAAGTGTTATTCGCCAGGCGCTTTTAATGGGAATTAACCGGCAATACATCATGGACAAAATCCTGGATGGACAGGCAATAGTGGCTGATGGTCCAATATTTCCAGGATCCTGGGCATACAATGATAGCCAGGAACGGATCCCGTATGACCTTAACCAGGCAATTGACATCCTTCGATCCAATGAGTATGTTCTCTCCGGCGAAGATGCTGCAGTACGATCGAAGAATGATGTTAATCTGGAATTTGTCCTTATCCATCCGGATTCTCCCCGATACCTTGCCATCGCAGAACAAATCCAATCTGATTGGAATGCCATGGGTGTAAAGGTCGCATTGGAGGCAGTTCCATATGATCAACTTGTACTGGATCGTTTGACCAATCGTAATTATCACTGTCTCTTATACACATCTCCGAGCCCACGAGACCGTACTAGATCTCGTATGCCGTCTTCTGCTTGAAAAAAAAAAAAAAACACATCACCCA
>ERZ1026814.795-NODE-795-length-14673-cov-9.245841_pt1 | contig 14673 bp, 8 predicted proteins | sample MGYA00520871_ERZ1026814 | MGnify/ENA primary metagenome ERZ1026814 (study PRJEB33270, sample SAMEA104284478) | anaerobic digester metagenome | biome: Anaerobic digester microbiome; feature: mesophilic sludge digester; material: Anaerobic digester biomass | place... | reverse complement strand
CAGCAAGGGTACACCTGTTCCCATTCCGAACACAGCAGTTAAGCTTGTCTGCGCCGATGGTACTGCACGGGCAACTGTGTGGAAGAGTAGGTCGCCGCCATCGCTAACGGCGAATTTTTTGAAGTCGAGAAGTAGAGAGTTTAAAAGGCAATAAAAATATTAAGGTTTGCCTGCATAAGATAATCGCGTTATTGTATAAATAGGATAAAGAAATATATACAGGTAATCAGATAAACGATGGTAATAGAAGTAAGTGAGAAAAAGCGGACATAAAAAAACTTAAAGAGAGTAAAGAACTAAGTTAAAGTAAAGGAATAAGGAGAGGGATGGAATAATTCGTGCATAAAATAACATATATAAATAAATAATATATATCCGGGAGGATAAATGAGATTAAATCGGAATCAATTAGCGAGAAAAATTATGCTCGTTGCAGGATTATGCCTGGTCACTATTATTATGTGGGCTAAAGTAGTAGAGCCGGAGAATGCTTTGCTGGCTGCAAAAAATTACCTTCAAGAAGCGGGACTAAAAAGTCCGATTTATGCAGGTAATGCCGAACTATTTGTTTATAGTTCGGGGAAGCTATTGCCTTTGGAGTTCAATAAAGCGGTGGAATTTGAGCCAACACTCTATTTTATTAATTATGCAAACGGTAATTATGCTATTGTGTCCGCCGAGGATAATTTCTATCCTGTTTTAGCATATTCAGATGAAGGGTTAACCAATATCAATAACCTGCCACCTGCTTTCTATTACTGGTTGGAAAATTATTCGGCTCAAATTGAACAAATTAGAGAAGCGAAAATTACATATCCGGAAAATGTTCAACTGTGGCAGAGCTTAATTGAAGGTTCTTATAGGAATGCTTTTAGAACAGAGCGTTCTGTAAGACCTTTAGTGACGACGCTTTGGGATCAAGGATGGCCCTATAATGCGCTTTGTCCAGTAGATGCTCAAGGTTCTGGAGGTCATGTATATGCAGGTTGTGTAGCTACAGCAATGGGTATGGTTATGAAATATTGGAATCATCCCCAAACCGGAGTAGGTAGTGAAAGTTACTATTGTCCCGGTTATGGCTATCAAAGTGCTAATTTCGGGAACACTACTTACCTTTGGGATCAAATGTATGATACAGCAGGAGCGACACCAGCTGAATATTTGCCGATTGCGACATTATTATATCATTGTGGTGTTGCTGTTCATATGGCATATTCTGTTGAAGGTTCAGGAGCTCAAAGTACAGATGCAGCTGTGGCATTTGTAGATCATTTCCGTTATCCTAATGCACAATATGTAATGAAAAACAGTTATACGGATGCCAATTGGAATAATTTATTAACTTCTCAAATTGATAACGGCATTCCTGTTTATTATAGTGGTTATGATCCCGTAGAAGGGGGTCATGCTTTTGTAATGGATGGTTACGATACTGCTAATCATTTCCATTTCAATTTTGGCTGGAGTGGTTCAGGTAATGGTTATTTTTATACCAGCAATCCAGGTGGTTTTACTAACAATCAGAGTGCTATTATCAATATTATTCCGGAGAACTACAGCATTTCTACTGTTCCGGTAAAACTTAATGCGCATGACACAACTGCGGGCGATAATTTTACTGTTACCGTTAAAACGAATCCCATTCTGGGTAGCTGGAATATAACACATTACGATTTCGTGTTATATTATGACAGTGAATTTATTGATTATATAGGTTATTCCACCACGGGAACTATTTCTGAAAATGGAACTATTACCGTAGTTGAAAATCCTGCCGGAATTATAAGCGTAGATTGGAATAGTACGAATTATATCTTCGGTGGTGGAGTATTGGTTAATTTTACATTTAGAACCAGAGATATGGGAGATTTTCTGTTTGATATAACGAGTATGCATTATAATACTACACCGGTTTCAAATATAAGCTATGTGATGATTCATTCTTATGCTCCTGTAAACAACATAGCTGAGAGCCGAATTTTGCTTACCAATATTATGAATCTGGCTTATAATGCAATTGGTACTACACAGATGAATACTACTTATTTGCTTCCTTCCTGGAATATTACACATTTTCAATATCATCTTAACTATAATCCTGCCAAAATAGAATACTTTGACATCGTAACAGAAGGAACGATAAGTGCAAATTGTGAAGTTAATGTTGATTCATCCAATCCAGGTGTTTTAAATATTTCAGGTAATTCAACTGTTCCGCTAATTGGAGCCGGAGCTCTAATGAAAATTAGATTCAAAGCCATAGGTAATACAGGTTCTATATCCGTCACTCAGATTTCTATTAGTGATTTCTTGTATAATAATGTAGCAATTTCAGATGTTGGAACTGCCAATGTGGTACTTTCAGCTTATACAGCTAATGAAGATGAAATTGTTGCTGTTCCCGAACCGAAACTGGAAATCTATCCTAATCCTTTTCAGGATAGTGCAATGCTAAAATTTACAGGAACCAACAAAGCTCCTGTTAGAATTCACATTTACAATATTAAAGGTCAATTAGTAAAGGAATTGCTGATAAGCGATCCGTTGAATTCTCAGATCAGTTGGAATAGAAGTGATGTAAAGGGAAAAACTGTAGCGGATGGAATTTATTTCCTGCATTGGCAGCAGGGAGAACAAAGCGGCATTAATAAAGTATTGGTAATTAAGTAAGATAAAAGCGTAATTCAGTAAAAAAAGATTTGATGACTCCTGATTAGCAAAATATCAGGAGTCATCTTTTTATATAGAAAAAGAGTTTCAATCCTTTGGTGAAGAAATTGCGTATTTGTAGCAAACTTTCTCAACATCTAAAGGGAATAGAGATAGACAATTTATCCGAAAAAAGGTAGGAAAAATCATCAGACAGGAAGTGAAATTTAAATAGATAAGGCAATATCTGTCGTTTTTACGGACTTTTTCTGCCATTTATGATTATAGATAAAGTATTATTAAGTTTTGTATTTAAAATGCAGTTAATTTATCAGAACTTGTATGGATTCCTGCTTGCGTAGGAATGACAAAAGATATTTCATTCAAAAAAATGATATAACTTTTCTCTTTGTGGGAATAATCCATCTCACCATTTTACTTTTCTCTTTTTCTCTTTTGTGGAAATAATCCAGCTCACCATCTCACTTTTCTCTTCTTCTCTTTTTCTCTTTGTAAAAAATCTGCGTAATCCGCATGCTATCATTCTTCATTCTTAATTATTCTCTTTTTCTCTTTATGAAAAAAAGTATCCTTTTCGTTTTTTGCCAGGAAATCCCGTATTTCCCTTTCTGCAGTTGCAAAATCCTCTTTATTTTTCACCCAGATAGGATCGGAGTAGATCATAGTTAGCTTGGCAAAAGGTTTGGGAAACCGAAATCTGTCCCAGGAATTGAACTGCCATTCTTTATCAGCATTTACAGCTACGGCTACAATAGGAATTTTTGCCAGGTAAGCAATTTGAAAAAGACCTGGATGGAAAGTGTAGCAAGGTCCTTTAGGCCCATCGGGAGTAATGGCAAGGGATATTTTTTGGGATATTTTTATCATTTCTTTCATTGCCGAAGAACCCTTAAAAGAACTTGAGCCCCGAACAGGAATGTATCCAAGTTCCCATAAAGGTCCGGCAATTAATTCTCCATCCTTGGAAGAAGAAACCATAACGGCTGCACCGTGATAAACTCTTTGGAGAGTCATCATCAAAAGATTTCTATGCCAGAACATATAGATGCAGCGTATGTTATCGGAGGATTCTTGATTTATTACTTTGAATTTCAGTGTTTTCCGTAAAAGCAACAGAAGCCAGGCACCCAGTTTCCGTTCCAGATAAAAAAGAACTTTAGCCATAAGTATCAAGTAAATAACGGACTATTTTAGGCATTTCCTGAGAGGGATGTTTATCACTTAGCATTGCTCTCAGTTTAAATAGCTCCTTCCGGATTTGGGCATTCTTTTCAGGATCGCTTAAGATTTGCATTCCAGCTTTATAAATATTATCCGGTTTCATTTCTCCCTGAATCAGTTCCGGCAGGAGGTCTGCATCCAAAACGATATTGGGTAAACCGATATGTTTAATTCTAACAAATATCCGACCTATCAGATAGGATAAATAAGAACCCTTGTAACATATTACCAGAGGAGTTCCAATATAGGCAGCTTCCAAAGTTACAGTGCCTGAAGTGCAGATCAGCAGTTCACAATATTTCATCATTTCATAGTTATAACCATCAATGAGCTTGATATTCTTATGTCCTTCTATCAGATGCATATAAAGTTGATGATTAACGCTATGTGATTTGGAAAATAGCATTTGATATTCAGTTGGGTTCCACTTTTGAGCTGTCTGTAAAAAGACCGGGAGCATTTTTGTTATTTCATTATTTCGGCTTCCTGGGAAAAAACCAATCCATTTTTTATTAGGATCAAGACCAAAAAAACGGGCAAAAGACCCACGATCAAGCTCAAAAGTAATTTCTTCCGCTATAGGGTGACCTACATAACTGCAATTTATATTATGAATTTTCAGTAATTCCTCTTCAAAAGGAAGAATGCAAGCTACATAACGCACTGAGTCCTTTAGCTGATATACTCTTTTATGTTTCCAAGCCCAAAATTGAGGACATATAAAATATAGCACAGGAATACGCATTTCATCTGCCATTTTAGCAATTCTTAAATTCAAACCAGGGTAATCAACAAGAATGGCAAGGTCAAATTTCTCTGTGGAAAACAGTTTGCCTAATTTACGCTGGACTTTCAGGAAAAAGAACAAATGTTTCACCACTTCTACAAAACCCATCACAGCAAATTTTTCAAAAGGAAAGAGGGTTTTCAAACCTTGCCTTTGCATTCTGGGTCCACCAATTCCAATATGGGTTAAATTACCAAATTTATCGTTTAATGCTTTCATTACCAGTTCGGAATGCAAATCAGCAGAACTTTCACCCACCAGCCAAAATATTTTATAACTTTCTTTGCGTATCATAAAGCTAAAGTTCCCATCAAAGATAAAGCAGTTACAATAATAGCTGCCATAATTACCCCAAAAAATATAAAAAGCATTGAACGCCAAAATCTTAAGCCAAATATATTAGCAGCTAAAGCACCCGTCCAACCCCCGGTTCCGGGAAGAGGAATGCCAACAAAAATAACTAAACCAATTTCCTCGTATTTTTCTATGGACTTACCTTTGCGTCTTGTTCTGGTAAAAAGCCATTCAGTAAATTTACGACCTGGTTTCACTTTACTTATTAAGCCAAAAAACCAATCAATCAGCAACAATAGGAAAGGGACTGGAATCATATTGCCAATAATGGAGAGAACTGCCGCTTCCAACCAGGGAATATTAAATAATAAAATTGCCACAGGTATACTTCCCCGCAGTTCTACAACTGGAATCATTGAAATTATCACCACAATGAGTTCGGGTGCAACACCTTTTGCTTTCAACCAGGAAACGGTCTTATCTGCAGTAGTATTACAAAAAAGCGGCTGGGACAAAATTACTATCAACAGAATAAGCAGTATCTTTTTTAGCCGGTTATCCAACTTCACTCCCTTTATAACATTATCATAATTCCATTTATCAAAAACCCGTATTTTGTCAATAATTTGTATAGACGGATGGTTGATGTTCTCGTCAACCAATGATTAGAAAACGAATGAGGACATAGTTCTGCCGATATTAAAGTCAGGAGTCATATATGCTTTGATATTTTTTATTTGGGAAATAGCTTTTACAGCGTATATGACTAATGACGACACAGTTGCTCATTGTTAAAATATTCTGTACATTTCGGAATTATTAGATAAAATATCGGGAAGAGATTGCTGTCACGAGTTTTCATTGTTAAAATAATTAGGGTATTATGTAAAAGTTATTTCTGCAGTAACGATTCCTGAAAGCTCGGGTAAAGATAGCTCTCAATACATATATTTTAACCTTTTGTTACTTCAACCTTAAATTTATTCATTTTTCACTTGACAATCCCTCAATAATATTTATAATATCTTTAAGAATATTTAAGGAGATGAAGATGAATTTAACCAACTGTCCCATTTGTAAAGGAGAATTGAAAATCAAGGTATTGCACTGCCCGCATTGTGAAATTAGTTTTCAAGGCGACTTTGAAAATAACTGGCTGGCAGAATTAGACGCTGGTCAACTTGAGTTTATTCGTTTATTTTTATTAGTGCAAGGTAATTTGAAAGAGCTGCAAAATCAGCTGGGAATATCATATCCCACAGTAAAAAACCGTTTAGCAGAAATTATCGGGATCATAACAAAAAAAGAACCGGTTACGGATACGGTTATTGATGTTTTATCCGATTTGGAAGAGGGTTTTATCAATGTAGACGAGGCAATAAATATGATTACTCAAAGGAGAGAAAAATGAGCAAAATCAATTTGGAGAAAAAATGGGTTTTTGAACCCTTACACAAAGTAGTAATTGAAAATCATCTGGCTAAATTATTATTTCAAGCAGATGAAGGACAAGAAGTTAATATGGAAGGGATAATCAATTTCAGTCATTCTCAAGATACCTTCCAAACCGAGGATTATATTCAATCCGAATATCAAGACGGGATTTTAAAGATTATCCTACAAGATATTGATTCTGATGAAGTTAAAGATGCCGTGTTTACTGTAACCATTCCAGAAGGCGTTTATCTGAAAGTAAAAACAGATAACTATCCTATCAGTTTGAATAACCTTAAAAACAAGCTTAAAGTTTTGAATGAAAATAGTCCCATCTATCTGCAAAACTGTCAAGGCGATATGCATTTGGAAAATGAAAACGGCTTAATTCGCTTGTCTGATTGTGAAGGTAATATTGATGCTAAATTGGAGAACGGTCCCTTGTCAGCATCCAAAATTAGCGGTCAAACCCTTCATCTGGAAAATGAAAACGGACCGATAAAAGTGCGGATGGCTTCTTTTACCGAAGTGGAATTATATTCCGAAAACGGACCTATCTTCTACGAAACCATCCCTGTAGAAAATGGCAATTTCCAGTTTAAAACCGAAAATGGCTCAATTAATCTTGTGCTGCCCAATAATTTTGATTTTACTTTGGAAGCAACTACACAATGGGGCAGAGTGAAAACCTCATTTGATTTACCGATTACATTTAATGACAATATCTATACAATGATTAACGGAGAAGGAACTTCGCAAATTAAGGCAATTTCCGATAATGGAACCATTAAAATCAATGCAGAAAATCGCCTGAATTTGGACTTTGTGATGAATAAATTGGAACAGATTAAAATCGCCTTGCAGAAAGTAAATTCGGAAGCAGAAAAACAGAAAGTTGTGGAAATGGTAAATAAAATTACCACCTATATTAACCGCCTTGCCGATTCCATCAAAGAAGAAAAAATAAAAGAGAAAATAACCTCTGCTACCAGCAAATTAAAGGATTTGGTAGTGAACTTTGATTTTCGCGAAACTAACGATAAGGTAATTAAAAGCGTAGAAGATATCGGTTCCCAGATTCAAGATGCCTTTAAAGAAGGTATTAAAAATATTAAAGAAAGTGTAGATGACCTCAAAAAACATCGTTTCCATACCGAATCAGTAGCTGCTTATGTTAAAAAAATTCTGGATTCACCCCAAATTAAACCTTATTTGGGAGGAGAACACAAGAAAAAAGAAAAAGAGAATATTGCAGACCGCAGCCGCATAAAAATCTTGGAAATGCTGGAAGCAGGAAAAATCACTGCTGAAGAAGCTGAACGACTGTTGAAAGCTATTGGGAAAGAGTGAAAAAAAGCCGAGAGGACGATAAGTAGATAAATAGAGAGGTCACGAAGTTAAGAGGTCAAGAAGTCAAGAGAAAATGTCTGCTGTGACTTAAAACCGGTTTTCTTTAACCAAAAAAAAAGCTATACATACCTACAGTATATTTTTCACCTGCTTTCGCTTTACATCGTCAGCCCAAAGACCGGTTTTGAGTTACAGCAGTAAGCAGTAATAGCAGGAAGAAAGAAATACAGCAGTAACAGCAGGAAGAAAGAACAACAGCAAATAAAGTTCTTGACTATTTTACAGCGGATATAAAGCGTATGTTTTATTACTGTTCATCTAAAATAGGTAATATAATAGTGTAAAGGTAAAAAAGCACAAAGCGTGAAAATCTTTTATTATTTTTGGACGACAAATCCGATTTTGTCACCCTATAAATTATGCACATAGTAATCTTCAGGTTAAATCAGTTTATGCAGGATATAGTATTTATATTTATTCTCATAATTTTAAGCTATGCGGATTATGTTTATGCAAGGGAGTTTTAATGAGTAATTTTATTACCAATTCGGGCAATAATAACTTAAAATCCCGTCTATCTGAATTAATAAGAGAAAGCCAGGAGCTAAAATTTCTGGTTGGTTTTTTTTATTTTTCTGGCATACAAGAGTTAATAGACAGTTTACAACAAAATCCTGATTTAATTTTAAAAATCCTGGTTGGCTTAAATGTTAATTCTCTAAGTTATGGTATAATAGAATATGCCGAACCAATGAATATACCGAAATGGGAGTGCAAGGCATTATATCAGCAATCAGTTATAAAAGCTTTGAATAACGATGATTTTGATAATGAACTATTTTATCAGCAGGCAAGCTATATCATTGAACAAATTACAGCAGGTAGAATAATCATCCGAAAAACAAGAAAACCCAATCACTCCAAGCTCTATCTATTCAAACTGAAAGAAGAACAAATAGCTCGTAAAAATTTATTTATTACAGGTAGCAGTAATTTAACCAAGGCAGGTATGACTGATCAGGATGAATTCAATGTGGAAATTTCCGATTATGGTTTTGATGAAGCAGAGCAATATTTTGATACTTTGTGGAATAATGCTATTTCTATTACAGAAGATGATAAAGAAAAGGCAACTCTGCTAAACAATCTGCAATATAAAACATTACTTAAATCCATTCATCCTTTTGATGCCTATATGTATGTAGTGAAATCCTGGCTGGATACATTTTACAAAATGGATTACAGCTCTAATATTGCCTCTTTTATGCAGAAAAAAGGTTACCGACCCTTAAAATATGAAATTGATGCTGTTTGGCAGGGTTTATCAATTTTGGAAGAAAACGGAGGATTAATCTTAGCTGATGTAGTGGGATTAGGTAAATCAATTATTGCCGGTTTGATTGGCTGGAAAATGGGGAAGAGGGGTATAATTATTTGTCCGCCAGGTATAATTGGAGATGATACTGCCAGTTCCGGGTGGAAAAAATATAAGCAGGATTTTGAACTTTATGATTGGGAAGTGCGTTCCGGGGGAGATTTGGACAGCATCATTGAATTTCTAAAAAATACCAATAATATTGAGGTAATTGTTATTGATGAAGCACATCGTTATCGGAACGGTACTACAGAGACCTATGAAAAATTGAAGACCATTTGCAGAGGAAGAAAAGTTATTTTGCTTACGGCAACTCCCTTTAACAATACACCTGCAGACATACTTTCTCTATTGAGTTTATTTATAGTTCCCAAAAAATCCAATATTACACTCAGCAGAAATCTGGTTGACCTTTTCCGCTTTTACAACAGCGTATTCAAAGAGCTTGCTTATATCACCAAAAATCTGCATTCCAAAGACCCCGGCAAAAAGAATGACGCAATTAGAAAATATAGTGCCCTTTTTGGTGCCGGGGAAATAAATATGAAAAAAGTAACCCGCAGAGCTAAATTACTCTCACAACAAATCCGAGAGGTTATAGAACCGGTTACAGTTCGCAGAAACAGATTGGACTTGAAAAACGATCCTGAATACAAAGAGGAAATTAAAGAACTATCTGAAGTAGAAAAGCCCAAAGAATGGTATTATGAATTAACCAAAGAGCAATCCGCTTTTTATGACAGAGTTATTCAGGAATACTTTACTGATAATCAGGATTTTCCCCATCGTTTCAAAGGTCCTGTTTATAAGCCCCATAAGTATGAAGGCAATAAAGATGACGAAAGCAAATTAACCCGTCAGGAGCAGATAGATCAGTTAAGTCAAGATAACTTATATGATATCCTCCGGCGCCAAATGGTAAAGCGTTTGGAAAGTTCCTTTGGAGCTTTTCAAAAATCAATGGAAAACCTGTTTAATTCCTATCAGCATATTAAAGCATTTATTCAAAACTCTGGTGGACGCTATATCCTTGACCGTCAGCTAATTAATAAAGCCAATGTGGATGATCCTGATAGCATTGAAGACATCTTGAACCAATTTTCGCAAAATAATCTGGATGGAGATGGCAGAAGGAACAAAATTTATGATGTTAATAAATTTGTCCTTAAAGAACAATTCTTTGCCGATATTGATTCCGATATTTCTCTATTTGAGAAAATACTGAAAGAAATAAAAAATCTAAAGCTGGTAGAAAACGACCCTAAGCTGAGGACATTGCTAAAAAATGTTCATAGTATTCTAAATCAACCTCCTAAAAAAGGTGAACCACCTGCCAAAGTAGTAATATTTTCCGAATATGCAGATACAATAAAACACTTGGAACCCTCATTAAGGGAAAGTTTTAATAATAGAGTTCTGGTTATTACCGGAGGGCTATCTGGAACTAAATTGCAGGAAATCAATACTAATTTTGATGCCGCATATCCTAAACAAAGTAATGCTTACGATATTCTTCTTTCTACCGATAAATTATCCGAGGGCTTTAACCTTAATCGTGCCTCTACTGTTATCAATTATGATATTCCCTGGAATCCGGTTCGCGTTATTCAAAGGGTAGGCAGAATAAATAGAATAAGTAAAAAGGTCTTTGATAACCTTTATATTATCAATTACTTTCCTACTGAACAAGGTGCGGATATCGTTAGAAGCAGGCAAATAGCACAACAAAAAATGTATATGATTCATCAGACCTTAGGAGAAGATACCCGCATTTTTGATCCTGACGAAGAACCAAGTCCTGCCAAACTCTTTACCAAACTGCAAACCAATCCTTATGAACTGGAACCCGAAGGTCTCTATACAAAATTGAAAAATCTGATGTTTAACTGGAAGGAACAATATCCGGAAAGAGTGAAGGACTTGGAAAATATGCCAATTCGGATTAAAACCGCCAAGCCCTATAGTTCCGATTCCTTAGTAATGTGTATTCGCAAAGGCAAACTTTTCTGTGTTAGCCAGGATTTTACAGATGAAGACGGTCACTATCTGCCCTTACCTTTTGAAGAAGTGTTAAAACGAATTGAATGCACACCGGAAACTGAACATCTTAAATTAAGCCCGGATTTCTGGAATAATTACAATGCTCTGAAAAGAGAAGCGGAAGTTTTTTATTTTAGACAAACACAACTAAGTAATGCCACTAAAGCATATAACTTTCTTTCCTGGCTGTTAGAACAAAACATACCCCAGCTGCAGGATCGGCATTCTTTTCTGATGCAGCTGAAAGAAGACATTCAGGATTACGGAACTTTACCGGAGTATACTTTAAAAACAATAGCCGATTGGTATAATAACGGTAAACCGAATTATAACAGTATAAACAATGATCTGGAAAAATTAAGCCAAAACCTGGGTAAGGACTATCTGAACAAAGTTAAATATGGCTTGAAAGTTTACGAACCACAAGTAATTGTAGCTATAGAGGATCAAATAAAAGGAGATGTATTATGAATAATGTAATATTATCGGAGAACTTTTCAAAAGAAGGATGGCTGGACTATTTTGATTATAGGTCAAATTACTTTCGCCAAATAGATGAAGCAATTAAGCGATATAATGATGAAACATTCACAGAAGTTATAAAATTAGGAATATTAGAATTACCAGACGGGAATAGAGTAGTTATTTATTTTATTAAAATAGAGCATATTATAATGGAAAGGTCGTTACGGAAATTACAATATAATAAAGCAGTTGATATATTGAAAGACGAAACTGGGCAAGCTGGTTTATTCATTTTTTATGACCAATATAATTCTTTTCGGTATAGTTTAGTTTATCCTATATTCCTTGGAGTAAAAAAAGAATATAGCAACTATAAAAGGTTTTCCTATTATATAAAAGCTGGAATTCCTCATCATACTTATGAACAGCAAATAGGAGTTGCTAATTATGATTCATTATCCGAAATAAAAGATGTCTTTTCCGTTGATAAAGTTACTAAAGAATTCTATATTCAGATATCTCTCAAATTTTTGGAATTAGTTGGCGGAGAAAGAACTGTAGGGAAAAAAAGATACAATTATAGGGGTTTATTAAAATTACCGGAAAATAATGCAGAATTTAACAGACAATTTTCTGTTCGACTATTAGGAAGGTTAATTTTTTGCTGGTTTTTGAAAATGAAAAAATCTGCGAATAATTTGCCTTTAATTCCGGAAGAACTTATTTCCTCTAATGCAGTTAAAAATTGTAAAGAAAAAAACTATTATCACACTGTCATTGAACCGTTATTTTTTGAAACCCTAAACAAAAGGAAAGATGAAAGAGAACAATACATACAAAATGGAGTTTGGAGTTCTATTCCCTTTTTAAATGGAGGTTTATTTGAAGCTGATAAAATTGATTATTATGACCCCAACAATAAACAATTACTAAACACATTGCAAATTCCTAATAAATGGTTTATAGATCTATTTGAACTTTTTGAACAGTATAATTTTACTGTTGATGAATCTACCAGTCTTGATATTGAAATTGCCGTAGACCCTGAAATGTTAGGCAGAATCTTTGAAAATTTATTAGCTGAACTGGATAAGGATACAGGAGAAACAGCCAGAAAAAAAACAGGTAGTTATTATACTCCTCGTTTTGTGGTTGAATATATAGTTAATAACAGCTTGTATAATTATATAATCAGTCATCTTAGTATCAACAATGAAAAAATATTTGATTTAATTTTTAATTCAGACAAAGCCAATTCATTTACCAATTCTGAAAAATTAGAAATATTAGAATTACTTTCCAACCTTAAAATTATAGATCCTGCATGTGGAAGTGGTGCATTTTTAATGGGGGCTATGCAAAAAATGCTGGAGATTATTAGTTTTCTTGATCCTGCATCAGAATTCTGGAAACAAAAAATAATTAACAGTGTAACAGATCCATCCTTTAAAAACTATTTGATTGATAAGCTGAAAAATGAAAATATCAACTATATCATTAAACTTGGACTTATAAGGGATAATATCTATGGAATTGATATTCTAACAATGGCTACGGAAATTTCCAAATTAAGGTTCTTTCTTTCATTGATTGTAGATGAGAATATTGATGATGATAAAGAAAATAGGGGCATTCTGGCTTTACCAAATTTGGAATTCAAATTTATTGCTGCTGATTCTGTTCTGGACTTGAAATCAAATTTGGAAGATGATCTAATTCTTAAACCTTATATTGAAGAACTTAAAACAATTATGAATAATTACTTTACATCAATGGGAAAAGAAAAGGAGCTATTTAAACAAGAGTTTATTCAAAAACAGATAGATATTAGCACTATTCTTTCAGAATCGGGAAAGCTACATCCGGATATAGTTTCTCTGCTAAACTGGAACCCTTTTAAAAATGAGACCGTTGATTGGTTTAATGCTGATTGGATGTTTGGTTTATCTGAAGGTTTTGATATTATTATTGGAAATCCACCTTATGTTTGTAATAAAAGCACTGACAAAGGGAAAGTTCCCAAGTATAAAGAAAAATATGGTATATCAGATGATCTCTATAACTATTTCTTTTTAAGAGCATTAGAATTGACAAAACCAGAAGGTATTATTTCCTTTATTACTTCCAATACATATCTTACTATTCATTCCAAGCATAACCTAAGAATCAAATTTCTGGAAAATAAAATCATTGAGCTGATCAAAGTGGATAATCCTTTTGAAAATCCTCTTGTTGATCCAGCAATAATATCTATCCAAAAAAAGGAAAAGGATCAAGGTAACTATGAATTTGAATATAAAAATGCTAAATCCAAAAATGATACTGAAACCGATTTTTATAATCCTGAAATATATAATCCCAATACAAAAATATACCGGAATACTGCCTTTAATGCTCTTTTTCCCCCTAATGCTTTCAATATGAAAATTTGGAATATATATGAACCCATTATTTGTAGATTAGTAATCAAATACTGGAATCTTATAATTACAAGCAGGCATATTAGTAAAAATGAAAATTACCTTTCCGAGTATAGAAAAAATCTAAAACCTGGTGACATTACTCTCCTCGGTTTAATTACTGAAGGTGGACAAGGTATGGCAACTGCAGATAATGGAAGATTTGTAGCAGTTTTAGAAGGTACTAAAGAATCAGTTAAAATAAAGCAATCAAGAGCTAATCAATTGTATAAAGCTGTTATAAACAATGGAGTTAATGAGTTGAATATAAAATCATTACAAGAAGCAAAAGAATATCTTGCTGATCTTTCAGAAAAGGAAATATGGGATTTATTTGATGATTTAAAGAATAAATACGACAGGGATATATTTGGCAGAGGATATCTTTATAAAATTATCAATAAATCAGAAAGAGCAAATGTAGAAAATTTAACTCCAGAAGAAAGGAAATATGGGATAGATAATGATAAACCACATTGGGTTCCTTATGATAAAGGAGATAAAGAAGGCAATCGTTGGTATTTAAAGACACCATTTTATCTTGACTGGTCCAAAAAGACAGTAGAATTTTTGGTAAC
>ERZ1026814.790-NODE-790-length-14803-cov-3.738348_pt1 | contig 14803 bp, 17 predicted proteins | sample MGYA00520871_ERZ1026814 | MGnify/ENA primary metagenome ERZ1026814 (study PRJEB33270, sample SAMEA104284478) | anaerobic digester metagenome | biome: Anaerobic digester microbiome; feature: mesophilic sludge digester; material: Anaerobic digester biomass | place... | reverse complement strand
ACGGTCTCGTGGGCTCGGAGATGTGTATAAGAGACAGGTCAGATACTTGCGCAGAGCCAATTGACGGGTACTCCTTGTGTGGGAGCGATGAACCGCTCCCCATCCGATGTCTTCCCACCTCCCGGTGTCAAATGTATCATCCGGACGGGCTTGCGGTCAAGGGGCATCTGCTCTGTTCGCAGGCCGCGGGCAGGGCTACAGCAGCTTCACGTCCTTCATCCACGCCACCGCCCGGGCCATGGTCTCCTCGGGCGTGTACGCCGGCCTGTATCCGAGACGCTCCGATATCTTCGATATGTCCGGGCACATGTGCTCGGTGAAGTGATAGTGCGCGCCGATGTGCGGCGAGACGTCGCGGATGTAGGTTTCGGGACCGACGGTGCGGATGGGAATCTTCGTGCCATGGATGGCGGCGTAGGTGTTGATGAACTGCTCCGACGTCAGCGCGTAGGCCGACCCCACGTTGAAGGCCTCTCCCGCCGATGCTTCCCGGTTCCGCAGCACGCAGGCGAAGCCGCGTGCGACGTCCCAAGCGTCGCACGGGCCGATGAGATTTGTGCCCGGGAAGGGCAGGGTCACTTCCTTTCCCTGCTGGTGCGCGCGGTGTACCTCGATGGAGCGTCCGCCCATGCCTTCGAGCGGCACCTTGCCCGGGCCGCAGATGTTCGGCGGCAGCACGGCGCTGACCGCAAGCCCGTCCGCCCGCGACTTGCCGAGAGCCTCGTTCAACTGCTCGTATCGCTGCCTGTAGCCGTTAAAGGGGCACTCGGTCTGCCTGAACTCGGGGGTGGGGACGATTTTCGGGCGCCCCAGCATCCAGAGCGACCCGCAGAAGACCAGGTGGCCGACCTCCGCCGTCTCGCACGCCCGCTGCATGCCGGGCGCATCGCGCTGCAGAATGTCCACCACGGCATCGGGCTTCTTCTCCGCAAGCAGCGCGTCGAAACGGCCGTCCGCAAGCATCTCGTCATAGGGCATTGCGGCGAAATCGGCCCTGCCTGCCGCGCCCTCGTCGAAAGCCGGCCGCCCCGAGGATACGATGGTCACGTGGTGGCCCTCGTCAAGAAGCTGCCTGACAAGGAACCGCCCGATGTGGCCTTTCCCGCCGATGATGAGGGTCTTTATGCAGCCCGTGCTCATCGGATTACTTCGCGGTCTTCCACTCGCGCGAGAACTCCCGCAGCCGCGCTTCGTCGAGCTTGATGGCTTCCGTCGCACCCCGGCGCTTGAGCGTGATCTCGCCCGTGATCGCTTTCACGCCGCTCTCGCTGTTGACGCGAATCCGGAAGAAGGGACGATCCACGTCGTCCCGGACTGTGACGCGCGTGAAGTGGATGTTGCCCGCCGGCCCCCTGTCTGCGCCGGACCCCTGCACGTAGATCGGCGGAAAGAACGCGTCGTCCCGCGCGCAGTCGCGAAGCTCCGAGTCCTTCATCTCGATTCGCACCCCGTCCCAGGGGTTGAACTGCACCGAGAGTCCGGCCATCCGGTCGCGGTCGGAGGTGAACCGTGAAATCCTCAGCAGCCCGCGCGGGGCATCCTTCGGAGCGCTGCAGAGGTGGATGCCGTGCTGCGTATTGCCGCGCGAGACGCAGTTCTCGATGTCAATCGAGATCAGCGGCGACGAGCTATTCATGGTCTGCGGGCAGATCTGATAGCCAGTTCCTGCATTGTTCTCCGCCACGCAGTTGCGCACTACGCAGCGGACAAGCGACTCGCCGGGCGCGTTCGGCTCGAAGTCAATGCCGGCCTGCGGGGCCGTTCCGCTGGTGTTGCGAAGGAGGCAGTCCTCGATCAAGAGGTCCTGGGCGCTGATGACGCTGATGCCCTGCCGGTGGTTGCCGTTGCAGTCCACGCGCCGGATGACGACGTTGCGGTTGGGGCCCCGTCCGGGCGCGGTACCCAGATAGATAGCGTCGCCCCCGGTCTGCTCGATCGCGAGGTCCTGTATCAGCACGTTTCGGCATGCCGAGAAGCTCAGCCCGTGCCGCCACTCCGACTTTTCGTATGCCTCGGACTGATAGTCCTCCTTGCGCATACGAATGCGCGCCGTCTTGCCGCGGTCCTTCTTCTCGCCCCGGATAGTGATGTTCTCGCATCCGGGAAACGTGAGCAGGCAGTCGCCCTTGCGCTGAAACGCGCCCTTCAGGGCTGCCAGCTCCGTTCCCGTTGCCAGAACAATCTCCTGGTTGCTCACGCCCGTCAGCGGACGCGTCATCCAGGGGGACTTCTGCCGGTCAATAATCAGCGTCTTGACTTTAGAGTTGATTGCCTGCTGCAGGTACTGCGTCGAATCCTGCGCGTCGAAGCCCCACCACGACGCCCGGGCTTCGTGCCGCTTGCCCTCCAGCACTTCGCGGACAAGCTCCGGACGGGGGGCTCCCATGCAGGCCGGAGCGAACAGCAGCCCGGCCAGCGCGAAAGTCAGCGGTTTCAGAACAGAGTTCATTGCGAGGCTCCTCACATACTTACCTTGCGGCGGCCGTGGGTTTGAGCGGCTGGTCTCCCACGTCTGCTATCCACCGGCGTGTCCACTCCACCGCTTCCAGGTCGAGATCGCAGACGACGCTCGAGAGAAAGATCATTCCCTCGATGCGGCCTTCCTTCAGCCACTGCAGCCCCTTTTCGCACTGGAGCTTCATCAGATACAGCGGCATCGGCTTGCCCGTCCCGAAGTCCCACATGTAGCAGCCCAGAACCTTGCGGGCCGGACCGGCAACCTGTTCGAAGCGCTCGAAGTTCTTCGTCAGGTCGCGAAGGTCGGCCGCGCTCCATGTCCAGAACGTCACAACGTCGCAGTTGTCCAGATACGGCCGGATGGGCAGGTCCAGATTGTGGGTGTAAACCACCACCCAGAGATCGAGCTTTTTCGGCGCCTGGTTCAGCCGTTTGCGAAAGCTCGCGATGTCGGCGGTCCCGTAGCGGCTGATCGCGCCCTTTTCGTCCGCGGGGTGAAAGAAGTCGTCCATCATCCCGCCCGAGAAGTTCGGGAACTTGCCCGCCAGCGAGATCACCTCATCAATGTCGGTCTCTTTGTCGTTGCGCGTGGAGGAGCTGTCGCCGATGATGGACCAGACCACGCGCTTCAGCGGGCGCATGGACACAGCGAGCCTGTCGAAGGGTGGCTCGGGCTTCCCCTGGAACACGACCATCAGCGCATTCGGAACGTCCAGATAGAATGCGGCTTCCGCGGGGGTCATTCTGGATTCGCCCGGGACCCCGAACATTCCGTTGTTGCTGCCGGCCTGGTGGCACCAGACCCAGAGACGATCTCGTACGGTGTCCATCTTCTGACCTCCGGGCGCGGCGCCCGCCGCGCCGCAGGCGGACACGAGCACGAGCGCGACGAGTTTGACGGTGTTGAACATAGGGACGGTTTGGCCGAGAGGCGCCGGTTTTCCTGCTGTAGAGGCGTGTCCGCGCTGTCTCGCCAGAAGAAACGGTTGATCGGCGGTGAGATGACTCGGGGCCGCCGGTTTCTCCGGGGACATCTGTCCCCTGTGCCGCGTGCGGGCGATGCGCTGACAGAACCGATCGGTGAGGGGTGGAATTGAGACGAATGTCTCGGGAGAATGCCGAGGGGCGTGAACCATTTCACGCCCCATCAACCGGAGAATGCTGAGGGGCGTGAACCATTTCACGCCCCATCAACCGAAGCTCTCAAACTGAGAATCTGGCGGGTGTTACCGCCTGCGGCGCAGCGCGCCCAGCAGTCCTGCCAGGCCCATGCCAAGCGCTGTGAGGGACGCGGGCTCGGGGACGACCCCTCCGGCCAGTATATACGGTCCCTGAGCGGTCTCCCCGGTCTTGATGGAGCCGCCTGTGTCACGCGAGCCGGACAGGACGAAGGTCGTGAACGAGCGGCCTGCCGCCAGGTCGGCCTGGACGTAGCTGAGCACGTCGAATGTCTTCGTGCCCGGCGCGCCGCCGTTATCGCTGTTGTATATGGTCATCCCGCCGGGAAGGCTCTTGCTCGCGGGGCCCAGGTCGTCGGCGACAAAATCGCCGGTCAGGACGGCCGAGCCCGTATTCAGCCATCCGATCGACGCCGAACCGTAATAGTACCCCGTGCCGAATCCGAGGGATTCCACCACGAGTGTTGCGCTTGTCGGGATCTGCCCGGCGAGTGGGGAGAGGGGAATCTCGAATATCGAGACGGTGTAGTCATTTCCGTACGGCGCGTTCATGCCCAGCCCAACGCCCATTTCCAGGCCGCCCTGGCTGTAGCCGTAAGGGCCGTACTTGCTGTTCCATGCATATGTGCCGTCACCCGCGGGTGGAGTGACCAGCATAATGTCGGCCTGCGCCGCCAGCGATGCTGCGAGCAAAAGCGCAAGGGCGCCCAGAATCACGTATCTCGAAGTCAAGTCTGTCTCCTTTCAGATATCCACATCCGAGCCGCCGGGCTGTGCCGGACGCGATGCCAGAGCAGCAGCCATCAAGCGGCTTGACAAGAGGTTATGTGCAAGAATCGTGCCATTCCGGGCTGTGCGGCGGATTTGTTGACGGAAACATGAAAGGAAATGTAACTACGCGGGAATCGTCGTGTTTCGGGAATCTTGTTCCCGAAACAGAAGTCGAGGCAATCTGATCGTTCTGGCAGCCAGGCCGGGAAGTTTGCGCACACTGCCCGATGACTTGCCAACGCATCTGAAACGCCGGGGTCACATGTCTTCACCTGTCAGCGCCGAAGTTGCCTGCTGAAGCGCGCTGTCGTAGACTCCCGTGACATCACGATCCTCTACAATCTCCTGGAACCGCTGGAGCCACTGCGCGATGTAGTCGTGGTCGACTGAGAGCCTCTGGCGCACCAAAACCAGTTCGACATCCTCGATGTCTCGCGGCCGGCCGGCAATGCACTTGTGGATTATGAGGTCTTCGGCGCTGATGATGCGGATGGCTCGTCCTCCCGGAAGGTCTATAGAGACGGCTCGCCCGACAGCGTCCTCCTCATAGCCGGGGATTCCGAGAGAGATGTCAACAGGCGTGCCGCTTGATCCATAGATCAGGAGCACACGGTTGGCCAGCGCAAAACCGACAGCGTCATCAATGCGAGGCCTGAACCTCTGGACAGCGGTTTCGAGGAAGTTGGCGGTCTCATCAGGGCGGACCAGCACCACGATATCCACGTCGCCGGTCTGTCGCGCCTCGCCCCAGTACTGCACGGCCATACCTCCGATGACGGCATACGGCACCCGTTGCTCGTCCAGGTATGAGGTCACTTCGGCGGCGGCATCGAGGATGCTCACGGCGCGGGCGTTTCGTGCTTGGCGCGCCGCCGCAGCACCTGGCGCATCGCCTTCAGCAGATAAGAAGGCTGACCGGCAACCGGGCGCGCGAGCGGCGAGATTTCCGACAGGTCAAGATATGCCTGCCACGCGTCTTCGGTGGTGCGGCTGATCAGAGACCGCGTACGTTCCTGCTGGATTACTCTTTCGGCTGCTCGCTGGCCCGCCAGCCAGCGCTGAACTTCCGACTTGCGAAGGTGCATACTCACTTGCCTCCAGCGCGCTGGGCGCCTGGGCGTTGTTCGTGCTCACCGTAATGGTGGAGGCGCCGGGATTCGAACCCGGGTCCAGAAAACCGAACGCACGGCCCTCTACGAGTGTTTCCCGCGTTTGTTATCTCGCCGAAAGCAATCCCCGCGGGCGGGGCTCGCGCCTTCTAGCCAGTCCTCTTTTCGAGTCCCCCGCCCCCAGTGGACACCTGGGCGGAGCAAGCCGGATTTGTCAACGCCCGGTGACCTCCTCTCCAGCTAAGGAGGGCCGGACGGCTGCCCTTTAGTTAGGCAGCGAGCGCGTAGCTATAGTTGTTAGTGTTCGCGTTTGTGTTTTTTGCCGCTTTTTACGAGGCCAGCGGCGCCTCGACTCGCAGACCGCGCTTCAAAGCTCCCTGTCGAGACCTATCGCCCCCACGTGGACTGAAGCACACTGTATTCTACCCTACATGCTTATTAGACCGCGCACGAGAGCGGGAAGTTTTTGCCGCCGGGGAACCAGTTCCCCCGCAGCACACCTACCGCGACCGCAGGATGCGGCGGAGCTCTGCAGCAAGGGCAGGGAGGTCGTCGGTGAGCGTGTCCCAGAGGCGGTCAGTGTCCACGTCGAAATACCCGTGGATGAGCCGGTTGCGCATTCCGATGATGCCTGGCCATGGGATTGAACCGAGCTGCGCTTGTGTGCCGCCACTGACCCTGCCAGCGGCCTCCCCGATAATCTCGATATCACGGATGACGGCGCGATTGAGCATCTTGTCCGAGTCCAGGTCACCCCGGGCCCGCCCTTCGACGAACTGCATAGCTTCGGACGCCGCGTCCAGCATATGCCGGAGGCGGACCACGTCAAGCTCGGGCAGCATACGCGATCCTGGCCTCGGCCACAACCCTGTCCCGGAAGTACGGGCTCAGGTCGCCCGGTGAGCGCAGGTCAACCTTCCGCCCGATGATACTGCTCAGTTCGATCTCGAGGGCTGCAAGGCGGATCAGGCCGACGCGCGCACCCGGCGCGAACTCCACGAGGAAGTCAACGTCGCTGTCAGGCCGGAAGTCGTCCCGCAGAACGGACCCGAAGAGAGAAAGCCTGTTAATCTGATTGCGCCTGCAGAAGTCCACAATCTGCTTCTCAGGCAACTTGAGTCTGCTGTTCATGGACACGTAGCCCCATGCTCCAAAGGCCGCTATCGAGGCAAGTCGCCCCCATGTCTTTGAAGCAGGCACTATTGTAGCATACGTGCACTCGAGGCGGCGCCGAAGGCGGCGTTACTCGCGGCCCGGGCAGCTATGCATCTCCGTCCGCGAGCGTCAGGCTGTCAGCCGAGCCTATTGCCGCCGCCGCCCAGTTGTAAACGGCCTCGGCGAGAGCGACGACCGAGCGATGATCCGCCTCGGTCACGGGTTCCTGCTGCCCCGGGTACCTGTAGATCGTCGCGTAAGCGGTAAGGCGGGCCGCCTCGAAAAGCACTCCCGGACGCTGGACGCCCGATGGCAGCAGATCAACAAGCCGCTCGATGCTGTGAATATGAGGGACGGGGGTCTCTTCCTGAAGCAGGACGGCCTTGATGCTCTTCTCCGCAGCCTGCTGCGCGTGGAAGCAGAGCAACTCGAGCAAGCCATCAGGTGGGAGCTCAAGCCGGGCAATCGCAAGGTCAGCTTTCGCAAGACGAAGCCAGTCCCGCGGAGAGCCTGCTTCAGGCGGCATAGAGCTCCCGCCCCTCATCGAGCGCGGTCCGGTAGATGAGTCCCGGATTACCGGCGTGCGCAGCGAGATCATCAGAAGTCGCGACGACCACGTCCACTGAGAACGGAATGCCGAACAGCCGGGTGTGAATCAACTCCGCAGTCCTTCTGCGGTGGCTGCCCCCGGGCACAACCACCAGAAGATCAACATCGCTGTCGGGCCCCATCTCGCCACGGGCCGCCGAGCCAAAGAGCACAATGCGGAGCGGGCTCACCGCCTCAACGATGCGCCTGACGAGCTCTTCGAGCCCCCCTGCAACGGGTGCGAGGTGGTCAGTCACAGGGGCAGCAGGTGGCTCAGGTAGCATAGCGCGCCTCTCCTCAACGCCTCAGCGGAACTTCGCGATCCGGTCCCGCACTTCGCCCGAGAATCGCTGGATGAACCCATCCACGTACCCCGCCACGTCGAGCGACGGGTCGTTCACCAGCGGCGTCAGGTCCATGCCGAACGAGAGCTGGGTCGTGTCGTCGGTGCCGTGCGATGCGAAATACGTCGAGTGCGCGCGGCGGCGGCCGAGCGTCGCGAGATCGTAGCGCTTGCCTCCCGCAATCTGCGAGTCGAACACGCCCAGAAGCGCCGATGCCAGATTCTCGTGCTCCTTCACGTCGAACGTCTTCTTGTCGCCGTCGTTCAGCCAGTCCAGATCGCGCCACACTTCGAGCCCGTACACAGCCTCCGGCCGGGCGTCCTCGGGAACCTCTCTCAACGCCTGAATCAGCCTGAGCGCCGACGCGACGTGCGTGTCGTGTTTGTCGGCGAGGTTGTGGGTCCACACCGTCTTCGGCCTGCAGGCCATCACCAGGGCCTTGAGGTCATCCACCGGGCCCCGGATGGCGGCATTCTTGACCTCGCTGGACGACCAGTCGAGAAGGGCCATCGCTTTGTACTCGCCGACATACGCCGCCTTCTTCTGCTCCAGGCGGCGCACGGACTGCATCTCATCGTCCGTGTACTTCTGGTAGATACCGTCGCGCGGGCTGCCCGCGCCGTTTGTGACGCAGACGCCGGTGAAGCCCAGCCCGTCCTGCCCGAAGCACTTCAGAATGCCCGGGTACGCAAGAATCTCGAGGTCGTCCTGATGCGTGCAGACCCCGAGGTCGGTCGTTTTCGCGAACGCCTCATCAACGGGGGATCCGTCCGGGATGAATAGCTCCGCGGTGCTCTTTGCAAAGTTCATGTTTCCTACTCCCAATTTAGTCCGTCATTGCGAGCTCTCCGGAGCGAAGCAATCCCCTTCGCTCCAGATTGCCACGGCGGCCGGAGCCGCCTCGCAATGACGGTGCGTTTTCGCTCCAGATTGCCACGGCGGCCGGAGCCGCCTCGCAATGACGGTGCGTTTTCGCTCCAGATTGCCACGGCGGCCGTAGCCGCCTCGCATATTCTACGCCTGCGGCAGGCTCGCGGCGGCGACCGCCTGACCCACGCGCTTGCTCGCCTCGTCCGGCATATTGACCTTGACGCCCGTCAGATCCGGGAAGTGCTCCGCCAGAATGGCGTTCGCCGTGTCAAGGATGATCGTTCCGCCCTCTCCGGATGTAACGCGTCCGAGGATCAGAACGTTCTCCAGATCGTAAAAGTCCGCGTAGTGCGCCACGCCGTACGCCGTAAACACGCCGATCGTCTCGTAAATCCTGCGTGCTCGCTCGTCGCCGTTCTTCATCAGGGCCTGCACTTCCAGCAGCTTGTCGCCGGGCATGTTCCCCTCTTTGAGGGTGATTCCCGCCGCGGGCGCCAGACGGATGACCGCCTGCTGGCAGAAATACTGCACGCCGCACCCGATGTCGCCCGACCATTCGTCGGCCGGAGCGTCCAGGCGGTAGTCCACCGGGGCGAAGGCAAGCTCGTTCAGCCAGCCCGTGATGTTGCCGTGCGCGTCCACATACCCGACGGCCTCGCTGGACCCCATCGCGATTCCGAGAATCCGGTTCGTCCCGAGCGACATGGAGCCCGCCAGCGCGGTGACATCGCCGTCGTTCGCCACTTCCAGCGGAACGCCCCACTTCTCGCGCAGTCTCAGGAAGAGCGGCCGGATATTCTTCTCGAACAGGTCCTTCGGAATGCCCCGGAACAGCGAGGCGACGCGCACCTTGTTGTCAATATAGACCCCGGCGGAGCTCACGCCGATGGCGTCCACGCGCGGCATCTTGGAGGCAGCCAGTTCGAATGCGCTGTTGATCTGGTCGTAGTGATACTGCGGGTCGGTGTTGTTGCGCGGGTCCCAGGGGGTTTCGGTTGTGAAGACCGGCTCGCCGTCAATCACCGCCGACACCTTCCAGTCGCTGGCGCCCGCGTCGAATCCGACGCGGCAGCCCTTCAGGTGTCGGCCCACGGGAGCGGCCGTCTCACGCGCGGGTGGGCAGTCCTCATACGCGCAGTTCTCGACAGTGAACGTCTTCTCGTACACGCCGCCCATGAAATCGTAGTCGAACTTGCGCTCGCCGTTCGGCGAATACACACTCTTGATATGCTCGGCGATCTCGGCCGGGCCCGCGATCGTTACCTTCCAGCCGCCCCTCTGCCAGAGCAGGAACTTGACCAGCCGCTCGGAGTAGCGCAGGTTCGCGGAGGCCTTCGGGTGACCGCTGGCAAACACCCGGGTTTCGAAAATGGACGTCGCGCCTTCCCCGCGCTCCACGGCGATCTTGAGGGGCGCCGCCGCGCCCGAACTGTCCACCTGCGCGAGAAATGCCCGGTTTGCCAGAACGGCCGGGCGGAAGCTCGGATCGAGCGGGGGGACAACCTGAGGCTTAATCAAATCCATAGTGCTAAGGGACACCACCTTTTCGTAGTACGTGCTGCGGCGGACTGTCGCGCCCGCCTCGCCTGCATTATACCTTCCCGCCCGCCGACCGCAAACCCTGCGCGCCGCCGCCGCGCGCTTGACAGGGGGGCGGCGGCAAATCACCATGTGTTCCGTGACACGTCACGTATCAGAGCATGGACACGAAGACCGCGGCGCGGGCGGGAGCGGCTCGCTTCGCGAAGCCTGCCGCGAGAAGGGTGTGCGCATGACGCGGCAACGCGCCGCCATCGTTGACATCCTCGACTCGTCGGCCGAACACCTGGACGCGCGCAGGCTGCTCGCCGAGGCAAGGCGCCGCGTGCCCGACATTGACAAGACAACCGTGTACCGCACCATCCGCAGGCTGCAGGACCTCGGCCTGATTGACGAGCTCGACCTGCTTCACTACAAGCACGAAGGGCATTTCTACGAGCCCCTGCCCGACAAGATGCATCTGCACATCGTCTGCACGGGGTGCGGCAAGGTGGTCGAGATGCGTCCGGAGGCGTGGGCGCGGGTAGAGCGAGAGGTGGAGACGGGCAGCGGCTTCTCGATCGAGACGGCGCGCGTTGAGATGGGTGGGTTGTGCGCTGATTGCCGGAAGCACCCGGCGGGGGAATCCTGACGATGATCTTCGAACACCTCGGCTGGACGGTTCTGCCGTGCGCCGCTCTGCTGGCGCTCGCCTGCCAGGAGGGGCGTCCGGGTGTCCTGATGCAGGGGTTCTACTGGGATGTGCCTTCGCCGGCGGCAGGGAATGCGCGGGCCCCGTGGTGGTGGGACAAGCTGGCTTCCGAGATGGATGATTTCGCTGCGTCGGGCATCACCGGGGTTTGGATTCCCCCCGTCCTCAAGGGCGCGTCCGGGGGATACTCCGTCGGGTACGATCCTTTCGACGACTACGACACGGGCTCGAAGCCGCAAAAGGGCACTATCCCCCTGCGCTACGGTACTCGCGAGCAGCTACAGCGGATGGCCGCAGTCATGCGGGCCAACGGGCTGGACATCATTCTGGATCTCGTTCTCAACCACCGCAACGGCGACGAGGGAGACTTCAGATTCCGGTATCTGAACGCTTACGGCGTCGAGGGCAAAGGGAGGTTTGCGAAAGACCCTGACGATTTTCATCCCAATGTGCCGCAGGACCCGAACGTGCCGCACGAGGCAGCCGCGTTCGGGCGCGACGTCGCGCATGTGAACGGCAAGGGCGGCCGTATCGGCAGAGGCCTCATCGAGAGCACCGGATGGGTCACCAGGGCGCTGGACGCCCAGGGCTACCGCATTGACTTCGCGAAAGGCATCTCGACGGACTGGCTGCTGGAGTTCCTGAACAGCGGCGAGATGGCGGGCAGGTTCGCCGTCGCCGAGTTCTGGGACGGCGACGACAAGGCGGTCGCGGACTACGTTCAGAGCGGTATGCAGGGCCGCTGCCACGCTTTCGATTTCCCGTTGCGCGACTTGCTGCGCGACGCCTGCAAGCAGGGCGGGACGTTCAACATGAGGGACCTCCACCGCGCGGGATTCACCGGGCGCGATGCGGCGCACTCCGTCACGTTCGTGGACAACCACGACACCGCCCGCGAGGACCCTGTCCCCAACAAGGCGCTCGCTTACGCCTGTATTCTGACCTCGGAGGGCACGCCCTGCGTCTTCTACAGCGACTGGCGTGACATGAACAGCGTGATCCGTAATCTCATCTGGATCAACCGGATGATTGCCGCCGGGCCCACGCGCGAGCGCTGGAAGGACGATGACGTCTTCTGCTACGAGCGCACGGGCGGAAAGCACCTGCTCGTCGGGCTGAACGACAATCCGAACGAAGCGAAGACCATCACCCCCGCGACCGGCTTCGGCCCGAACGTGAGGCTGCACGACTACACAGGGCACGGGCCGGATGTCACGACGGAGGCGGACGGCGGCGTCCAGATCACCATCCCGGCGAACAAGAACGGCATGGGCTACGTCTGCTACTCCGTCGAGGGCATAAAGGGAACCCCGCCGCGCCGCAGCTTCGAGACGACTCAGGTGTACGAAGGCGCGGCGGACCTGGATATCAAGCCGGCCGACAACCGGGAGAAGGTTGACATCTGCACCATCTACCCGAAGCCGGGTCACGGCGTGACCGCGCAGTTCACCTGGGACGCCGGCGGATGGACCCAGGACACGCGAATTGAACTGGAGGTGACCGGCCCCGGCGGAAAGATAGTGATCTCGAAGACCTTCCGCGCTTCCGCGCCGCGGGGTGAGAAACTCGCCTTCACGCCCGAGGGTCCGGGGCCGTACACGTTCCACGTTCAGTCGTTCGATACTCCGGAGGGCGAGCCCTGCCCGCCCTACAGCCTGCGTGTCACATACCTGGGACCGGCGGGATAACGCTGGAAGGGTCTGTGGGAGTATCCTTTTCTGGGTACAGGTGTATGTTGCAGGGGTCCTGAGTATGAGAGGACAGGATCTTCACCTCCCTCGCTTTCGTGGACACCCTGAGCCGCCTCGGTGAGGGCCAGCTGCCGCGGCAGATTGCCCAAATCTGTTTGCCCGATTCGCAGGAAATCTCCGCGGCGCAGTGAAGTCTCTTCCGTCTGCATCTGCGCGGCACCTGCGCGGCATCTGCGCGGCACCTGCGCGCCTGCTGCCCGCCCGGGCGGAGCGCCCCTGGAGTAACTGATTGAACCTGCACTGGATTGACTGGACCATTATGATCGTAGCGGTGGTGGCGCTCCGGCTTGTCAGCCTGAGCACCCGCCGGTACATGAAGGGCGTTTCGGATTTCCTTGCGGCAAACCGGCTGGCCGGACGCTACCTTCTCACCATCGCGCAGGAGATGGGCAGTTTCGGTGTCGTGTCTTTCGTCGCGATCTTCGAGCGGCTCATGTCCGCCGGGCTGGCGCCCGACTGGTGGGGCGGATTCCAGATTCCGATGGGTGTCATCATCCTCCTCACCGGCTGGGTGTCTATGGCGACTGGTGTCTCACCTGTCATTGCGACAAGGCCGGAGCCGGGTGAGGACACCCGGGCAGATGAAAAAACGTCGTCCTGAACTTGGTTCAGGACCCACCTCTCCGGCGTCCTGGATTCCGGATCAAGTCCGGAATGACGTGACTCTCTGCTGTCGCGACGGGTGTCTCACCTGTCATTGCGACAAGGCCGGAGCCGGGTGAGGACACCCTGGTGCGTGAGAAAGGAGCGATCGAACGATGCGAAACACCGATCTGAACAGCACGTTCTTCCCTGTCGAGAGGCGGCCGGTTACCGTGCCGGGCGCGGGAGAGGTGCGCGGGCTGCAGGCGCTGGTTGACGTGGAGCGTGACCACGTGCTGTCCGTTGTCAGCGAGCACTACCGCGTCGTCACGAACCGTGAAGCGGCGGATTACGGGCGCGATTGCTTCGCGTCGGTGTTCGGAGGCGAGGCGGCGAGCGCGATGGCGGTCTATCATGTCAACCTGACCACGACTCGCTCGGCCTGCACCATGGACTTCACGCACGAAGGCAGCGAGTTCAGCCCGTTTGACAATGACCCCTGGCTGCCGTTCCTGCGCGTCACGAACAGCTACAACGGCCTGATGAGCCTGCGGTTCCGCGTCGGGTTCTGCCGGAGCATCTGCACGAACGGGATGATCTTCGACGACAGGAGCATCCAGTTTCGCTTCGAGCACAGGCGGCGCGACATCCCGCGCATCAGCTTCGTATCAGGGGCTGGGGATATGGGCGGGCTTCGGGAGCGCTTCGCGGCGGACCTGCAGCATCTGCGGGGGCGCCGGGTGAGGAAAGACCAGATGCTGCCGCTTGCCTGCCGGGTGCTGCGCGTCTGTCCGGGCGAGCAGGACAGAAAGAATGCCGCAAGATGGCGGCGGCTCGTCGCCTGGCGCGCCCGGATTGATGGGCTGACGGATTCGTATTTCCGCGAGCAGGGGGCGAACGCGTATGCTGCGCTGAGCGTGCTGACCGACTTCGCCAGCCGCCCGTCGCACGTTCACACGGGGGTTGCTATGACCGACCGGCTCCAGCGCCACAGCGCCGCGTGGATGTCCGGCTTTCTGGCCGACAGCCGCCGCCTTGGCTTCAGCGTGGAGCGCTACGTGAAGGACTACCGCGGCTACGCCGACCTTCTGAGCCGGAACTGAGGCAGGTCAGGGCTTGCCGGAGAACGGGTGGTATAATTGAAGGTACGAACCGTAATACGGCTTCTTGAGCAAAGCGGCTGGCAGCAGGTGCGCGTGCGCGGAAGTCATCGTCAGTTTGTGCACCCGGGGCGTCCGGGGGTTGTCACTGTGGCGGGTCATCTCTCCAATGAGATGCCGCCTGGCACTCTCAAGAGCATATGGCGGCAGGCGGGTATCGAGGGCGGCAGATGAAAGACTACGTTGTCATTTTTGAAAAGGGCGAAGAGGGCTGGGGCGCTTATGTCCCGGACCTTCCCGGCTGTGTGGCCGCCGGCGCGTCGCGCGAAGAGGCCGAGGCGCTTATCCGCAACGCCATCCCGCTGCACATTGATCTGATGCAGGAGCAGGGCCTCCCCGTCCCCGAGCCTTCCACCGCCGCGGCGGTCGTTAGTGTTGCCGCCTGACGCGACAACCACGCTGTGCGCAGATACTCCCCGTTACCCCGATGCCCACTCTGCCCTACTGAAACTCGGACGTCATCCTGAACTCGATTCAGGCCCGACCTCTCCGGCGATCTGGGTTCCGGATCAAGTCCCGAATGCCGTGACTCTGTGCCTGTCTCTTATACACATCTGACGCTGCCGACGATCTCCCCTGGCTAGCTCCTGCGTGTCGCAGTATCCTCG
>ERZ1026814.789-NODE-789-length-14804-cov-9.641957_pt1 | contig 14804 bp, 18 predicted proteins | sample MGYA00520871_ERZ1026814 | MGnify/ENA primary metagenome ERZ1026814 (study PRJEB33270, sample SAMEA104284478) | anaerobic digester metagenome | biome: Anaerobic digester microbiome; feature: mesophilic sludge digester; material: Anaerobic digester biomass | place... | reverse complement strand
GAGGCGCTGCGTATCGTGCAGGCAGCGATCAGGCGGCCACAGACCCACTACGACGGCTGCTGGCGGGTACATCTGGCTTGCGCAATCGCAGAGATTGAGCGGCTGACCAGGCTGCTCGAAGCGAAAGCCTGACAGCAAAACGTCCACAAGCAGGTTGTGCTTGTGGACGTTTTGTTATAACTTTGTTATACCAACCCAATTGACAAATGTTTTTTAATGTGATATAATGACTATGCAAGCGAAAGAAAAAACCCCCACAGAAAGACCGAAGGAGATTGAACCATGACAGCAGTCGCAAAAGTGAAGGTACTCAAAGGACGCTCGACCCCCAACGGCAACGAGGCGATTTATTCTCTCCGCATGGGCAAGTCTGGCACCGGCAAGGAAATCTACCGAGCCACCTTCTGGCCCTGGTCGGTCAAAAGCCAGGAAGCGGCCGGCGCGGCAATTGAGCAGATTGCCGAGATGAAGAAAGTCAAGATCGTCTGGCCCCCGCTCGGTGATGATTGAACACCGGGCCGCCAGGCCCCCCGCTGGTCGGGCCAAAGGCCAGCAACGGAGGAAATTATGTGTTGGAGGTGCGGAGCTTTTCGCCCATATGACATGCCCCCTTTTCCTGGAGTTGAACGGAAAGGCCGTGTATCGTATGTTTTTGATGGCATAGAGTATACGGCCCAAGACCATTTCGAGAAAGACCCAGACGAGATTCTCAAGCTAATTGATGCCGGATGCATCGTTAGCTTAGACGATTTGGAGTTTGGTTTTGGATGGGAGGATCTGTGTAAGTATCCCCCATTGGATAGCAGGTATTTCTCACAGAAGGTGGCGCATGAATTTACCCCGCTTCATGCGCCTGACTGAGGCGCAAATCACCCGGCTCGCAGCCGCCGGGTACCCGACACTCGGCTCTCAATAAAGCAAAACAGCCCGCCAGGCGCAAGTCTGGCGGGCTGTTTTCTATTCCCCTACGGTATCGCCGTCGGCGTCGGGTGGCTTGTCCAGTAGTCGTAATCTCTGCCCGGCGTCGGCATTCCCCACGCCCAGGCGCTCCCATTCCACTGCGTTGATTGCGCCGTAACCGGGGACGTAGGCAGGTGGCTTATGCTGGTACTGTCCGGGAGCGTGACTCCTACCTCTACCGTATCGAGTACGGCGCTGCCAATGTCAACGCCCCAGGCCAGGACGTAAAACTCACCCGCCTGGATGATCGTGCCACTCGGCGCTGTCCACACGGGCAGACCGTCCAACGTCACTGTGCAGCCTGAGCAGTCAACCGGAACGGTGCCCGTGTTGTGTACCTCAACGAAGGTTGACCGATAATCGCCAGTCCCTGGCCCAAGCCAGGCATAAGCACTCGTGCCGCTGATCTCGGACAAGATCAGGGCGCCGACAACTCCGGTTGGGGTCGGCGTTGCGGTGTTGCCCGGTGTGGGTGTCGGTGTTCGTGTCGTCGTCGGTGTTGGCGTTCGGGTGCGCGTTGGTGTTGGCGTAGCCGTCGGCCCGCCTGGCGTCCAGGTTGGCGTTACCGTTGGCGTCAGTGTCGGCGTTCTCGTCGGCGTGCTCGTCGGCGTCTGTGTTCGTGTCGGCGTCCTTGTTGGCGTTGGCGTGTTGCTCGGCCCAGTTGTTGGCGTCGCCGTCTTCGTTGGCGTTGGCGTCGGTGTAGCCGTTGGAAGTGCGCTTGTGACCCCAACGTCAAGCCAAACCATATGCAGTGTCGGCTTTGGGGCCGTTGCGCCTGGCGAGCAGTTCGCTTGGCCGTAGCGCACTTGGATTGCGCCGCCGCCCAGGTCGGCATGGTTGCTCATCGTCATCGTGATCGGAATCGCCGCCCACGACCAGCCGCCCGCCGTCGTGCGGTTGACGGTGGTGCTTTGCACGGCCCCTGCCGAATCCCGATACGCTACGCAGAAATCATCGGCCCCATCGTTGACGTAGGCAATTCTGACTGTCGTCTCTACCGCCTGATCGTAGTAGGCCAGGGAAGTCGCCGCCGCAAATGACAGCGTTGTGCCTGTCATCTGCCCGGCAAACCGGCTGTATGGGTTGGCGGTTGGCGTAGGTAGAGGCACTGTAGACGAGCAGTCCATTGTTCCGCCGCCCGTGTCGGTGTCTGCGCAGCGCACTGTCCAGGCTGCCCCAACCGGCGCCAGGTAGTGGCTGTAGTTGCCCTGTCGCCCCACGCAATAGCCCTGGCAGTAGCTGCCCAACCACGGGAACTCGCTAGACTCCGGGCGAAACGCTGTCCACAGGTCGGTAGCGTTGAATTGCGTCTGTCCATACTGGCGTTCGATCCAAGCCGAGAAGTCCCCGGCGTTCGGCCCGTCGCGCGGCGTTGTCACCTGCGGGAAGGCGTAGGAGTCTGTCATCACTGCGTACTGAGACGCCAGCGGAGTAGCGCAATCCTCACCCGCTGTCAGGTTGTCGCAAAACCATGACGGCTGCACGTCCTCGAAGTCGGGTGAATAGCTGAGCGCAAACAGGTGCGACCAGTATTGCAATGATTCCCGAATGGCTCCGCTGTTAATGTCGGTGTAGTTGTTGGCTGGTTCCATCTTGACCGGCAACGATGCGCCGTATCTGTCCAGGATGGCGCCGGGTGAGCAATTCCAGTATGTCGGAGTTGCTACCCCGATGGGACGCTTTATGTAAAACGGAACGTCAAACTTCATGCCGTTGAAGCCAAAGCCGATGTTCGGGTTGCCGTAGTTGCCAATGCCCGCAAACGTGCCAGCGCCATCAAACCAATTGCAGCGCAGGCGCTCGTCAGGGATAGCCGCCGTCAGCAGGTAGACCGGCTTATCAGGGAAGGCGTCATGCGCCGCTGCCAGGGCTGACCGCACAAACAAATCATAGTTGCCGCCGGAGTAGGTCTGAATGTAGTCATCCACCACGCTCTGCCCCAGGCCGCAATAGCTGGCGTCCAGGTTGGTCTCGTTGTTGTAGCCGAGCGATAGGAAAACCCCGGCCAGCCGGCTGTCACCGTTGTAGCGTTCTCCGAGCAGCTTGATCGTCTGCGTGTAGGCGTCACGCATGACGACCGTATCGAATGGCGGTACGATCTCCGGGTGTGGGGTGCCAGTGCCAGGAACCACCGTTGGCGCGTGCGGTGTGGGAACATAGGTTGGCAGGTTATTGGCGCATGTGTACTCGATGCTTGGGTGCTGCGTCCAGAAAACCGGGAGGCTAATCCACAACTCGCGCGGTCGCACGGCCCCGTTGACGTAGTTTACGGTGTCAACATTCACCAACTCCAGGGCGCTGTCAATTATGCCGTAATCCATGCAGCCTGGTACTGGCGTGCCAAATCCGCAGTCTGCCAGATTGATGTCGTCCCAGTACACGTCCAGATGACTATTCAGTTCAACGTCTGGCACTCCGCGCAGGATGGTCGTATAGTCGTCCCGGTCAACGTGCGCATAGACCATCGCCACATCGGGAATCAGGGTAGACAGCCCTCGCACATCGGGCGGCGTAGGCATTGGCGGCCCGCCGCAGGCCCACATGATAGCCAGCAAACAGATACCCATCAGAAAAATAGCGACGGTAAGCCGCCAGTTGGTTGGTTTCATTTATGGCCTCTTGAACACGGTCACGTAGAGCGTGCCGCTGCCGATATTGAGATTGCCGCCCGTTTTGTTGTGGACAACCACCCGGGCGGTATCAGTCGCCTGCACGTGCGCCGATACAATCATGTCGTTGGCGCCTATCTGGTCGTGCGACGCTATCACCGTGTCGCCGGCCACGGCCCCTGCAACCGTGATCGTGGTGGACGCAACCGCCGTATCTCCTATGTCGCCCGGATCCCATGTCGCGCTTGCTCTCAGCACAGGCGCAATCTGCGACCCCGCAATGCGTACTCCGTTCGTTCTGTCCCACTCAATCCGGTGCTGCGTTGGGTGCCCAAACACGCCAGACTCAGCGCCCGTCTCCAGGTTGCCTTCTGCCCGGAAGAAGGGCACGCCGTCAACCCCTCGCACCTCAAGCAGGCGACTCAGCACGCCTGTCTCTAGCGTCTGCTGAAACTGATTCGCAGGTAGGCCGATTGTCACAGACGCCACTTGGCGCAGGGCGTCCGTAAGGTCAGCGAACATCTCATCATTCGTGCGCGGCCAGCGCCCATAGTCTACCGCTTGCACTGCCACGGTGTGCAAGCCGCTGGCGTCCAGAAGCACAGTGGCCTCCAGAACAAACAGCACGGCATTCCACAGGTTAAGCTCCTCTACGCCGTCTGTGATTGCCCGGTATTGCACCGGGAGTAGTGCCCCTGGCAGCAAATCGCCCTTTGCGCCGGCCAGTCCAATGCTGACGGTCGTCTGTCCGTTGATGCGCTGGCCTAGCCACTCGCAAGCAGTCAGTGCAAGCTGCTTGCTACAGACCATGATCTCGGCGGCGCTGAAACCGTCTACCGGCTTGATCTCGTCCCACGACTTGTAGCGTTCGATCCGCCCGATGCTGGCCTCAGTTGCGGCGTGGAAAATGTAGTACCGTGGCGTCAGGGTTTCGTCGAGGTCGAACTCCATCGTGAATCCGGCAGGCAGCACGAAAACGCCGAGCAGGTATTCCCGGTAAGCGTCCTCCAGCGTCAACTGTCCGCTGATGGTCAGCCACGGCTCGCCGTCAGGCCCGTAGTTCGTGGCGCTAAACGTGCCGCCCATGGCGTAGCATCGGCTGCACTGTTCGTAGGTGTCGGTTTCATAATCCAATGATGTGATGTGCGCCGTTGCGGCGTCATGCGTGGCCCAGGTTGCCCGCTGCTGAATCGCCCGGAAGGAGGGCGTCAGCGTGTGTTTTCGTAACCATCGCACCTTGCGCCCGGCGCCGAGGATGAAATACTCACCGGTCAGGTCGCTGACTTTCGCCAGTGCGCCAAGTGCGGTCTCATTGTTTAACGGGTGATAGACTTCCCGCTCCGTGGTGATGTAGCTGTGTTCGCTGGCTGTATCGTATGTCCAGCCGGGCGGAAATGCCTTCGTTTTGATCTGGTTTAGGCCGTTCGTGGTCGCGATCCTGTAGCCGCCGATGGTCAGTTTGCCAACCGTGCGGTAGGTCAACTCTCTCAGCAGGTCGCCGCCCTCCACAGACAGCACCCGCTCGCCGCCCGTGTCCCTGTGACCTATCCGGTCAATGATGCCAGAGCCAACTTCGACAAGCGTCCCGGCCTGGATTGTGAAACATCGAGCCACCCGTTTACGCACAATCAAGGCCGCCTGCGGATCGCCGGCAGGCATGGTGAACGAAAACTCACCCGCCCGACTCAGACGCCGAACTTGCCGCCACTCCTGGGCCGTGCGGATCGTGCCCAGCTTGACGCCGTACTGCGACTCGATGTCAATCCAAAAAGCGGTCACTTCCACGCCTCATACCAGTCAAAACGGATTGTGCTATTTGAGCCACCGCCCGCCCGCGTGACTCTGATTGTGTTCACCGATCCGCCCGCTTCCAGGCGCAGCCAGTCCGGGATGGCATGACTGGCCCCCAGGCTGAAATAGGCGATGGCGTCGGCGCCGTCGTTTTTCACCGTGCCCGCTCCGCAGTCAATCACAAGCGATTTACCCACGGCAATTGTAGCGCCCGTGAACCTGATGTAGCTGCCATTCGTGGTGTTTTCAATCACCAGATCGGTAATGCCTACACCCTGCGCCGTGACCGTGATAATGGCATCGAAAACCGGCGCATTGGCCGCGCCGTCCCTGGTCACAACAAACGAGTAGGGCGTCACGCCGAGCACCACCTGCTGAGTAGACGCAGACTCAGCAAACCAGGGGCTTGTTCGGGTGAACTCCATCACGATAGGCTGATAGGCAAGCTGCCCCTGTGCCTTTTCGCCCTCCAATGCTGTAAACCGGGCATAGCACCAGTGCCGCACTTCGGCGCCAATCCACTTGCGCCACAGCCGGCCCGCCTTGCCGAGCGCCCCGGCGATTGCCTGATAGCGGGTATCGAAGTCGGCGGGGATGATTGAAACGAATGTCCCTGCGTGCCGGATGACCTGCGAGAGCACGTGCGCATCGGCGCCGCCCAGGCCATCAAACAACCCGCCGGCCACGGTGGGCACGTACTGCGTCGGTACCCCTCCCGGCCCGGTCGTTGACGTGGCGTCGTAGGGGGGCAGCATCATCAGTTCCTGCGAATCACCGTAGACAGTCAGGGGCGCCCATTTTTCAAGAATATAGCTCATATGGCACCCCTTGCCCTGAGCAGGTCAACCGCCGTCAGCGCCGCCCTGGTCACCGCGGCCGGCGCAAACCCTGCGGCGTTGATGACAATGGACACCGGCGCCCGGTTGGGCATGGCCCCAGAATTGGGTATGTTGCCGCCCGGCGGCCTGGTTGGTGGATTCGTTGGCGGCGGCGGCAGTGTCGGCGGAATCTTGGCAAGCTCTGCCAGGTATGCACGAACGGCGTCAGCAGCGGCGTGCCAACCGCCTTCGAGGTTGTAGGTTTCTTTCGTTTGCGCCCCGATGACGGGAGTTGTTGGGGCCAAGTCGCTGTCTTTCTTGTATTTGATCACAGCGTCAAGCGCGTCCTTCCATCCCAGGGCAAGGGCCGAAGCGCCTTCGGTGACAGGGCCGAGTTGCTTTCCAGTGGGCTTTTCTGGCTTGGGTAGAGCGTCCTTTTGCTTCTGAAAACTTTCAACGTTGGCGCGGTGTTGCTCGATTGTCTTGGTAAGAATCCCGCCCAACTTGGGATTTATCGCTTCGTAAAAGCCCAGGGCAAACGAATCCATAGCCAGATTCATCTCAACCCACAGCACGGCCATGTTTTCAGGGCTAAACGCCTCGCTTATCGCGCTGCGAAGCCAGGTAGAAATAGAATTAACCAGCCATCCATAGCTGTACTTCGAGAACGGGTCTGTCTGCGGTGTGCCCGCGAGCGCGTCGCCAATCATTGCGCCCAAGTCGAAGCTGATCTTGCGATTGTTTGCCCGCAGCCAATCAATGGAACTTTGCACCCACACGGCGATTGTCTCGCCAAGCGCGGCCACGCCGGGCGCTATGTTCGCCTCGTAGTAGGCCCTAGCGCCTTCGGCAATGGCCGTAATAGATGCGCCCAGGGATGCGATGAAGGCCGCCCGCTTTGCCGGATCAGCCAGGGTTTGAATGGCATTACCGATCCACTTCCCAATGGCCCCGCCGAGTCCCTCTTCTTTGATGTCGGAGACGATGGTCGAGATCGTCTTGGCAATCGGTGAATTCGTAAGAGTCTTGACCAGGCTTTCAACGCTCTTGATCGCACCGTCAATCCCGTTTGCCATCCATCCCGCAAACGTGGTGATGGCCCCCTGCACGGCCGGCGAGTCCAGGAAGCCGAGCAGCCCCTCCAGACCGCTCCGCAGCTTCTCGAAAATCGGTTGCCCGACAAGCCGCAGGGTTTTGCCTACCCAATCCCGCATATTGGACAACATGCCGGTAAAAGTCTTGCTCTGCTTTGACATCATGCCGTCGTATTTCTGCGACATGATTTTAAGCAGGGTGTTCATTGCTCCTTCAACCGGAGAAGTCAACGAGCCGGCTTTGTCGAATTGCACGCCCATGTCGGCAAGTTGCTTGCGCGTGACAATGCCAAGCTCCTGGAAGCGCATGATGGCTTCGCCCGTTGCGCCCGCGCTGAACTTGCCCAGATAGCCGGCTATCTGCTCGAAGCTGGCACCTGACCCTGACGCCACATCCCCGGCAATCGTGCGAATCTGGGCGCCGCTGTAGCCGAACCGCTTGGCGGCCTCCTCGGAGTGAAGGCCAAAGCCCTGCAGCACCGTGTCGGCCCGTACCACTTCCGGTAGGTCAAAAGGCGTCTTTGCGCCGAAGTCGGCAAGTTCTGCCAGGCGTTGCTTGGCGGCGTCGGCTGATTTGAGAAGCACCTCAAATCGCATCTGGTACTGCTCAAATTCAGCGTTGCCGCCGACCATGCCCTGCACAAGCCCGCTCATGGCGTTGGTAATGCCGTTGACTCCCTGCTGAATCAGGCCGCCAACGGTGAACGACAAGGCGTTGGTCATGAAGCCGCCCAGACGGCCCGCCCAGCCTTTCGTTTTCGTCTCTGCGTGGCCTAGCCCAGCCTCCAGCTTGTCAAGGCGGGCGGTGACTTCGACGAACGCTTCTCCTAGCTTTACGCCCATCTATCCCCCCTGTCCGAACATGGCGAGCATGGCCTCGGCGCTGATTTCGACGGCCCCATCATTGCGAGCCGGAGAACCAGAACCGCCACCCATCGCAGCGCCGAGCAGCTTGATAGTTTCAACTGCAATCATTCGAGCCTCCAGCCGCTTACGGCGCAGCCATGCAGGCGCCAATGGAGCAATGTCTGACTCGTAGTCCACACCGCCCCATTCTGCCCGCGCCAGTTCTAGGAAGTCTTCGTCGGTGTCGCCCCAAGTAGTCCCGGCGCTTGGCGCGCCAGGTTGCCGAAAGGGAACGCCAAGCCCAACAGCGCCGGGTAAGCGTCTGCCACCTCAGAATCATAGGCGTCGGCAAAAGCCGGATCGTAGGCGACCGCCAACTCTCCGGCCTTGTCCATCGCATCGAACAACATCGGTAGCGCATCCATGACCACGGCTACCAGGTCTTGCGTCGTGTTGATTTCGACGTTCGGCAAGGTGCGAACCAGGCGGATGATACCGCCAAGCTCGACCTCGAACTTCCGGCGCCACTCCCCATTGCGTGCCGCCGGAAGTTCCTTTAGTTCGTGATCCTTGCCGTTGATCGTAACGGTTGCGGTTTTCATCTACAGCGCCGGCGCCGTGACCTTGCGATAGGCAAAGAGCCGCTGAGACAGTTGCCTATTGATGTCAACCAGCGCAGAGACTTCAACCTCCAGGCTGGGCGTTTCCTCACGTTCCCAGGCCAGGGCGTTTGTCAGGCGCGAAGTGCCGCGCCAGATGTAGAGCCTAACCGGGAGCGCCACGCCGGCCGCGTTGCGGTAGGTGCTCGATAGGCACCACATATGCTCGGCCAATCCGGGCTGTCCGCCCACGGCGAACTGCTCAAAAGCGGGAACTCCTGACGATGCCGTCCCAACTGAGGTGGTGTACTCAAGCCCTGCGGCCAGGTTGAACACGCCCGGATTTGGCTCTTTCAGCGTGAAGGTGAACGTCCCTTCCTCCATCGTTGCGAACCTGGCAACCGCTGAAAGGTGTTCGTTGGTCATAACCGACTTTTCTTCTCGGTTGTACTTGAAAGCCGTCGGCCCCTCGGTGAATCCGTATCGCACCCAGGGAGACGGAAGGTCAGACGTTGCGCCCGTGATGTCAAGTGTTACTGGGTTGAACAATGAGTCAACCGCCTTGAACCAGATCACCGCAGGGCCATACAGAATGTTGGCTACAACTGGTGCTGCCATGTGCGCCTCCTAAAGGCTGAATACGCCGAAGTTCGGCGCGGTGTTTTCGGCGGGGATCTGGATGCCCATCAGCACCCGGTCACGCCGGTCATTGTAGGTCTGTCGGGCAAACGGCCCGACCAGCCGGGTTTCCGCTGCCACTGTGATGGTTTCATAGGCTTCTGTGACCCGGTTGTAGATGGTGAGATTGCAGGTCATTGCCGCGGCAACTTCGATGATGATGAACGTCTTGCCGTTGTTGCGGAATTGGTACTGCTGCGTGTTGCCGACCGTCCATTCAATTTCGACACCCTTGATCCCGGCCAGGGGTGTGACCGTCAACTCTTCTTCGTACATGGTCAAATCCCCAGACTGATAATCGAGCAGGTGACGCTGGTCACGGCCTCAAATGTCACCGTCATATTGCCGTTTTCGTCGTTGAAGATGGACGGGTTGAACGGGCCGAGCAACTTCGTCACGCCCGCCCCAACCTCTACCACTGAATCGGCCACGGCCAACCCCTCAACGGTTAGCTGGCTGATTGCCGTCACGTCCACGGGGGCGCCGCTGCCGTTTGCCACCAGCAGAAACGTGGCGCCGTTGTTGGCAAAGTAATGTCCCTCTACTTGCGCAGGCGTAAACGCCGTAGGCACAATGCCCGTCGGCGCAATCACCTGCGGAACCTTTGCGGTTGCTACTGCCATTTTGTATTATCCTTTCGTTGCCCAAACTTGAAAGAAGCTCAAGTTGATAAACCATCCCGTTTGCGGTTCTGTCATGGGTTGCCCCAGGACTTCCAGAAACGCCCAACGAATCGTCGCGTGCCCGTGGACGTGCAGAGAGTCAAACAGCGTGCGGTAAACTCTCTCCGCTTGCAATTCGTCTTGCCCGTAGCACTTGAACTGGACGCTGGACTTGATGAGCGCCTCGCTGTCGTCAATCCGGCCGCCCCTGACCTTGAAACACACGGCCGGCCCATCGCCCGGCTTGTAGCCCGGCGGCGGCACGTCGCGCCCGGCATAGATGCGAGCGCCACATAGCGCCCAGAGCGCCGTGCCTACCAGGTAACTTCGGAGCGCCAGTTGTACGTCGGTCACATCTGCCTCACTGTCACGTCAGGGGAATCAGCCGATACCATGTCAAGCGCCCGGTACAGAAAGCTATTGACGGTTTCCTGAAACAGCCCATACTCGGCGCCCACGACCACGAGCGCCATGTGCCCCCGTGCGGACATTTCGCCGCCAAGCTCCCGGTGTTCGGCCCCGCCGCCCTTTGCGCTCGTGTAGTCGCCCGTTGACCACGCCTGCCGGTAGGTGTTGCCTTCCGGCGCCACCGTGTAGATGCTATTGAGCATGAAGCCCGTGTCAATCTGCCCGTTCTCGCGCACATTGATCTTGGCCTGCCCTTCAACCTGGAAGGCGAGCGCCGTCACCACGTCGTCAGCGCGGCCGCGTGCTGCTTCCATGACTCGCTTCGTGTACCAGGCCATTGGCTGTCAGTCCTCCGTCACTAGCGCCAGATTGAGCAGCAGCCCGCTGGCGCCCCGGCGGGGGGTACCGATGATGTTGTATACTGGCTTTACCGTCAGTTCGGCGCCAAACCGATGCGTGATCGTGATTCTGTCCCGGCTGTCTACCGCCGTACCAACTGGCAAACGCAGCACGGCGTCAACCATAACCACCTCGCCCCGGCTCTGCACTTCCTGCCGAACGTTCTCGTTCAAGCCACAGATTACCGGCGCCCCGGCCTGATAGGTCGCCGTCGGGATTCCGTAACCGTCTGGCACGGCATGATAGACACCTATTGTACAGGTGTCCATCATGTGCGCTTCCTGGTCGGTTTCCAGTGCTGCCAGTTCGCCGGTGGTGAATCTCCAATCGCTCATGTCTGTGGTTCCGGCCAGTTAATGACAAACGAACTGCCCACCGCAGGCCCATCCGCCATCGTCAAGCGGATCGTGTTCAAGTTGCGCCGCGCCAGGTGGTAGCGGGCTTGCGCTTGCGCCTGCGCGACTCCCTGAGACCGGGAGTAACTTCCGCCGTCCGCGGAGAAGTCGTACAGATGCGCAAGCGCGGCCGCCTTCTCATTCCACACGTCCGCCGCCGCTGCGTGCAAGTCGTAGGTCTGCACCCAGGCCGTGTTTTCGACGTGAGACGGCGGAACGGTTGACACGTCCCAGGTGTACGACTCCTGGCCGCGTGCATCTGTCAGCGGATACCGCTCGATGTACGCGGCCAGGGCCACATCTGAGTAAGTCGTCGTGGTCGGCTCTGCGCACATGCGCCGCAGTTCTGCGATTTGCGCCGCCGTTGCCATTTTACTTCAGCACCGCGATCACGGTAGTCGTGAGCGGGTTGGTATTGGAAACCGTGGCGTAAACCCTGGCGTACCTGCCGAACACGTAGAACTGCGCCAGGTTGGTCACGTCAGCGGCAACCGCAGACGCAACCGCTACGCCGTCTGTCCAGTGGGTCGCATCGTTGGAAAACTGTAGTTTGTAGGTGGTCGTGTTCACCGTGCCCACATCAATTGACCACATGATGTCAGCCCGGTTGAAGTTCCCCACATCCACAACTGCAGAACCTCCGGTAGCAATCAGTACATCGGTATCCCAGAATGTTGCCGTCCTGGCTGTGGCGCCAGCAAGCGGCGATGTGAAAACCGGCGTCGGAATCGCCAGAACGTCAGCGGTCACCGGCCGCGCCATAGGCACCGCAACGACAAGCGCCAGAATGAGCGCCACAACAAGCAGGGCCGCAAGCCCCGCCGTTCGTAAAATCTTCATCGTTTCACCTCTCATAAGCCGGTAATCTGACCGGCTGGCTGTTGCCAAATGGCCCTTACGCCGGCTTGAGCACCGCGACCGGGTAACGATTCGCCGCAGTCCCTTGCACCCGATTGATCGGGTTGGGAACCTGCCAGGCGACACGCATCACGGCGCGCAGCGCCACGGAGTCTTGCTGGAACAGGTTGATGACAACCGCGCCGCCATCGCCAGAGATGACGCCCTCGGTCGCAATCGTGTAGGTCATGTCCTGGCGCAGGCTGTAGACAACCTGAGACCAGTCGCCAGAGAACATCAGCGCCTGGGCCGCGTCCATCGCGCCGTTGCGCGGGAAGTAGATCGGGCTGCCGTCAAGCTCGTAGGTGTTGGTGCCTTGCAACGAGCGCATGAAAATCGGCACGCCATCTGTGGCGCGCATGGCACGCAACATGCCACGCACGGAAAGGGCGGCGATGTGGCCGTTGACCATGAACCCATCTTCTTCAACCTTGCTGATGACCCCACCAACGCCCATGATGTCGTCGTACAGGTCAGCGCCCACACCGCCGAGGGTGACGGTATTCCCGGCCGCGGTTGCGCCCGTGAGCAAGTCGTCAGGCCATGCAGCCGGCGCATTCGTGCCGAACATGACTGCGGCATCGAAGACCCTGCCGAACTCTTCAATCAAGCGCGGGCGGATTTCGGCCCACAGGTCGTAATCGGCGTCGTCCAAAACCGCTTTGGGAATTGGCACGATGACGGCGATCTCTTCGGCGTACAGGTATTTGTTGTCCCAGTTGACTTCGGTCGTCTGCTTGAGACCCGTGTCGCCTGAGACAAAATACCCGGTCGGCAAAACACTCAGCACCGGCACACGCTGCTGACCGCGTGCCATGTTCGGCAAGCGGCGCGCCAGGCGCATGATGGTACTGCCCTCTACGGCGCCTTGCACGATCTCGCGCGCGGCGTCTTCTGGAATCAAGGCCCCTGCGTCAACACGCGAGACCAAGCTGGTGTAAACAGTCATCTAAACCCCTTTAGCGGGGTAGTATCCCCGCTGATGCTCTGATAAAGTCGTTCATACTCCGGGATGGCGCTGGTGATTGACCAGCACCTGCGCCCGCATTACCAGGCGCCCGCGGCGCCGTTGGTGCGCCAAACAGCGCCGGGTGCTGTTGGCGCAACGCCTCGATGTCAGGCTCTCCACGCCGGGTAAACAGGTTGCTTGACTCGGCTGCCAGCCAGGCCAGCTTCAAGTCAGCGACTCCGGCCGCGTGCGCCACTTCGTAAAATGACGCCCGTCGTTCGGTGGCCGCCACCCGTTCGGCCTGGGCCTCCAGGTCAACACGGGCCGCGCTTCCGGCTTCGAGCTTGCTCGCCGTGTCTCGCAGCGCCTTCTCGGCCGCCTTGCGATCCGCCCGTTCGGCGTCAAGAGCCGATTTCAGGCCCCTGACGTGCTGGTCAACAAGCGCCTTCGTAGCGTCGTCAACCCCGCCGAACCAGTCGTCAAATGTTAGCTGTGCAACCGAAGGCGTCACGCCTTCCGGCTGCGTCCGTCCCGCAGGCGTCACGCCTGTCTGTACTGCGTCCATTGTGAATCCCTCACCGTCCTAAGTCTTTGACGGGCGTAACCCTCACGGTATCGCCCCAGGTTTGATTTGGCGTAATGCTGGCGAATCGGCTCAACGGCACCCCATGCCGCCAAGCCTCGTATCCGCCTTTGCCCAGGATGGCCCGCTGCGTCGCTTCCGGCTGCGACCGTAGCCACGGCTCGCCGTACTGGAAGCTCAGCTCCCGGTATCCCTTCACGACGGGTATCATAGCACACCGACATTGTGGGTGTGTACGCAACGGGGAAGACACGTCGTAGAACTCCCCTTCAAGCCCCAGGCACGCCGGGCAGGTGCGGATGTCGTGCGTCGCCAGGCGCCGAAAGCCACGAACCAGGCCAGACTCCATGTACTGCGCCCTGCCCGCTTCACGATACACCCGCAGTTGTTCCGTCCGTGCAATCACGAGCGCTCGATTGAGTGCCGTGCCGCCGGCCGCTTGCATCATGCGATCTGCGGTCTCGCGGGGGTTGGTGCCCCTGGCCGTGGCGTCAATCAGCGCGTTCGTAGCCGCATTCACAGCGTCCGGGTAGGCGTCTCTCAGCACGTCCAGAAGCGGCGAGCCGTCGCCAGTCAGCCCAACCATGCGCTCCACGGCCTCGACGGGAAGCCGGTCGAACGTGGCCCCGACTCCCTTCTCCGCTTGCACCGCCTGAATGGCCGCGGCCGCGTCGTCAATGCCGCTGCGCAGCAATCGCCGTTGCTGTTCGGCCACTTCGGCAGCCACATAGGGCGCATACTGACCGACAATTACCGCTTGCATCTGTCTCAGCAGCCGCCCGTACCGCTCCATTCGGTAAAGGGTCGCCCGGTCAATGCGCTCTCCTGCCTCGCGTCTGGTGTAAACGTCCTGCGCCAAATCGGAGAAGCTCGCCCTCATGCCAAGCTCAAGCTCAAGCCACTGCTGAGCCATGCGCATCATCTGCGCATTCTCTCGCGCCAATAGATCGGCCTTGAACTGGCGCATGACCTGGACTACTCGTGGCTCTGGCAATGCCTTACCCTAATCCCCTCTTAGCACGCGGCTATTGTTGCCACGCCTCGCCCAACTCCGTCAAGCTCCCGCCAGCCGTCAGCAAGTCTGACGACCGCCACGGCGCATAGTTGACGCTGAAC
>ERZ1026814.788-NODE-788-length-14809-cov-5.612519_pt1 | contig 14809 bp, 14 predicted proteins | sample MGYA00520871_ERZ1026814 | MGnify/ENA primary metagenome ERZ1026814 (study PRJEB33270, sample SAMEA104284478) | anaerobic digester metagenome | biome: Anaerobic digester microbiome; feature: mesophilic sludge digester; material: Anaerobic digester biomass | place... | reverse complement strand
GGGTTATGGTAGGTGTAAGTGAGAGAGTGTGTCAGGGAATTTGGTTGTGGTGGGTGATGTCGGATTGGGTGTGTTCATGCAGGAAGGGGCTTAGGGGGGAACGCACGAGGGAAGGATGGCGTTAGAAAATTTGTGAGAAGGTGTGGTAGAAAAGTTAAGAGTAGTGTATGTTTTTTTTTTCAAGCAGAAGACGGCATACGAGTTCTAGTACGGTCTCGTGGGCTCGGAGATGTGTATAAGAGACAGGCCTTCTTTTTGAGGATGTCATATCTTGTACCGGGAGGATATTTATGCCCTGGACTTCTCGGCTAGAAACTTGAAATATATGAGGAGGTTTGCTGAAGCCTACTCAGACGAGCCAATTGTGCAATGGCTGCTTGCACAAATAACCTGGAACCATAACATAACCATCCTCGATAAGGTAAAGGACCCAGTTACCAGGGACTTTTACATCCGGGCTGCGATCCAGCATGGGGCTGGAGCAGGAACGTTCTCGTTCACCAGATCTAGAGCGGCCTGTACCAGTGGCAGGGGAGAGCGCTGGTCAACTTAAGAGAATGAAGATGCAGTTAATATGGTTCCACCAGGTCTAAAATCTAAAACCCTTGCCGCCCTGCGGTATGCGCAGCTGCCCAGACTCGCTAGCTGCAAGGTCCGCGTAATTTATGGGGAGATATCTTCCTGGAGGGGAGAATTTGAGTGACTGGAGAACGGAGATTGATGACTCTATCAAGGATTTCATAAGCGTAGCAGAACTTGCCCATGTAAAGTTAAGTCTCGATGACTTCGAAATAGATTATCAGGAAGCGCCTCACAGTTCGTCCAGTTTGCCAGATGGCAAAATGGCAATCTATGGCTTTTGGCTTGATGGCAAGTGGTTGAAGATCGGCATGGCAGGTCCCAATTCAAATGCACGCTACACTAGCCAACACTATAGCCCGAATTCTTCACGAAGTACACTGGCCAAGTCGCTATTGAATGACCAAGACATGTGTAATTGGAGGATGCAGCCAGAAAATATTGGGGATTAGATCAAGAATAACACAAGCAGGGTGAATATCTTAGTGGATAGAAAACACGGCACGATGCTGCTCGCACTTCTTGAAGCATTCCTGCATTTGCGACTGAGGCCCCGCTATGAACGAAAAGTGCCATTAACCTAATCTGCACGATATGCACCTGAAAAAGCTCATTAGTAGCGCAATGGCTTTCCTTGAAAGATTGGCCGCTAAAGAAAGAGCCATGAACTACTTTCTAATTCAATAATCGCTGGCGAGGATGAGAAAGGCGAGAAAGCTTGGAGATAAATACGGTCTAATTCACCAATTCCATCATATATTCATTTGTATCTTATTCATACTTTCTATTATGTAAAAATGGTTTACAGATATTGTTTTTTGGCAAAAGTACTTAATCTTATACGTAGCAGTTGTTCTCCATGGAAGCACTGTCATCCATCATGGAAAAGCTGGCCCGCCCCCAGAAGTATCCCGTCGGCAGCAATTCCCGCCAGGCAGACCAGGCGGCCATGGAGCTGGAGACGGCAAAGGAGATCCTGGCTGAGGTCTTCAGGATCAGGACGTCGGAGGTCGATGAGATGATTCTGGGCCGTTTAGACGAGGCTCTAATCATCCCTGATCGCTCGAACGGAGATGGTCTTTGGCCGCGGGAGTTCCGGCTGGATGGCTGAGAGCTCTTTTTGCAGATTTATGTCACTCTTCAGTCCTTTTCCAGCTCCCTCTCCTTTTTCCGGATCACTTCTTCCATCCTGCAGCTGTGCAGCTCAGTCACTCCGTGAGCCTCCAGGGCCTGCACCTCCTCTTCCTGGAAGGACTGCAGCCGTTCCATGAGCAGATCGAAGTTCACTTTGTGGCCGTCGAACTCCGGGCCCTCCACACAGGCCAGCCTCATCTGGCCGTCAACCTCCACCCGGCAGCTGCCGCACATTCCCGTGCCGTCGATCATGATGGGGTTCAGGCTAACTATGGTCTTGATCCCGAGGGGCTTGGTGATCTCGCTAACCCTCTTCATCATGGGCACCGGTCCGATAGCCACCACCACATCCGGAGTCTCCCTATCCAGCACCTCCATCAATAGGTCAGTGACCAGAGCATTACGTTCAATGGTGCCGGTATCTGTGCAGACCAGCAGCTCATCGGAGACTGTTTCCATCTCTCGTCTCAGGATGATCAGCTCCTCATTTCGTGCTCCGATGATGCTAATCACCCTGCTTCCTCTGCTTTTTAGCTTCCTGGCAATAGGATAGAGAACGGCAACGCCCGTGCCCCCGCCAACGCATATCGCCGTCCCCACCGCCTCCATCTCAGTAGGCCGGCCCAGGGGTCCAACCACATTCTGATAGGAGTCTCCCACCTGAAGGGTCTTGAAAAGGGCTGTGGACCAGCCCACAACGGAGAATATGATGGTAATGGTCCCTTTCTCGGGATTGGCATCCGAGATCGTCATCGGCACCCTCTCCCCTAATTCATTTGCCCTGAGCATCACAAACTGCCCGGGCTGGGCGGTGCGGGCGATCTTTGGCGCCTCGATCTCATTGAGCACCATCCTCCCCCCTGCCATCTCCTCTCGCCGAACTATCCTGTTCATCCCGCCTCCTGGCGATTTGCCAGTCTAATGCCATTCTGTTTTTGCAGATAAATGAAATTGATTCGATTATTGAGAAGTAGTGTATCTCGTTATGAGATATAACAATTGGCTTATCATTCCAGACAGAAGTAAGTAGCGTGAGGATCTTGCAGTGAAATTTGCAGGATATTATTGTTTGCGGGAAATATTTGCGCCCCTAAATCTTCAAAGCCTTGAGCATAAATGATGAAGAGGAAAGAAAGAGAGATGGGCCACCGAGGGCTCAAGAATTGAGGAGTAAAAGAGCGTCCACCCCCCGCTCAGGCCGTCTTCATCTCCGCCGCCTCCTCCAGACCCAGCTCCTTGATCGAATCCTCTCTCATCTTGTACTTCTGAATCTTTCCGCTGACCGTCATGGGGAAATCGTCCACGAACTTGATATATCTGGGAATCTTGAAGTGCGCGATTCTGCCCTTGCAGAAGGCTTTGATCTCCTCCTGGTTGGCAGATGCGCCATTCTTAAGCTTGATCCAGGCCATCAGCTCCTCGCCATACTTCTTGTCCGGAACGCCGATCACCTGCACATCGCTGATGGCGGGGTGAGTATAGAGGAACTCCTCGATCTCTCGGGGATAGATGTTCTCTCCTCCTCGAATCACCATGTCCTTGAGCCTGCCGGTTATCTTGCAGTAATCGTTCTCGTCCAGCGTCCCCAGGTCTCCGGTATGCAGCCAGCCTTCTTCGTCTATGCACTGCTCCGTAGCCACGGGATTGTTATAGTATTCCCTCATGATCATATAGCCTCGGGCACAGATCTCGCCCGTCTCCCCACGGGGAACGATCTTTCCCGTCTTCGGATCCACGATCTTCATCTCTGTATGGGGCATGGGCTTTCCGACAGTCGAGACCCTCAGGTCCAGGGAGTCATCGGTGGATGACATGGTGATCCCTGGGGAGGACTCGGTCTGGCCGTAGGTTATCACCACTTCACGCATGTTCATCAGGGTGCTCACCTTTTTCATGAACTCAATGGGACAGGGCGATCCGGCCATGATTCCCGTGCGCAGGCTTCTAAGATCGAACTTGCTGAAATCGGGGTGCTCAAGCTCAGCCACGAACATGGTGGGAACTCCATGCACCGCGGTACAGCGCTCCTTTTCTACCGCGGAAAGGGTGGATACGGGGTCGAAGTGCTCTGCCGGCAAGACCATAGTAGTTCCGTGAGTTACAGAGGCCATATTGGAGAGAACCATGCCAAAGCAATGATAGAATGGGACCGGTATACATAGCCGGTCTTCTTCCGTGAATTTCATGCACTCTCCGATGAAGTAGCCGTTGTTCAGTATGTTATGGTGGGTCAGGACCACGCCCTTGGGAAATCCTGTCGTGCCCGATGTATACTGAATGTTGATGGGATCGTCGAAGTCAAGGCTCGCCTGCCTCTCCGCCAGAACCTCATCTGGAATCTCCTCTCCCATGCGGAGCACTTCCTCCCAGGTGTACATGCTGGATTGCTTCTCTCCCCTGATCAGCACAGCTGTTCTCAGGAAGGGCAGCTTCTCGGAGTGGATCTCCCCCGGTTTGCTGGTTTGGGCCTCAGGGCATACCTCATAGAACATCTTGACGTAATCCGAGCTCTTGAACCGGTCCATGAGGAGGAGGACCTGAGCCTCGGACTGGCGGAGGGAATACTCCAGCTCATGGGTCCTGTAGGCGGGGTTGATGTTCACCATAATGATTCCCGCTTTGGCAGTGGCATACTGGGTGATGATCCATTCTGCTATGTTCGTCGCCCATATGGCCAGGCGGTCGCCCTTCTTCAGCCCCAGAGCTATGAATCCCTTTGCCGTCCGGTTTAGCTCCTTTTGCAGCTCGCGATAGGTGTATCTCTTTCCCTGGTGAATGGAGACAAGTGCATCATTATCCGGATATTTCTCAGCAATCTCGTCGAACATATCCCCAATGGTCTTTCCAATAAGCGGTTTTTCTGAGCCGCGAAATGCATAGCTGTGGGAGATTTTGCCTGGCATGGAGCTTTTCTCAATCCCTCAGGGAATATAATTGTATCTGCTCTTTTTCGCTTTTTTCATTTATTATGATGTTTTAAGAAATATTCATAAGATTTATGATATGAATAATTATGATAAATTCTCAAAAAAAACTAAGTAATGGCCAGAGAGATTTACTATGGTGAATGGATCATGAGAGCAAGAGGCTGGACCACATGGGCAGGTTATTCGCCAAAAGCAAGCGCAATGATGAATACGAATATTTTCAGGCTGTGCATGAAGCCCTGGGATCTGATTTTGCCGGAAGAGGGAATTGATGAGAGGCTGAGGAGCCCGGAGCCCTTCTGGAGGCTTCATGAGATGCATCTATCTGAGAAAGATGCAGCAAATAACAGCTTGCTGCCAGTGAGATCCAGAATAGAAAGGCCGGATAAAGTGTTTGTTTGAGCGCCAATAAATTTTATTTTTTTTTAATGAATAAGCCAAGCAGTCTGCATATTTATAATCAGAGGTATCAAGGATGAATCTAAGAAGACCGAATGCCAATGAAGCAACAGGAACATTCAACCGATCAAGAAATGTGGTGCCGATGTCAGGAATCTGCACCAGATGCATAGATGGCTGCAAAGGTGGCTGCGAGACCTGGCTGGCCTCCTTCAGGGGAAGAGAGGTGCTGTATCCAGGACCATTCGGAGATATGACCGCTGGAGCGGACAAGAACTACCCCCTCGACTATTCCCACCTCAACATCCAGGGTTATGCCGTGGGAGCCTTCGGCCTTCCCGAGGGGGTGGAACCGGGACCGGACACGTCCATCTTTCCCAATGTGGATGTCTCCACCGAATATGGCTGGTCAGAGAAGGTCTCAATGAAGCTTCCTATATTCACCGGCGCTCTGGGATCTACTGATATCGCCCGGAAGAACTGGGAGCACTTTGCCATCGGTGCCGCTATATCCGGCATCACCATCGTCTGCGGGGAGAACGTCTGCGGAGTGGATCCCGAGCTGGTGCTGGATGGCCATGGTCGGGTGCAGAGGTCTCCGGAGATGGACCGGAGGATCGAGACCTACAGGCGCTTCCATGAGGGCTGGGGAGAGATCCTGGTGCAGATGAATGTAGAGGACACCCGCCTGGGGGTGGCAGAGTATGTCTCTTCCCGGCACGGCCTGGAGACAATAGAGCTGAAGTGGGGCCAGGGAGCAAAGTGCATCGGTGGGGAGATCAAGGTGGACCGCCTGGAAAGAGCCCTGGAACTGAAGTCCAGGGGTTATATGGTTCAGCCCGATCCAGGGAACCTGGAGGTGCAGATGGCCTACAAGTCCGGAGCGATAAAGGAGTTCGAGAGGCACTCTCGCCTGGGCTTCGTCTCCAGGGATGGCTTTTTCGATGAGGTTGACCGGCTTCGCGGCCTGGGATTCAAGCGCATCACCCTGAAGACAGGGGCCTACAGCATGGCTGAGCTGGCCATGGCCATCCGTTATGGAGCTGAGGCCAAGATCGACCTTCTCACCATCGATGGTGCCCCTGGAGGTACGGGCATGAGCCCCTGGCCGATGATGAACGAATGGGGCATTCCCACCTTCTACCTGCAGGCGCTGGTCTATGAGTTTGCCACCAAGCTATCCCGTCGGGGGAAGAAGGTGCCAGATATCGCTATGGCCGGCGGCTTTTCCACTGAGGATGGTGTCTTCAAGTCCATTGCCATGGGCGCGCCCTTCGTAAAAGCGATATGCATGGGCCGGGCGCTGATGATTCCGGGAATGGTAGGAAAGAACATCGGCAAATGGCTCGAGAAAGGAGAGCTGCCGGCCAGCGTCTCCAAGTACGGCAGCCGGCCGGAGGAGATATTCGTCTCCTACGAGGATCTTCATGCCAAGTATGGCAATGATATGAAGGATATCCCCTGTGGAGCAGTGGCCCTTTACACCTATTGCCAGAAGTTCAAGACGGGAATGCAGCAGCTTATGGCCGGATCGAGGAACTTCCGTCTCTCTACCGTCTCCCGAAAGGATCTGATGGCGCTCACTGAGGAGGCGGCCCGGGTCTCAGGAATAGATTATGTGATGAATGCCTACCGCGACGAGGCAGAGGCAATCCTCGACGCCTGGATAACGATAAGCGAATGAGGTGGGATTCATGATCTATGCTGTGATTGCAGTTCGATGAAGGAGGTTGCCACGGATGGCTCTCCTTTATCTATCCTCCTTTTCGGACTGCGGGATAGAGGGAACCTGGGGCCGGGCTAACCCTCTTCACTCTGTCAATGCCTTCTTCCTAAGCAATCTGTTATAAGCGATGGCAAACCTGTGGGCTTCATCTCTGATCTCCTGCAGATAGAGCGATGCTTTTTCATTCTTCTTTATATCCAGTGGCCCTTCCAGCCCGGGCACATAGATCTCCTCCTCTCTTTTGGCCAAAGATATGATGGGGACCTTAACCCTCATCTCCCGCAGCTCCTTTAAGGCTGAGCTGAGCTGGCCTGCGCCTCCATCGATGACAATCAGATCCGGAAGCTCCTTGTTCTCCTCCTTCAGCCGGGAGTAACGCCTGCGCACCACCTCGGCGATGGAGGCGAAGTCGTCTCCACCCTGAACATCCCTGATCTTAAAGCGGCGATAGTTGCTTTTATCCGGCTTGCCGCTCCGGAACTGAACCATCGAGCCCACGGCGAATGAGCCGGCCAGGTGGGAGATATCAAAGCACTCTATGACCTCGGGCTTTTTGGGCAGGTGCAATGCCTCTTGCAGAGCTACTAGCTTTGCCCGATCGCCGAAGACGCTGATCTCCAGGTTCTTTTGGGCGAGCAAGAGAAGCTCCTTTTTCTCCCCCTGCTTGGGGACGGTGACCCGAACCTTCTTACCCTTCAGGTGAGCCAGAAATTCCTCCAGAGAATCATCGAATGGCTCCGGGGCGATCAGCTCCTCTGGAGGCTCGTTTTCCGAGTAGTACTGCACAACGAACTCCTCCAGAAAGTCCTCGCTGGAGGGAAACTGGTATTCCTCTTTTCCCGCCAGTGTGCCCCGATAGACCTTGAAGAGCATGAGATAGACGATTTCTTTATCCATCAAGTAGCTGATGACGTCCTGGTCGTACTTGCGGTTCTGCTCTACCCTCTGCCGCTCCGAAAGCCGCTCAAGGGCATTGATCTCATCCCTCAGCTCTATGGCCCGTTCGAAATCCTGCCGATTGGCCCGGCCCGTCATCTCCTCTTTCATAGAGTTGATCAGCTCAGCCGTCCTGCCGCTCAGGGCTGATTTAGCTCTCTGGACCCTTGCCTGGTAGTCCTTCTTCGTAATCTTGCCTATGCAGGGGCCTGAGCAGTGGCCGAGATGATAGCGAAGACACGCCCTCTTGGGTAGGCGCTTGCAGGTGCGCAGGCCGAAGGCTTTGCGAACTATCTGATAGACAAATCCCCTCTCTTTGGCGGATACAAAGGGACCATAAAATGAGCCCGGGCCCTGGGCTTTGCGGGAGATTCTGATCCGGGGGAACTCTTCGTCGGTCAGATGAATTGAGGCATAACGAGAGGAGTCCTTGAGCTTGATATTATAGCGGGGCTGGTGCTTTTTGATGAGGGTGTTCTCCAAGAGAAGCGCCTCGACCTCAGTATTTGTGACTATGAAGTCCACCCCTTTTATGGCTGCCACCAGGGCCGCCGTCCTTGGGCTGTGGTTCTGCTTCTGAAAATAATTGGCAACCCTTTTTTTGATGTCTCTGGCTTTGCCCACGTATATGATATTACCCCTGTCTTCAGGGCTGTCCCGGAATATGTAGCAGCCGGGAAGATGAGGAAGTGAATCTAAGGATACCATTTTTTTTGACCCGGATGGATGTATTTGACTTACCAGGAATTCGGATGCCTATAAGGGCTTTGCCTTTCAACCCTCGCGCATAGTTGGATCGCGGTCAAATTGTCGAATGCTCCAATAAACAACCAGGATATATAGGATTAAAAGTACCAATATCTATATAAACTAAAAAACTAATAAACAATTTAATGCCAAAGACCACATTGACATTATCTGAGCCGGTGGCCAAGACCTTGAAGCTCTTCACGGTAAAAGCCAAAGGCAATATGCATGCTCAAAGCCAGGTGGTGGAAGAGGCATTGATTGAGTTTTTCCAGAGACATGGAATAGAGATCGAGAACTGAAAGCTCCAAAGTGGTAATTCATCCTAAGAGGGTTAAGCCAGGGTATTAAGAATCGAGCAACAAATCGCTCAAAACAGATCCTGGAACCTCTTGATCTGGGCAGTCGCATCATCGCTGGCGACGACGCAGGATATCGCGCACAGGCCGTCTGCTCCCGCCCTGATGACTGCAGGAGCATTGGAATGGTTGATTCCTCCAATGGCGATGAGAGGGATGTCAACCTTCCGCCGGATCTCCTCGATGAGAGCGATTCCGGCAGGCTTTCCTGCATCGGATTTCGTCGCCGTCTGGAATATCGGGGAGACCCCCAGATAGTCAGCCCCAGCCTTCTCTGCTTCCACTGCTTCTTTCAGGTTATGGACTGTCACCCCTATGACCTTCTCCTGCCCCAGCAGCTTGCGGGCAGTGGTGCAGGGCATGTCCGACTGGCCCAGATGGACGCCATCTGCGCCCACGGCAAGAGCGATGTCTATTCGGTCGTTTATCAGGAAGGTCAGATCCCGGCAGATCTTTCTCAGATGCAGGGCCTCCTCATACATCACCCGGGTTTCAGCATTCTTATTCCTGTACTGCACTGCCTCAACCTTGCAGGCAGCAGCCTCCATCACATCGCTGATGTTCCCCGCCCGGCTCAATCTCGAATCGGTAATGAAATAGTATCCCTTCACCCTTCAATCCTCTGCTCATTGATTCATCTAATCTGCCAAATTATGCAATGCGATCTTCTCCCAACTCGATCTTCTGCATTCTCCTTATGGTCTCGGAATCCAGGTTGTAGACTGCATCATAAAGGTTCTCCTTGAACGATCCCGGTCCCGCCGCAACCAGGGCCGCGATCTCTGCTGCCACCTCATAGCAGATCAGCCCGGAGACGGAAGCAACGACATGATCAGTTTCGACGGCCGCAAATGCTCCAATCACCGATGTGGCCATGCACCCTGTGCCCACTACATTGGCCATCATGGGGTGGCCGTTATGCACCCATATCGCTCTCTTCATATCGGCCACGATATCATCCTTGCCGGTGATGACCACAGTGCAACCTCGCTCCCCGGCAAGAGAATGGGCCACCCCCAGCAGGTTTGATTCGATATCTGCGGCATCAACTCCCCTGGTTTTGACATCCTCTCCTGCGATGCGGGCGACCTCGGACGAGTTGCCTTTGATGATGCTTACTTCGACTGCATCTAAGATCTCCTGGCATTTGTCGTCCCGGAACCTCGTCGCTCCGGCGCCGCAGACATCAAGGACCACGGGTATCTTTTTTTCATTGGCGCTAATTCCGGCAAGCAGCATGGCCTCAACGAATTCCGTGGTGAGGGTGCCGATATTCAGGACCAGAGAAGAGGCTATCTTTGCCATATCGGCTACCTCTTCCCTGGCATGTGCCATTACCGGAGAGGCCCCAAAGACTTTGACGATATTGGCGCAATCGTAAATGGTGACGAAGTTCGTCAGGTGGCATACCAGGGGCTTATCCCTTCTCACTCTCTCAAGAACCTCTGCTGCATCTAATATCATCCGACATCTCCTTTCTTGCTTTCGTCGGCTTTACAGCTCCACCATCTTGGCGTTCTTCACCCCTGGAACCTGCAATAGCCTTTTCATCAAATCATCGGGTACCATCTGGTCGACGCTCAGTACCATGAGCTGAGGTTGACCCTCGTCCATACGCCCCACATGCATTGAGCCGATGTTGATATTGCCCTCACCCAAAACCACGCAGCAAGGCCCAATGATATTCGGCTTGTCATCTATGACTGCTATCACCATGTCACCCTCTGTGGGGATATAGGTCCGGTAGAGATCAAGCTGCACAATGCGCTTCTCCTTGTTTCCTGAGACCGTGCCCTGAACCATGTTGATCACGCCATTCTTGGAAAGCTTCATGGTTATGGCATTGCTGTATCCATTTATCGACTCGGTCTTGCTTTCCAGAAGCTTCACGCCCATCTCTTTGAGCGTCGTGGTGGCATTGACAAAGTTGATGCTGTCTTTTCCCATCAGGCAGCCCAAAAGACCCCTGATGGCTGATATGGTCACGGGTCTTGTATCCTTCTCGGCAATGGTTCCGCTATAGATCAACTCCAAGCTCTCAAAACCGCTGCCAACCATCTGTCCGAGCAGCGATCCCATCCTCTCGGCCAGCATCATATAAGGCTCCATGACCGCCAGCGTTTCCGGTGATATGGCAGGCATGTTGATGGCATTGGTGGGCAGTCCGCCTTTAGCTATGGCCAGGATCTGGTCTGCCACTGCTAAGGCGACATTGACCTGGGCCTCGGCGGTAGAAGCTCCCAAATGGGGAGTGGTTATGATTCTCTCCTGCCCGAGCAGGGGATTTCCGGTGGGAGGTTCCTTGGTGAAGACATCGACCGCCGCTCCGGCAACCTTTCCTTCAGCCACAGCTTTGGCAAGAGCGGCCTCGTTGATGATCCCGCCTCGAGCGCAGTTCACAATGCGAACCCCGTCCTTCATGATCTTGAACTCGTCATCGTCGATCAGGTTGCGGGTCTCATTGGTAAGGGGAGTATGGACGGTGATGAAGTCGCCCTCACGCAGAACGGTCTCCAGGGTCGCCAGGGTCAGTCCCATCTGCTGGGCCTTTTCTTCAGTCACAAATGGATCATAGGCTATGATTCGCATGCCAAAGGACTTCATGCGTGCTGCAACCTCTGCTCCAACCCGGCCCAGACCGACGACGCCCAGGGTCTTGTTGAAGAACTCGACGCCTGTGTACTTCTTGCGATTCCATTCGCCCTGGTGCAGGGCGGAGTTTGCCTGGGGTATGTTCCTGGCCAGGGCCAGCATCATGGCGATGGTGTGCTCGGCTGCGGAGATGGTATTTCCGCCGGGGGTATTGAGAACGATGATCCCCTTTTTGGTCGCAGCCTCTACATCCACATTGTCTATGCCCACACCGGCTCTGCCTATTACTCTGAGCCTTTTCGCGGCATTGATGACATCAGCCGTTACCTTGGTTCCGCTGCGGATTACCAGGGCATCGTAGTCTGGGATCTTCTGGATGAGCTCCTCTGGAGAGAGGTTGGTGATAACATCGACATCAGCACCCGACTGCAGTCTCTTCACGCCATCCTCTGCTAATGAATCACTGACAAGAACCTTCATGATCATACCTTCTTCCTCGGGGGCTAAAGACGTACAAGCATTTGATCCTTTCGAGAGCACACTTCAGAAGGGTATTAGCAGTCTATTGGCTCGTCCTCATCTGTTCGATCATCTCTTGAGCAGCTCTGTAGTATGCATCCCTGGGCATCAGCTCTCTGCTCACCGCCTTCTCCATATCCTCTGAGATCCTGCCGTCTTTTATCAGCTGGTGGCCAGCCTGCTTTGCTGCCTTGAAGATGCCTTCGATCAGTGCTGTCTCACCGGCTTTTATCATCTCATTCATGCCCTCTGCCATGGGCCTGAGCAGCGCGCCGGCAAACTCGCAGCCATCTTGTGGGTTGTCGTAGATGGCCTTCATCTGCACAAGAAGCGGATCGAACATGGAAATCTCCCAGGCGGAGCAGGTGGAGACGAGAACCGCTTTTTGCATCTTTGATCTGGGTTGGCCCATCACATAGGCCGGTAGCTGTCTGTCCATCAGAGTCTTAAGAGGGCCGGTAATTCCCGAATAATAGACCGGACTGGCCCAGACGATGACATCTGCATTTTTGATCTTTGGGAGGATGGTCTTCATGTCATCGTCTTTGGCGCAGGTGCCGGGATTCACAAACCAGCAGCTCATGTCTCCGCTGCAGGGCTCTATGTTCAGCTTCCAGGAATAGATCAGCTCAACATTTGCTCCCGCTTCCTTCAAGCCTTCCAGGAATGGATTCAAGATCTTCGCCGTATTTCCCTCGTTCATGTGAGGGCTTCCGTTTATGGCCAGGATGTCCATTTTATATCACACTGATATTTGTATTGGCCAATTGCTTATGTACATATCTTTTCACATAAATGGAATTTGGCTCTCTATCCAGACATCAGAGCAAATCATACTGCTCGATTCCTCTATCGAGCCACCAGATCTATCAGATCCTGATCGATGGGAGTTCTCTCGTCCACTGCGGACAGGAGCTCATCGTGAATAGAGCTCTCTGAGTAAAATAGGGTCACAAGGACGCCTGCATCCTTTGCCGCCTCGATGGCGGGGAGAAAATCGCTGTCCCCAGTGACGATAACCGCTTTTCCGATCATCCGGCCGCAGCTCAGCCGGACGAGGTCCGCGGCCAGGGCGATGTCCACCCTCTTTTGCACAAACTCTCCTCCCACCCGGCCCAGCCGCCCCAGCTTAACCTCGAATCTGGGGAGCTTTCGCAGAGTATAGACGAACTTGTCCATGGAGGCAAACCTGCGGCTCTCCTCGTCAGTGGAGGGACAGCTCTGGTAAGGCATGCAATTATAATAATAGGTCCGAAGACGCTCATAGTTGCCACAAAGAATGTCAGAAAAACGGGCGAGGTCGATCTTCGGCTTCCCGAAATCAACATCCAAAATCTTAGTCAGATACGCACCATCGATGAAGACTGCTGCACGATCAGCCAAACTGTTCACATCCAAGTCCATAATTACTGCCATCCTGGAAGAACGGCAGTGATCATTATCTCTGCTTGCTAACTCATTCCAACGTATATCTAATTTGCGTTTAGGGACAGCCTTTTCCCTTTTGATCGTTGCCACTTTTTACAATTTTGGTATAGTAACAGATTTTCGGCTCTTTGCTGAATTATGTGTGCTGGCCTGGCAGATATTGCAGCCTCTGTCTCTCTGCGCCTCTCAAGTTGGGTCAGAGGATCGCGGTTCACCTCATAAGCGCAGAGACAGAGAATTTGTGATTTAAGTTCACCAATAATAAATAGCGAGGAGCCAAATCTATTTCCGTCTCCTCCGGGCACCTGCCATCCCCAGACTGATCATGGCTAGAACCAGCAGTGCTCCAAAGCCTGGAGTAGTCTGTGCTGCGGATTCTACCGCCTCTTGGAACTCGCTGATTTCCATCGCTGCCTCAGCCAACGCCTCTTCTACCGCAAATCCGCCGGTCCTTGTCCCTCTGGTTGCTATCCTCTCCTTTTCTTTGGGGAAATCGTGTCAGAATATGCAGTTGATTTCCAAAGTCCGATCTGTATTGTGGACGATATGACTGGAGAAGGCTGTTTTTCAGTGGCGTCGCGCGCGAAAAAAAACGCGCGGTAGTGCCCTGGCCCCCTCAACGCCGGGGTGGCTTGGATAACAACAATTGACGAGGTTAAACTACAAACCCATAGCCAGGACGAAGTGCCATAGTTGCTCTGTTTACTGCTAAAAGCAGAATTCTCTGTACCTGCAGCTTCCTGGATTTGGGCACCTTCCAGGATCGCGCTCATAAAATATAAGGTCTTGTTTGCTGTCCCTTTCCTCAATGAACCACTGACGGACCTCATCGCTGATGATGAAGAAATCCCTCTCGATATGAGGTGTGGGGTGATTTTTTGGGAAGCTCAGGTAGACTGTGCAGCCGATGTTGATGGGAACCTCATAAAGGCTCTCATAGACCAAGGCATAGCCGGTGGCAGAGAGCCGATGAAAGTCCCTCTTCTGCCCGGTCTTCAGATCGCATATCAGCATCCCGCCCATATTAATGGCATCCGCAGAAAGGTTTCGGCTTAAGCCCAAGTACTTACCATCGAGCTTGTGCTCAACAACAAAAGGCAGAGCATGATTGATCAGAGAATCATCGCTGAGGTATTTGTATTTGGCAAGATAGGCAAAGATGGAAGAAACTATTCTGCTCACCTCGAATGACCAGAGCTTTCTCAGGTTATCGCTGACGCTTTGGCCGGCCTCTGCAGAGGGTGAGAATTTTGTTTGCGAGAGCTGCTCATTCTGTCTCTTATACACATCTCCGAGCCCACGAGACCGTACTAGATCTCGTATGCCGTCTTCTGCTTGAAAAAAAAAACAAACAACATACACGTGATCTATCTCACATGACACTACGAACACAAGAGCACTCATCAACACAACCGTACATGATGAATTGATATTCACATGAACACCTATTTGTAGACTCTGCT
>ERZ1026814.786-NODE-786-length-14817-cov-7.453233_pt1 | contig 14817 bp, 12 predicted proteins | sample MGYA00520871_ERZ1026814 | MGnify/ENA primary metagenome ERZ1026814 (study PRJEB33270, sample SAMEA104284478) | anaerobic digester metagenome | biome: Anaerobic digester microbiome; feature: mesophilic sludge digester; material: Anaerobic digester biomass | place... | reverse complement strand
GCATGGTGGTCTGTGGTAGTGTGTGTCTTATTTTTTTTTTAGTGATACGGTGACCACCGAGATCGACACAGGGTAGGTCGTCGGCAGCGTCAGATGTGTATAAGAGACAGAGGTGTGGCTGTGCCGCGCCAGGACCTCCCACCGACCGCCAGCAGCGGCCAGCACGGCGGCCGCACTCTCGGCCGCCGGTGGGAGGGTGGAAGAGCCGTTGCTCATCGCGCCTCCAGTCCCTCAACGAGCAACCACGGAGCCTCACTGCCGGTGGGAACGATCTCGCCGTCCTTGCCGCACCAGCCAGGCTCGGCACTGCGCTCGGGGGTGCCGGCCGCGGCCAGTAGACCTTTGGCCACCTGCTCCACCTGGCCGACGAGCGCGAACGAACCGAGCGGCCGGACGCGCCGGCCGTGGCGCAGTGTGTGGCCGATTCGGACCTGCAGCACCAGAAGACCAGCGCGTGCCTCGAGGGTGGCAGCAGACACCGCCTCGACCTCGAGATCCGCGTCGTGACGCGGCGGCTGTGCGAGCGCGCCCGGCACTCGGGCAACCAGGTTCGAAACCCTCGGTCGCGGCGCCATATGCAGCGTCGCTCGCCGGGCGTTTCCGCCCGGTCCTGCGTCCGGGTTGAGGCTCCAGCGGTCTCCGAGAGCGCCGACGAGCCTCCCGGCCTCCACCAGCCGATGTGGCGTGGCGACTGTCCCTTCGTCATCGCAGTCGAAGGCACCTGGGAGATCCCATCTGGTGGGGTCGTCCCACAGCTCGAGATCGAGCGGCAGCACGACCGATCCAAGAGACTGCCGCCAGGGAGAGGATCCAGCGCGCAGGAGGTCGGCTTCGAGCGGGTGACCGAGCAGCTCGTGCAGCAAGGTAGCGGCCGCCTGGGGCGCGAGGAGGACGCGCACTGCCCCAGCAGGCGGGTGAGCGGTGCGCAGCGGCGTGGGAGCCGGCAAGCCCCAATCCGGCGCCAGGGGCCAGGGACGTACCGTTCGCCGCCCATCGGACCAGCTCAGGTCGAGCAGAGTGGGCCGGGCGATGAGGGAGACACCTGCGGTACCGGCAACGAATCCGGCTCGCCATAGCCAACGGACGGTGACGAGGTCGGGGTCCACCGGAGCGCCCAGCTCGTCCCATATCGGTGCAACTGGTGCCGCCGGCAGGGGTACGGGAGGAAGCTGTCGCGCGCTCACCCCAATCAGAGCTGCGAGGCCTTTCCGTTCGAGGCCGTCGCGAGCGGCCAACCTGCCCTCGGGTCTTCGGCAAGCTGCTCCCTCGATCGACGCCGTCTCGACCGCGACGACCCGGCCACCCCGCAGGCGCCAGCAGCGCTCGACGCGACGCTCGAAGAAGAGGTCAACGATCCCGTTGCGCAGGACGTGGGAGACCGCAAGGACCTTCCATGGCGCCAGCCCTGGGTCCATCTCGGTGCGTGCTCCGGTCGGGGTCAAATTACTCGGTCCCATCGGTCGCGGCGGCGGCGAGAGGGGGTACGCCGGGCTCGTCATCGGTCTCGCGTGCCTTGGCGAGGGCAGCCAGCGTGAGGCCGTTCGGATTGTGGGGTACGTCGGCACCGAGCCGCTCGCGAACCTCCCCGAGGGTGATCATCTCGGCGCTGCGAGCGAGGCGGATGGTGCCCCGGGAGCGGAGCAGCACCGCCGGCTCGACACAGAGCTGGTCGAGGATCTCCTCGGCAGCGGCGCCGAGCCGGGCGGCTGCACGGCGTGTCGGTAGCCCCTCGCCGGACTGCAAGTCGAGCAGCAGGTCGAGCACTGCGGCCGAGCACTCGGGATGAGCGACGGGTGCATGGCCTATCACCCACGATGCCTCGGCGCCGAGCAACACCGCGAGCCAGAAGAGATAGAGCGACATGAGGAAGAACATCACGAGGGCGAGCGAGCCGTAGATGACGTTGAGGTCGGAAGCGAGGTCGAGGTAGCTCTGGAAACCGAGATGGAGAGCCGTCAACCCGCAAGCTCCCACGGTCGCGCCCATCCACGCCGCCCGCCAGGGCACGCGGGTGTGGGGCACCCAGCGGTAGAGCAGTCCCAGCGTCAGCAGCGCCAGCAAGGCCGGAATCGGGCGAGCCAGCAGCGCGATGCTAGGGAACCAGGCGCGGCCGGATAGCCAGTACAACGAGGAGAACAACGCGGTGATCAGCAACGGCCCGCACACCAGCACGGTGGCGAAGGAGAGCAGTCGCAGTTGCCAGTGTCGCCGGTGGGGTACCCCCCAAATGGTGTTGAAAACCTCCTCGATCTGATAGAACGCGTTGAAGATCATCAGAATGGAGACGGTGATCGCGACCCACCCGAGGGCCGCGGTACGCTCGGCGAAAGCGGCCAGCGTGGCTTGGACGCGAGCTGGTGAGAACGGGATCACCGTGGCGATGGCCCGGACCACCAGCTCGGCTCGCTCGGGCTGGACGCGACCGATCATCACCAGGGCCACGGTGAGCAGGGGAACGATAGAGAACAGCGTGGTGTAGGCCAGGGCTGCGGCGTGTAAGTAGAGCTTATCTCGGTGCTGGGCGCGGAGGACCTCGGTGGCGAAGCGCCCGCCACGACGCAACCATCTGCCTAGCACGGCGCACCCGCGAGGAGCTTACCACCCGTCACCCGCTCACCGGGCCAGGGGCGGCAAAGAAGGGGCCGCTGCATGCGCGCATTCTACCCAAGCCGACCGAGATGCTGATCCGCCGGCTCGCATTGCGTCCTGCGGGTGCCACAGCGTAGAATCGCCGTGTAGGTCAAACGGGAGGTAACCATGACAGGATCGAAGAAGCCGGCCGGAGTCGAGGAGAAGATCGAGCAGCTCGAGGAGGTCGTACAGGATGTTCTGAACAGCGCCAAGGAGGGAATCAGCCGCGCCGAGCAGTCCATGGAGCGGGCCAAGGAGGCCCTGGGCGAGGGCTACGGTACGGTACGCACCCGCTCGGCGGAGGCGTACGCCAAGGCCAAGGAGTACCTGGCTGATGCCTGCGTCGCCCTGGAGTCGGTGCGCGAGTACATGGGTCAGCTCTATGGACGCTCGCGCGAGCTCGTCGAGGAGGCGTATGCCAAGACCAAGGTCCAGCTCGAAAAGCTCGTCGACGAGGTCCGCAAGGGCTACGCTCGGTTGAAGACCAAGCTCGAGGAGATCGACCTCAAAGGCGTCCGCGATAACGTCATCGACTACATCCAGCGCAACCCTGGCAAGGCGATCCTCGTCGCTCTCGCCGTCGGGTTCGCGGTGGGATACCTCGTGCGGCCGCGTGAGGCGTGATCATGACCGAGCGCGAGCCCGAGGAGCTCGACGAGCAGGAGACGGAGCCCCAGGCTGAACGTGGCTCCGCCCCGGCTGCCGACGGGCGCCCCAAGCTGGGTGCCGACTACCTTCTGGATAGGGTCATCCCAGGCGAGATCGACTGGCGCGATATGGTCCGACGCCACCCTCTGCTGGCGGTGGGAGCCGCCGCCGGGCTCGGGTTTCTGCTCGGTCGCTCGCGCGGCTCCGCTATCGTCGCCGGGGCGTCGGCGGCGGTGACGACGGCCGTGATGCGCCAGCTCTCGGACGTCTTCGAAGGCGAGGTGTTCGAGTTCTGATCCTCGAAAGGGGGTACCCATGCCGTGGTGTGTGGAGTGTCGAGCGGAGTACCGTGAGGGGATCGAGCGCTGCACGGAGTGCCAGCGTGAGCTGGTGGCGGTCCTGCCTCCTGCCCAGGCCGGAAGAGGCCCCGCCTGGATCGAGGTCGGGACGTTCCCGAGCCTGGAGGCAGCGGAGCTGGCTCAAGGGTACCTGGAAGCCGCGGGCATCGAGGCCGAGGTGCGCGACCCCGACCCCGGACACCACGAGGTGATGCCCGGGGTGACAACGGTGGCGCTCGCGGTCGCCCCAGAGGTCGTGGACACGGCTCGGCAACTGATCGAGGCCGCCGAGCGGGGCGACGCGACGGTGAGCGAAGCCGAGCCCCAGGAGGCCTAGGACGAGGAGCGACGCGTGACACTTCCGGCAACCATTGGACGCTACCGCGTCACCGGGGAGCTGGGGCGAGGCGCCATGGGTGTGGTTTATCGTGGCGTCGACCCGTCGCTCGACCGCCCGGTGGCTATCAAGGTCATCGCCACGCGCATGGGTGCAACAACGGTCTCTTCCCAGGAGCTGGAGGCCCGATTCCTTCGCGAGGCACGGGTGGCGGCGCGAATCAACCATCCGGGGGTGGTCACCGTCTACGACGCCGGGCGCGAAGGCGACTCGCTGTACCTGGTGATGGAGCTCATCGAGGGTGAGTCGCTGGCGGAGCGGCTGGCACGCGGCAACTACCCCAGCCTGCCGGAGGCGCTCACCCTGGTGGCGAGGGTCGCCGAAGCACTGGGCGTGGCCCACGATCTCGGTATCATCCACCGGGACGTCAAGCCGGGCAACATCATGCTGACCAAGGACGGCGGCGTGAAGGTCGCCGACTTCGGCGTCGCCAAGGCGGTCGGGGAGGAGACCAACCTCACGCGTACGGGTATCGTCGTGGGTAGCCCGGCGTACATGGCACCCGAGCAGGTGCGGGGACAGGAGCTCGATGGACGGGCCGACCTCTTCTCTCTTGGGGTGGTGCTGTACGAGCTGCTCCTACGCCGCAAGCCGTTCCCTTCCGAAACGGTGACCACCCTCATCTACCAGATCCTGCACGAGGACCCTCTCGCGGATCCCGAACCCTCGCGGTTACTCCCCGAGGCGGTCTGCGCCTTCCTCCGCCGCTGCCTGGCCAAGAACACGCCCGAGCGCATCCCAGACGGGCAGACGATGGCCGCCGAGGCGCGAGCCCTGGCCGCCAGGATCACGGCCTCGGCGCCGGTCGCCATGGTCGGGCCAACCGCCGTTCCTCCACCGCCCATGGCCACCACGGGCGCGCCGCCGCCACCTCCAATGATGCCGACAGCAGTGCCTCCGACCGCCGGCTCCGGGGGTCTCCGCCCGACCGCGGTGGCGGCCGGCGGGACCAGCCCCCCTGCCGACCTCGGCTCAACCTCACCGACGGTGATGGTGGCCGCCTCCCCGAGCGGTCCACCGATCGCGCCTTGCGATCCACCGCCACCTCCGGTTCCTCCTCCGGCGCTCGCCGGGCATGCTCGGACGCCCGGCCCCGGGCGACGCCAGCCACGGCGTTGGGCGGAGCTGCTGATCGCCCTGGTCGGTGTCGGGCTGCTGGTTGTGGCAGCGGTGGTGCTGCTCCGCGGACATCGCGGTGGACCGAGCACCGAGGTCGAGGGCACCCAAACAATCGAGCCATCGGCCAGGACGGTGGTCGCGGAGGTGCCCTCCCGGGAAACCGCGACAAAGCCCGCGGCTCCAGCCGACGCGACGCCAGTCCTGACCCTGGCTCCGACCGGGCTGCCCACGCCATGGGTGTGGCCGACGCTGCCGCCCACGCGGGTGCCCACGGCGCTCAGCGCTGCGCCGCTGGCGGTGGTGGAGGCACCGACGGCGACTCCGGTGCCCCCGACCCCGAAGCCGACCCTGCCTCCGATCACAGCCGTGTTCGAGTGTCGGAAGGGCGTGGAGTTTCACGGCTCGCCCGACGAGATGGACGTGTTCATCGACGAGCAGCGGATCGGCACTGCCGACGAGTGGGACGGCATGGGAGGTGGCCAGACCTACATGTTTGCCCAGGAGGGAACCTACCTCGTGAGGCTTTCGCTGGCCGGGTACCAGACAGCATGGGTCCAGATCGTGGTCACAAGCTCGGCCAAAAAGGAGGTCGTGGACGTCGACACCGATCTCCGCAAAGAAAAGAAGGTCAAGGAGAAGAAAGCCAAGGAGGAGAAGTAGAAGGGGGCACGCTCCCCTCCCCGCGCGGCACTGGGCAGGTGCTGCGCGGGTTGCAAACGCCTCCGGCTTCACCCCTCCGGGGGGACGAGCGAGCTCTCCGCGAGACCAGCCTCGAAGGCGCAGACGCCAACTCCGGGCTGGTTCCCGACCCATCTCCTCCGGCCGCGGACCGTTGGTCGACGGTTCGGCCACCTGCAGCCCCGACCGGCGCCGTAACGGAAGTTCCCCCCATCAGAGGTTGGTGAAATGTTGTGCAGTGAGGTTGTTACAGTGGAATTTGTGCCTAATGCGTAGCCACTACTATTGTTGAGTATCATACTTGACTTGAAGTATGTTGTGCTGTATGATGTGCTCATCATGTACCTCGACTCCTCCACCGTCCAACGCAAGGGAACCTCCTACACCCGGCACCTGTTGCGCGAGAGCTATCGCGAGGGCGGCAAGGTCAAGCACCGCACGATTGCCAACCTCTCCGGCTGCTCCGCCGCGGAGATCGAGGCGATTCGTTTAGCGTTGCGCCACAAGCACGAGCTCGCATCGTTGACCTCCGCCCACATCGCGGTCGAGCTGGAGCAGGGGGGCTCCTGTGGTGCGGTGCTCACACTTTACGCGGTTGCCAAGCAGCTCGGTCTGGCGAAGGCGCTTGGTGGTACCCAGCAGGGCAGGCTGGCACTGTGGCAGGTGATCGCGCGGGCGATCGATCAGGGGTCACGGCTGTCGGCGGTGCGGCTGGCAGGCGTGCATGCCGCGGCCGAGGTGCTCGGGCTGGCTGGCTTCGACGAGGATGACCTGTATGCCAATCTGGACTGGCTAGCGGTGCGGCAGCGCTGCATCGAGGATCGGTTGTTTGCTGATCTGGGCGAGCCTGGCTCGGGGCTGTACCTGTACGACGTGACGTCATCGTATCTGGAGGGGGAGCACAACGAGCTCGCGGCGTTCGGGTACAACCGTGATGGCACGCGGGGCAAGCGCCAGATCGTCATTGGCTTGCTGTGCACGGGTGGGGGGGTGCCGATCTCGATCGAGGTGTTTCGGGGCACCACGCAAGATCCGCAGACGGTGGCCGCGCAGGTGCGCAAGGTGGCGGAGCGATTCGGTGGCCTGCGGCTGACGCTGGTGGGGGACCGGGGAATGCTCCGAGGACCGCAGATCGCCGCTCTTCCAGAAGGGTTTGGCTACATCACAGCGATCACCAAGCCGCAGATCGAGGCGCTGGTGGCCGGAGGGCTGCTGCAGATGTCGCTGTTTGACGAGGAGGTCTCGGAGGTGCTAGCGCCAGGCGGGGTGCGCTACGTGGTGCGGCGCAACCCGGTGCGCGCCGCGGAGCTGGCGTGGAGCCGTGCGGACAAGCTGAAGGTGCTGCGGCGGATGGCGGAGGAGGCGACAGCGTACCTGGCCTCACACCGCCGGGCGCGTGTCGAGGTGCAGCAGCGGGCGCTTGAGGCGAAGGCCGTGAGGCTGAAGATCCAGGCGTGGGCCACGGTCGTGGTGAAGGGCCGTGAGCTGTCGTGTGTGACGGATGAGGCCGCACTGGCCGAGGTCGCCAAGCTCGATGGCTGCTACGCGATCACCACCAACCTCTCGCCGGCGGAGGCCTCCGCCCAGACGGTCCACGACCGCTATCGCGACTTGGCGTTGGTGGAGCAGGGCTTCCGGACAACGAAGACGGTCGGGCTCGAGATGCGGCCGATCCACGTTCGCCTGGCCAGCCGCACGCGCGGCCATGTGCTGGTGGTCATGCTCGCCTATCGCCTCGTCCAGGAGCTCGCCCGCCGCTGGGCGCACCTCAACCTCACGGTGCAGGAAGGCCTGGATCAGCTCGCCACGCTCGCCTCGCAGAAGGTCACGGTGCAGGGCACGCCTGCCTACCAGACGATCCCGCGCCCATCCCCGGCGATCCGCGAGCTGCTCGCCGCCGCAGGGGTCACGCTCCCCGCTGCCCTGCCGCCTCGCCGCGTCACCGTAGCCACCAAGAAGAAGCTCCAATCTCGCCGCCGATCACACTGATTCTAAAACCCTTATCCGATCACGAACCCGTCGACATCGGCGGGAACTTCCACTCGAGGGCATCTCGTGACGGCGGGTCGCCGCCGGTGCCCCCCGATCACGTGGTGAGGTCGAGCGGCAGGAGGCTCTCCGGGAAGCGCATGAGCTGCCTCAAGAGCCGAAGCGCGGGCTGCCGCAGGTGCCGCCCGTCGATGCCGGCGAGGAGGCGAGCTGCCGGGTGCAGCTCGGGCACCTCGGCGAACGCAGCGGCAAGGTGGGTCGCCGGCAGTGTGGCCAGAAGGGTCTCAGCTCGCGGCACAACTCGGCGGGCGCCTCGTGCGCCGGCGCCCAGGCTCGCGGCCAGGCTGGGGACGAGGTACCTCACCGCGACATCCTCTTCGAGCGCCTCGACGGCGCTGTCGACCGCTCCAAGGGCGGCATACCGCGTGCTGGGGTCCGCGTCTCCGGCCGCCAGATCCTGCAGCGTCTCCGCCAGCTCGGTGGCGCCGGCACGGTCGAGCCGTCCGGCGAGCCCGGTCAGCATCAGGCAGGCGCCCGTGCGAACGGCCTCGGGTGATGTGGGGGATGAGGCCACGGCACGGCACTGACCGAGCACCCACGCCGCCGCGGTGGGATCGAGGCGACGTGTAAGGGCGTGGGCCGCCTTGACGACCGTGACGCCAGCCTCCCCGGCGCCGCTTTTGAGCACCAACCCGAGCAAGGGCTCCAAGAGCTCCCTGGCAGAGCCCTCGTCCACGACGCCGGCAAACGCCCCCAGTGCGGCCATCGCCGTGGCATAGCCGCCTGGCGACCTAGCGCTGCGGGACGCCTCGAGACACTGGCGGGCGAGCGCCCCGGCCCTGGTGGTTTCCAGCCGTGGGGCGAGCTCCCGCAGCACGGCGAGCAGTGCCCTCAGCTCGCCGAGCAGCACCGAGGGCGCAAGCACCGTCCGCAGGCATGCCTGCGCGAAGTTCGCGGCAGCCTCGGCGTCGAGGCGAGACGACAGGACCTCGAGTGCGGTACGTGCGACGTCGGCTACGTCCTCGTCGGTGGGCTCGAGCACCGCCTGGAGACAAGGCTCCCAGACGCGGGCAGCGCCACCCGGGCTGAGGGCGCTGCCGAGGTTCGCGATCGCCTGAAACATTGCCTCCGCCACGTGCTCGTCGCCTTGGCGTGCCAGCTCCAAGCAGGTCGTTGCCAGGTCGTCCCTCGCGTCGCAGGGTAGGCGGCACGCCAGTGCGCCGAGGGCCGCGAGCGCGGCGTCACATGCAGACTCGGAAGAGGCGTGCTGCAACAGGTCGAGGCAGCTCATCGCGAGGGTCCGGGCGAGGTCCGGTGGCAGCCAGGGGGCGTAGGCACGGAAGAACTCCATCGTGGCGCTGGAGGTGTCCTCGTCCTGCTCGGTGTGCGCCGTGGCCAGGCATATCCGTGCGAAGCTCGCTGTGGTAGCGGGATCGAGTCTCCCGGCGCACGCGCCGGCGATCGCCGCCGCCTTCGCGCTGAAGCGTCGTGTGGGCGCTCGGAAAACGGAGTCTTGGCACCGTTTCACCAGGTCGCTCGCGGCCTGGCTGTCGAGCCGCTCGGCAAGAGCCCGGACGGCGGAGGTCGTCTCGTCGGGCAGCCACCTGCGGGAGCTGCGCAGCAACGACCTGACCCACTTCAACGCGGCCTGAGTGGGCCAGACGGCAATCGTCTGCCCGATCGTGGGCATGAGACGGCTGGCCGGGGAGACAGCCAGGCCCAGACGGGCGGCGAAGGAGCCGCCCACGGCGCTCAGGCCCCCCATCAGCCGGCCCGCCCGTTTGCCCCAGAGCGCCTGCCACCACCTCGCCTGCACCAATCCCTGGGCGTCGACGAGCTGCAGCCGATTCAGGCGCAGGGTCGCCTCCGACAGGTGGTCGAGGAACGCTTCCGGCAACGCGACTGGACCGGCGAGGATGCCGACAACCGCCGAGCGCCACCGTGCGACGGGGTCCTGCGGATCGACTCCGTCGAGCCGAGGGTGCCCCGCGGCGGTGCGGCCGACAAGCCACGCCGCGAAGATCACCTCCTTGCGGTCGCCACTCGCGGGGTCGGGGACGAAGGCGTCCAGCTCCGCGGCGACGCGGCGCCACGCTGCCTCGGCGTCGAACGTCATATGCTCCCGCCCCCATCCCGCCTCCATCCAAAGCATCTGAGCGGCGCTCGCGAGGACGGGGTGCCACGCGGTGCTGTCATCGTCGGGGAGGCTCACGATCTCGGCCAGCGGCTCCAGCTCCTCCGGGACATGGCGGGGGTTCCAGTAACGCCGCAGGTGGGCGGCGAGACGTCCCGGCTGCAGCGCCAGCCAGCGGGCGGCCCAGGCATCGCGCCTCTCCCTGGTCGTGAACGACACCTCCCTGTCCACGACCTCGACCCAGCCCGTAACCGCGAGCATCTCCAACAGGTGGGTCGCAGCGTCGCCGACGTCCCCCGGGAAGCTCGCATCGATGAGATCGTCGAGGTACGGGAGCGCCTCCTGGGCGGGCCCGAGAAGCACTCCGCCACCCAACCCGGCGCGGCGCCCCACCGGCCCGAGCTGGGCGCGATAGCCGTCGCGGACGAACAGCACGTAACCGAGGGCCGCCACGAACTCCTCGACCCGCGCCAGCTGGCAGTCGGAGGGTGACACCGCGCCGCTCGAGTGAGCTCGCTCTCCCTCCAGGCGTTGCTGCGTCCACCAGAGGAAGCCGTCCATGTTGGGAAGGAAGAGGGCGCTCGGCTCGTCGGCACACCGGTGGTGTCGGGTGGCGTCGTCGGCAAAACGGAGGAGCGACCCGCCCCGGGTCGGCGCGCTGGCCCCGGAAGCCGCTCGCGTGTGCTCGAGCACCAGCTCGCACACCACCGCAAGCCCGGGCGGAGAGGCGGCGATGCCGGTGGTGAGAGCGACATCGAAGACCCTCCGGAGGGCCTGGGCCTCCTCTTCCCCGTGGTCGGCCGGCGGACTGGGGAACGCCTCGGCGGTCACCAGCTCGGCGAGCCTTATCCGCTGGTCCCACGCCACGGGCTCGAGCTGCCATACGGCCGGGGCAGACTGCTCACGCTCGAACGCTTTCGCGAGCCGCGCGGCGGGCGGGGAGTAGCGGCCTGCGACGATCAGGCTCAGGTGCTGCGCGGCTGCACAGGCACCGATCTCCGGGCCCAGCTCCGGGGCGTCGTCGAGCCCGTCGAGGATGAGCACCGGGTGCACCGGCGCCGCGTCTTCGGCACGATGCCCGCCACGCAGGAGTCCCGCGAGCGCGCGCCATGCCGCGCCCTCGCGCTCGCGCGCCGACACGGCAGCCTCGCCGTGGCGGATGATCCGCTCCACGAGCCCCCCTTCGCCGCCATCCCCCAACAGGGTCCGCACGGGCAGGTAGAGTGCCAAGACCGCGCTCTGCTGACCGAGCCTCAAGGCGAGAGCGCGCAGCAGCGTCGTCGTGCCGTGTCCCTGCTCTCCCAGGAGCACGAGCCTGGTCCCGGGTCGAGCAAGACGTGTCGCGAGGTAGTCGAGCGCGGGCTCCCGCTCGCCGATGCACTCGACCTCCTCCCGGTCGAGGTCCTCGCTGTCGGGCTCTTCGTCCGCAGGCCATACGCCGTCTGCCGCGATCCTCTCGAGCCTCGTCCTGTCCGCCACGGGGGCGATCTCCCGCGGGATCGCATCCACATCGGAGGCGCCACGCGCGAGCGCCTCGGCGGGGTCGACCAGCACCTGGTCGAGGCCACTCAGTAGCCTGGTCAGCACGGGTCGGGTCCGCGACCCGACCGGGAAACAACGGCTCGCGAGCTCCCGGAGCGAAGAACTGTCCATGCCTCCTCCAATCTGACGAGCGGTGTCGGCCGGAGGCCATGTGCGGGTTCACCTCCGTGCGGCACCCGATCCCAGCGTCCCCTGTGGCCACGGATGCAGAACGTGGCGTCAAATTAGCTTACCGCATCTGGGCCGGAAGCTCGGCTTGGTCGACCGCTGCTGCAGACCCCTGTGCCGGGGCAGAAGGGCGTTGGTCGACCCAGCCGTCGATCCTCCCGCCTTTTGCGCCCCGCAGCGAGTGGGTTGTCCGCTTCGAGCGAGCGAGCCAGCCCGGCGATGATCCCGGCGCGGCAGCAGCGGCGAGCGTTGGCCTTGTCGGCCCTCCCCACCCCGAGGCCGAGGTGCCACCCGCCGCTTTGGGGAGCATGCCGATCGCTGCAGCCGGATCGGTGGCGTGCGCAAACGAAGCGATGTCACTGCATCTCTCAGCACCACAAACCATGCCCGGACCGGCCGAAACTGGCGAACATGAGCGCTGTCGGTTCCGGCAAGGCTGGAGAAATCAGAGCCGCAACCACTCGAGCACGGCCAGGGTGGAAATACCCAGAAGCAGAAACCCGAGCCCGACCAGCAGCGGGATTCTGTACTTGGATTCTGCACCCCGCAGACCGGGCTCCAGAACCACTCTTGCCGGGTGGCGGGGGTCGTACCAGGCGCTGACCGCGGCGCCTTTCGGGTATTTCGCCACCGTGGCCCGCGCTTCCTCCGCGGAGTAGTTGACCCGGACCAGCAGCACCTGGTTGGACCTTCGCCTCTCTCCCTGGACCTCGTACTCGTACTCGATGTCGGGGTAGTAGGAGACGGTCTCGCTGTCGGCGTTGATGCCGTCGTTGGTCGAGGAGCTCTGCCTTTCCTCGATGACCTCGGAATGGAGCACGCGCGCCTGCGTCGGGAACCAGGAGATGCTCGCGGCGGCGAATCTCCGGGCCCTCCAGCCATAAACCAGGATCGCCGCCCCGAGGCATGCGAATGCGAAGGCCCAGAACTTGAAGAGCGCCACGTTGCCGAAAGCTTTGCAAGCCCACACCATGCCACCCAAAAATGCCAGGGCGAACAACCACCAGGACTTTTCCCAAAGCTTCCAAAAGACCGTCTTGGGCTCACGACCGGTATCCGACGCTTCCATGGATTCCTCCGCGCCACGATTCGCGCCCCTGGGAGTCGATGGGCTCGTTCCAGGCCCCTTCCCACTCCTCTCCGCTCCCGGGAAAGGCCGATCTACAGCCAGGGCTTAATCTTCGATATTACCCCGACGCCGGAGCCTGGCCAAAACCTCGCTGCTGTCTCCTCATGGGCTGCGGTCGGGGGGTGGAGCTGACGGCTCGGGATTCGGTGGCGCTGCGTGTCCAAACGCCCATCACCACCGGTCTGGCACCGTACTCTGGCTTTCCGGAGGTGGCGTGATTACCATCGACCAACTGCCCGAGCGTCCCCGGGGCGGTTCGTTCGACACGTTCACGAAGGAGGAAATAGCGATGGGTGAAAACAAAACGGTTCGCAAACTCACGCTTTTGTTGTCGGCGCTTCTCATCTCCGCCTTCTCGGCTTCGCTGCTCGCCGCTGGAGCCGAGAGGATTCCTCACGGCACCCAGACGCTGTACGTGTCGGCCAACACCGGCAGCAACCGCGGTGACGGCAGCAAAGAGAAACCCATCAAGGATCTCCAGAAGGCAATAGACGAAGCCAAAGAAGGCGCGGTGATCCTGGTTGCGGAGGGCAACTACCAAGGCACCTTGGATGCTGGCTATATCTTGGTGAAGAAATACATTTCCCTCATCGGCGGCTTCAGCGATGATTTTTCGAGAAGAGACGTCACCAAGCATATGACCATGATTCGCCCCGGAGCCAAGGCCTCCGGTACCGGCGCCAATTTCGGGCTGCTCGACATCTATGTCCGGGGGAAAAGGGACGGAGTGGTCGTGGTTGACGGCTTCGTCCTGGATAAAGGGGAGATGAACGGTTACTTCTTGCCCGACCCCAAAAACCCGAAAAGCGGAACCCCGGAAGGAGTCTCAACCGGCAGACTCGACCCACCCGGGTACGGCTCTTCGGGAGCTCCCAAAATGCCGGGCCGAAAAAGCGTTTCCAATCAGCTCATTCATGGCGATGTCGAAGGCCGAGTCACGATCCGCAATTGCATCTTGCTCAACGGAAGCCACTTCGGCATTCAGATGGGAAACATCGGTGGGCACTTCGAGATCGCCAACAACATCTTCTTGGCCAACAGAATGGCGGCCTGCGAGATACGGGGGATGAACAAGAACCCGGGAGAGGCGACGGTCGATTTTCACCACAACACGGTACTGTTCGTGTGGCGACGAGACCCAGCCCCAGGTGCCAAAGACATGGGCTATGGTTTCAGGTACATGACGGGCATCAACGCCAACGTGTACAACAACATCTTCGGCTGCATCGACTTCGCCGGTTTGGATCGGACCTATATCGATGCCGACAAGAACAAGGAGCAGAAAAGAGTCACGTCGGCCTGGAACAACCGCTTCTTCGCCAACCTCGAAGCGGACTTGACACTACCTTCGGGCGGCGGGAAATTCCTGCGCGTTTTTACGCCGCAGTTCGAAGACGCGGCCCAGCTCACCAAGTACGAAGGCAACTCGGAGATGTCACAACACGAAATCACGCTCTTGACCAAGGCTTTGGACAAGCCTTACCTGACGGGGTTTCTCAGCATGGATGGGACTTCTTCGATGGAGCACAACCCCAACTCGTCGGAGAACCTTTTCCGCTCAGCGCTGGGAATGAACCAACGCGGGGTGTCCAGCTACACCGTGACGATGTATATGAACCAATACCCCTTGCAACGCGCCGCCGAGCTGTTCGGGGCGCTGAATGAGGTCGGCGCGCAAAAACCCGGCTCCTGGTAACCCGCCCAGGGTGTGGCGTGCCGGCCTTCCAGCGGCGCCCGTCCTCGCCTCCGACTACACCACCACCTTCGCCGCTGCGGCCTCGACCTCGGACACCTGCAGCGTGACGCGGGTGCAGGCGGTGGCGAGCCAGCGGGCGGCCTTGTCGGCGAGCAGGCGCCACTCGTCGGCGCGGGCGGCGGCGCGGGTCCGCAGGAGGTGCAGCGCCACGGCCGTGGCGACGATCGACTCGAGGCCGTACCTGTCTCTTATACACATCTGCCGCTGCCGACGCTCTACTCCGTGTAGATCTCGGTGGTCCCCTGCTCGTTACAAAAAAACTACCCCCCATCTCTCCGCACCTGAACT
>ERZ1026814.778-NODE-778-length-15028-cov-7.161600_pt1 | contig 15028 bp, 10 predicted proteins | sample MGYA00520871_ERZ1026814 | MGnify/ENA primary metagenome ERZ1026814 (study PRJEB33270, sample SAMEA104284478) | anaerobic digester metagenome | biome: Anaerobic digester microbiome; feature: mesophilic sludge digester; material: Anaerobic digester biomass | place... | reverse complement strand
TAAGAGACAGATCTTTATGTGCACAGGGTGATCAGGTGGGTGTATGTTTAGGCGCACGTAGTTGTGCTGACCTTTTGTTCGTTGAGGAATTCGAGTCTTTAGGCTGCCAAGTCTGGCTGGCAACTGAGGATGGCAGCACTGGCAAACAAGGGTTGCTGACGGCTTTATTGCCAGAGGCTCAGAATGCCCTAAAGCCTGAAACAATCTATGCCTGCGGACCCATCGGCATGTTACTTGCCATAGCAGCCTGGGCTCGCACTGCCGGCTTACCTGCGCAGCTTTCATTTGAAAGCGTAATGCGTTGTGGCGTTGGGCTATGTGGATCCTGTGAGCTGCCAGAAGAAACCTGCCAACAACTTGGATTAGCACCGGGCTTCTTAGTTTGCCATGATGGACCGGTTAGTGAGATTTCGACACACCGTTCCAAATGATTTCTTTTATTTGTGGCGTAATTGTTTTTTTGATTACTCGGTGGTTATAAAAAATGTCCATCAAATCAAATTTGACACAAAATTATTGGCTTGCAGTAAAATTAACAAGCCTTAAGCTTTGCGCGTTGAAAGGAGTCAGCCAATCGAAAAAAAGAGAACCCCCCACCAATTTAGTCGTTTCACAATTCATTGAATAAAGGAGAAAAGATGAAAAAAAGTATTTGGTTATTGTCAACTCTGCTTATCCTCAGCCTCGTCCTCTCTGCCTGTGGGCAAACAGCTGCCACAGAACCAACCGAAGTAAATTGCCGAGCAGAAGCTTCGTATGAAACTGTTGGTTCCTACCAAGTGCCGGCGCCCATTGAAGGCTGCTTCAATGTCGCTTTTGTATATGTCGGTCCCCACGATGATGGCGGTTGGTCCCAGTCGCATGACGTCGGCAGGCAATATGTAGAACAAACTCTCGAGGGCGTGCACACGGCTTATGTTGAAAATGTAGCTGAAGGCGCAGATGCCGAACAGGTTACACGCTCACTGGCACGCAAAGGCTTCGATGTCATCTTCACTACATCTTTTGGCTTCATGGATGCCTCTGAGATCGTCGCCAGCGAATTCCCCGATGTGGATATCATCCATATCAGCGGTTACAAATCGAACGGCACAAATTTTGGCAACTTGATGGGAGCCATGGAAGACATGAAATACCTCGCAGGCATTTTAGCCGGCTCCCGTGCTAAGATGGATGGCAACCCCAAGATTGGTTATATGGCTACCTTCCCTATTCCAGAAGAGCTGCGGTTGGGCAATGCCTTTGCATTGGGTGTGGAAAAGACCTGCCCTGAATGCACCATTGATGTGCGCTTCATCAATACTTGGCATGATCCAATTCTTGAGCAAGAAGGCGCTAAATCATTGTTTGATGCTGGCGCACAGGTAGTCATGACTGGTGCAGATACGCCTGCTCCTGCTTTGGCTGCTCCTGAGGGTAAATGGGGCATTACCTACGACTACAAAGGCAACTGCACGCTGCCTACCTGCCTCACTTCGATGTATTGGAATTGGGGCGTAATTTACGCCGATATTGTGGAAAAATGCCGCGCTGGCACATGGGAAGATGGCTCTCAATACTTCGATGCTGATTCCGGTGGCTTGGGCTTATATGGCTTCATGGAAGGTGAAACTCTCATGCCCGGCGTTGCTGAGTTGCCCGAGGAAGACCTGCAAATGGTTCGAGAAATTCTGGATAAGATGCTGAAGGGCGAATTTACCCGCTTTGATGTCTTCAAAGGTCCGATTATCGATAACCAGGGTAGGCAAATTCTCGCTGATGGCGTCAGCTTGGAACAAGTCGACTTGGATTGTTTCAAAGAATCGGGCGGTCCTTGCAGCATTGGCGTCTACTGGTGGAACGAGAACGTCACCGCAGAATTACCACCTTTACAATAAAGTTGACTATTCTTTCAGGAGATGACCGTATGGTCATCTCCTGAAGTATCTGGAGTCAGATACATATCTGGCTGGAATTCAGCTAATAATTTTCGCACTATCAGTAGTAAGAACATTTTATGGAGCAAACTTTTTCAGAAAATCAAAATGCAGTTGAAATGCGGGATATCGTCTTGCAATTCCCGGGGGTGGTCGCCAATGATCATGTCAATTTCACTCTAAAACATGGCGAGATCCATGCCCTCTTAGGCGAAAATGGCGCCGGCAAAAGCACCTTGATGAACATCTTAGCCGGCTTATACAAACCCGATTCCGGAACGATCTTCATCAACGGAGAACCAGTTACCTTCAATTCCCCCCGCGATGCTATTGCAAAAGGCATTGGCATGGTGCACCAACATTTCATGCTCGTGCCTACCCTGACGGTGACTGAAAATATTCTTTTAGGTTTAAATGAACCCCGCTTTCTCATGAACCTGCCCGAATACGACCGCAAAGTGGCTGAAATAGCTGAGTCTTTCGGAATGAAAGTGGACCCCACTGCTAAGATTTGGCAGCTTTCGGTAGGTGAACAACAGCGTGTGGAAATCTTAAAAGCGCTTTACCGTGGTGCGCAAATTCTAATCTTGGATGAACCAACAGCGGTGCTGGCTCCCCATGAAATCCAAGATTTGATGAAAACGATGCGCCTAATGGTCAGCGAGGGCAAATCTATCGTGTTTATCAGCCATAAGCTCAACGAGGTGATGCAGGTGGCTGATCGGGTGACGGTATTGCGCAAGGGCAAAGTAACAGCGGATGGAATAAGTGTGCAAGATGTTACAAAAGAGAAGTTAGCCGAACTGATGGTTGGGCGGAAGGTGCTTTTCCGCCTCAACAAAAGAGCTCACACCCCTGGCAAAGTTGTGCTGGAACTACAGCATGTCTCCGCGCTCAACAACCGCGGGTTACCAGCCCTAAAAGATGTGAGCCTGCAAGTGCGCGAGGGTGAAATCTTGGGCATCGCCGGCATTGCTGGTAATGGTCAAAGCGAGCTGGCGGAAGTCATCACAGGCTTGCGCGCGTGTGAAGGTCAAGTCTTCATCAATGGGGAAAATGTTGCCAACCGATCTCCTAAAACCGCCATCAAGCAAGGCACAGCGCACATCCCGGAAGACCGCACCGGTGTAGGTACTGCGCCCAACCTTGCCATTACGAGCAATCTCATCATGAAAACCTATGATAGCCCACCGATCAGTGAGAATTGGCATATCAGTTACTCGGCTGCACAGGAATACGCTGCGAATTTGAAACAGCAATATGAAATCCAAGCACCAAGCGTGAACACACAGGTAAACAAACTTTCTGGCGGAAACCTGCAAAAGGTCATCCTTGCTCGGGAAATCTCCAGCGAACCCCGCTTAATTATCGCCGTGCAACCTACACGCGGTTTAGATGTCGGCGCAATTGAAGCCATTCAGAATCTGCTGCTCGAGCAGCGTGAGCATAACGCTGCTATTTTGCTCATCTCAGAGGAATTAGATGAACTTTTAGAACTCTCCGATCGGATTGCAGTAATTTATGAGGGAGAGTTAGTGGGTGAATTCAGGACAGAAGAAGCCGATCTCAATACCATTGGCTTGATGATGACTGGCGCGTTGAGGAGTCAGGTATGAGCTTACCTTTTTACCTCCAGGTTGAAAAACGTTTAGATGAGCCTCCCCGCTGGCTGCCAGTAGCCACATCGGTAGGCGCGATTGTCTTGGCTTTTTTAATCAGCGGGGTAATCCTGCTGCTCATCGGTGGAGACCCGGTAAAGACCTTCCAGTACTTCTATAATGCAGCTTTTGGCAGCTGGGGAGCGCTTTCGGATGTAATCGTCAAAGCCACACCACTGCTTCTAATTGGTCTGGGTTGTGGGATTGCCTTCCGCATGAAGCTTTGGAACATCGGCGCTGAAGGGCAGTTTTACATCGGTGCTTTTTGTGCCAGCTTAGTGCCACTTGTCCCATTGATGAACATGGAAACGACACCTCGAGCCGTCGTGCTTTTGGTAATGGCACTTTTCGGGATGATCGGTGGCGCACTTTATGGGTTCATCCCTGGTTTCCTCAAGGCTAAGTTCAATGTCAGTGAGATCATCTCCACGCTGATGCTCAATTATGTGGCTGTCTACTGGAATAATTACTGGATTTATAGCACCTTTAGCGAGGCTGGCTTTCAAATGACGAAGATGTTCCCGAAAACTGCGTGGCTGCCGCGTTTAGCTGACTTAGCCCAGCAAAACCGAGCATTCTCAGGAATTACACTCCATTTGGGTGTAGTCTTTGGGTTGGTTGCAGCTGTAATCCTTACCCACGTCATTAATCACAGCCGTTGGGGCTACGAAATCACCTTGATCGGGGATAACCCCAAGGCAGCGGAATACGCTGGCATCGATATCAAACGGAACATCATCCTGGTTTTTATGCTGTCTGGTGCATTGGCTGGCTTGGCTGGCATGTCTGAGGTTAGCGGTGTGGTTCACCGCTTGCAAGAACGCATTTCCACTAACTACGGCTTCTCCGGTGTGATTGTGGCTTGGCTCGCGAAGCTCAATCCCCTTGCCACCATACTGGTTTCTTTTCTCTTCGGCGCTCTTATTGTCGCCGGGCGCGAAATTCAACCCTCGGGGTTGTACTTTTTAATCCAGGGAACGATCCTCTTCCTTGTAATCAGCAGTGATGTATTGCTGCGCTATAGAATCCGCTTCGTGCGCACTTCTTCGGAGGCTGCATGAACTTTGAAATTATCCTCCGCTCGGGGCTTTCAACCGGAACGATATTGATTTTTGCTGCCATCGGGGAAATCCTGACCGAGCTTTCGGGCATACAGAACCTCGGCGTCGAGGGAATGATGTTAGTAGGTGCCATGGCAGCTTTCAAAACCTCGCTTGCCACGGGTAACCCTTGGATTGGTTTACTCGTAGGCATTGCTGCAGGCGGTCTTCTTAGCTTAGCGCACGCGGTCGTAACCATTCATTTTCAAGCCGATCAGGTGGTCAGCGGTTTATCGCTTACCTTTTTAGGTACAGGGCTAGCCCTTGTACTCGGCGAAGGGCTCACCGGACAAAATGCACCGCTTATCCCAAACGTTACCATCCCTTTGCTTTCACAGATCCCATGGGTGGGACGGGTTTTCTTTAGTGACCTCAATCTGCTCGTCTATATCGGCTATCTATTTATTCCCGTAGCTTGGTGGTACATCAATAAAACGCGTCCGGGTCTGCATTTACGCGCCGTAGGAGAAAAGCCAGCTGCAGCAGATAGCTTAGGTGTCAGCGTTTATGGCACGCGCTACTTGTACACCTTTATCGGAGGTTGCTTGGCAGGTTTGGCAGGCAGTGCTATTAGTATTGCCATATCTCCTGGGTGGTATAGCAGCCAGACGACTTCCGGACAAGGTTGGATCGCGGTGGCATTGGTAATCTTTGCTCAATGGAATCCTTTGCGTGCGGCATTAGGCGGATATCTTTTCGGCATGTTGCGCCGCTTTATGTTAGATTTGCAAGGACCAATGATATTATTTGGCGCTCCTAATCCTTTCTTCTACAACCATAACCTGGCATTCTTCCTCCAAATGACGCCGTTCTTATTGACCATCATCGCTCTGGTTTTGGGTTCGGCAGCATCCCGCCGGCAGCGCATTGGGGCACCAGCAGCTCTGGGCGTCCCTTATGTGCGTGGAGAGCGGGATTAAAGATTTGAATGCTTTACCTTTATTCATAACCCGAGTTTCTATCTGATAAAGAAGATTCAATCTATTGAAGAATAGAGTGCGAATAAAATGGCTGATCTAATAAAAATCATGATTTCTAGTCGTTGCAACGACAATTTTCCAGCTGGGGATGGCAATCCAACTTTGTCAAAAATTCGTAGAATGTTGAAAGAAAAAATCGAATCGGAAAAGTTATTTAATCTACCAATTTTTGAAGTTTGGATTAATGAAGAGATACCTCCACAAGGTGGAAATTGGGATAGCTGGGATGTATGTATGAATGCTGTGGAGGATTGCGATTTGCTCATTGCACTTTATAATGGTAATGCTGGTTACGCGGGAGAAAATGGAAGTATAGGTATTTGCCATGCTGAATTGAGCAGAGGCCTTAATATTTTTCCCGGAAAAGTACGCGTGATCGATATAGCTGATCCGAAAATTGAACAAAAAGACTATAGAGACCCAAATCCATTAAACGAAAATTTCCAAAAATATGTAAGGGAACAAAACAGATTTTCTGGTAAAGCCTCTTCTTTTGAAGAGTTAGAAACAGTAATATATGCGACACTTACCGATGCTATCATTAAGCTTGTAAAAGATGGAGTTACAACAACTAGCAAAACAAATTATCACAGTGGTGAGGCATTAGATTGGAGCCGAAAAAGCTACAGTGAACGCCGTGATCTTATGACAAGTGTAGTAAAAAACTCCTTATTAGGTAGGGCTGGAACAAAATTAACAGGCGAACAAAACAAGTTCTTGATTGTAAACATACATTCAATCCCAGTGCTCATTAATGTGGATGCAATTCCTGATGCTATGAGCGTGAGCCCGGCTAGAGAATTAGTAGGCCAACCTTTTTTGAGTGACTACAAACTTGCCAACCTTATAGCTGATAATGAAGGCGGGCCTGTTCACATAATAGCATGCCACAAAGGTGCAACGGAATCCCAAGCTAAAAAGATGTTAGGCTTTTCAGATGCAACAGTGGTAGCAACTCCTTTTGGAGTCTATGTGGCTGATAATATACAAAAAATACAGTTTATTTTTATTGCCAATTGTAGAGACGAAGCAACAACAAGGCAGGGAGTTCAACGATTCTTTGATTGGTTAATCCAAAACTCAGAAGATGCGCGTTTAGCAAGTAGGGCTATTTCTCGAGCAAAAATTGTAAAACTCATTGCCGAAGAGAAAAACAAAAGCAATTAGACGAATCATTTAGCGCCATCTGTACAGATTTATTCCCTTTCAACAGGAAAGTGGAATTTCATTTCAATGAACAATATGCTATTAAAAGCGATTAATGCTTACAATAATCGTTTTTAACTTAAGAGGCAGCCTTTACAAGGGTTGGATATTCTGTGTCGCTTCCCATACAATGGGCTTTTGGAGTACGTAATACAAGGAAACAGAATGCCACCGGACACTGAAACAACAATTGCTGCTCCAGCAGGCGAGCGCTTGGTCTGGCTGGATCTGCTCCGCATTGCGGCTTCCTTGTTAATTGTGATGCTTAACATCACTGCCAAGCAGCTTAGCACCATGCCAATTGATGCATCGGGATGGCAGGCGGTTAATGTTTACTTAGGATTATCACGCGCAGCCACGCCTCTCTTCACCATGATGAGCGGAGTGCTCTTTTTGGGCTTAGGCAAGCAGCGCAGCTTAAAGCAGCTTTTCCAAGGTCCGGTCAAAAAGATTATCGTAATCTATTTCTTCTGGTCTTTCCTATACGCAATATTTGCCTTACTCACTCAACCCACATTAAGTAATTCGAGTGTGATTCCAAACCTACTCAGGCTCATGCTGGAAAGTTCTGACCACATGTGGTTTCTGCCAATTCTGATAAGCCTGTACCTGATCTCGCCATTCTTACAGCTGATCTTAGATCATAGCGATAAAGCTACGTTGAAATATGGCGTTGTCTTATTGGTGCTTGGGCTGCTTGCCCATACGCTCTCGATGGGTTGGGATTTTCTACCCTTTGCTGAACCTTTACAGATTTTTGTGGCTAAGTTCCCGATTGGGCATCTGATGTTGTTTGCTGGTTACTTTTTACTCGGTAATGTTATCCACCGTTACTTCAAACCTAATCAGCTGACCACATGGTTGCTATACATAGCTCTGCCAGTTGGCGTGTTACTCAACGCTAGCCTGACGCATTTTGCCTCTCAACAAGCGGGTGAAACCACTTTAACTTTTTCTACCCCACTTTCCTTAATGACTTTTATGGTAGCGGTACCTATTTTTTGGCTCTTCCAGAATAAGATTAGACAGATTTCGTTTTCCACTAACACGAAAAAGCTGTTTGCCACAATTGCGAGACAAACCTTAGGGGTCTATCTCATTCATCCGATGGTACTCTTTGGTTTGGACAAGTTCTTCCATTTCACACCTCTCAGCTTTAACCCCATTATTTCGGTGCCAGTGCTGACACTGTTTGCTTTCAGCCTAAGCGCCCTGATTATAAATGGGCTCAAAAGGCTGCCATTTCTTTGTTGGATTGCCTGAAAGCGTTGTTAGCGAGCTTTTTTTAGCTTTTACTTCAGCTTTCTATGGGTAAGCTTCAAAGCGCAAATTCCATTTCTTCTTAAAACAAGGCAGAAAGCTGCTTAGAGTATAATTTAGGGCACATCTAGCTCACCTTAACACTAGAAAGGGATATAAATGTTCTCAAATTTTCAGGACGCATTGGCTTTCATTCGTGGAAACAGCATCGAGCTTATAGATCTGCTCTATGGGGACCTATGGGGTCAACTCCATCACTTGACGATCACAAATCGTGAGTTCACAGCCGAGCTTATGTCTGAAGGGGTTGGCTTCGATGGCTCGAGCGTGGGTTTCAAACATGTGCACTCTGGCGATATGGTGCTCAAGCCGGATCTCGCTACGGGTTTTATCGATCCGTTTCATAAACAGCCAACTTTGGCTTTTTTATGCAATATTTTTGAAGCAGATACCAAAGAACGGTATCAATTTGACCCGAGAGAAATTGCTAAACGCACTGAAAAGTTCTTGCAAGATAGCGGCATTGCCGATTGCAGCCTATGGGGACCTGAATTCGAATTTTACATTTTCGACCGCGTAACTCTCAAAAACAGCTCATCCTTGAGCTTATGCCAAATTGACTCTGGTGAGGCTAATTGGGGAGATCTGGTCAACCCTAACGGTTATGCATTACCGGATAATCACGGCTATCATGCTGCTCCCCCTTGTGATAACTACTTTGAGCTGCGCGATCGGATCGTCGTGACCCTCGAAAAATTGGGCATTCCTGTCAAATATCACCACCATGAGGTAGGAGGTCCAGGCCAATCCGAAATCGAAACGCCATTGCTGGGTATCATTCAAGCGGGCGATGCGGCACTCCTGATTAAGTATGTAGTCAAGATGACTGCGATGCTTGCTGGCAAAACTGCTACCTTTTTACCCAAGCCAATTTATGGATTAGCTGGGAGCAGTACTCACTATCATCAGCTTCTGCAGAAAAATGATCAGAATAGGTTTTACGATTCAGAGGGTTTTTCTTTGTTAAGTCAAACCGCAATGCATTACATTGGCGGCTTGCTCACCCACGCCCCTGCGGTCATGGCTTTTACGAATCCTAGCTCAAATTCTTATCGACGGCTTGTACCAGGCTTCGAGGCACCGGTCAAAGCCATTTTCTCAGCCGGCAACCGCAGCGCCGCTATCCGCATTCCTAAATACGCAACGGCACCCAAGGCTGTACGCATGGAATTCCGACCGCCAGATGCCACCGGAAATGCATATCTTTCCATGGCTGCCATGCTGTTAGCTGGGATAGACGGGATACAACATCAAATTGACCCGACAGAAGCTGGCTTTGGGCCAATCAATGAGAATATTTTCGATTGGCCGGAGGAAAAACGCGCCAAGATTAAATCCTTGCCTACCTCTGTCGAAGCAGCAATGCAAGCACTCGAGAGTGACTCAGAATTCCTTAAGGCTGGTGGCATTTTTGATGATACCCTGATCCAGACTTGGACGACAGAAAAACGCAAAGAAGCTGAAAACGTCAACCAGCACCCAAGCCCATTTGAAATCGAAAATTATTATGATTGCTGATGTCGTTTTATATGGCGAGGTCCGATCTAATTTTTAGCCCTTCCTAGAGCTCAAATTAAATCTTGTCTACCGTCAGCTTTCAAACGCTCAACGACTTGTCGTACTTCTTGTACGCGGTCTTTGTGGCAAATGAGCAAGGCATCTGGGGTATCCACAACCACAAAATCTTCCAAGCCAATAGCAGCGATCAATCGTTTATCAGCAAATACCAGATTATTTTGGCAGTCCAAGAGTAGTGCCTCCCCCCGAATAGCGTTGCCGTGGTCATCATGAGGCAATAGTCGCTTTAGGCTTGCCCAATTTCCTACATCTGCCCATTGGATATCGACGGGAAGAACAGCTACGCGCTCGGCTTTTTCCATAATGCCATAATCAATGGTTTGCTTTTTAACGTGCGGCCAAATTTGAGCTAAAGTATCAGAGTATGCGTTAGTTCCAATCGTTTGACCAAGCAGCATGACTTGCTGGTAAAGCTCGGGCATGAGCATCTTGTATGCTTTCAGGATCGTGCTAATCTTCCAAATAAACATGCCACTATTCCAACAGTAATTGCCCGCCTCGAGCATGGCTTGGGCAGTATTAAGATCAGGTTTTTCCACAAAGCGCTTAGCTTTAAGCACTTTGAAGCCATCTACTTTTAATAGTTGTTCGCCCTGTTCAATGTAACCATATTCCGTTGAAGGCGAATCTGGGGTAATTCCTAATGTGACCAAGTAGTCACTTTGGGCAACATGTAAGGCGGCTGCTAAAGCTTGCCGGAATGTTTGCGGTTTTCCAATGAAATGGTCGGCAGTGAGGACAGCCATTGAAGCTTCAGGATCTCTTGCAAAAAGGTGAACCGCAACCAAAGCAATGGCTGAAGCTGTACCTCTACCTTCGGGTTCGAGGATGTAATTCTCGGTGGGGATTTCTGGAACTTGCTCTGCTAAAAATGCAGCATGGCTTGCCCCAGCGACAACGATGATTTGCTGTGGTGAAAATAACGGCGCTAAGCGTTCGACTGCAATCTGAAACATGCTTTGGTTGTTATAGAGGGCTAAAGCTGTTTTGGGTAAGCGTTCACGTGAGATCGGCCAAAGCCGCGTGCCGGCGCCTCCAGCCATAATGACAGCATAATTCATCGATTCACCTCGTGTGTAAGTGCAATTTATTATAGCTTATTCCCCTTTTGCCTTGATCAATTGCCCAAGATAAACCAACGATACGGTTGTGATTTATTTCTTGTCATTATCACATCAGATAACCTACCACAAGCGCACCTAAAGGTGACCTTTGAACATAATACCTATGCGCAACTCCATTCAGGCGCTATAGCTTCTACCTAATTTTTTATCAATGCCAGTTTGGATTACTCGTCGTTGAAAAATTCCGAGTAGGTAATATGCTTTCCCTCCCCTATTAACTTCAAATCAGTCTACCTTATGGCTTAAAACTTAAACTTAACTATTTTCTCTGATCTCAAGGTTATCCAGTAGGCGTTGGAGTAGCTGTAGTTGCATCATCTGGTTGTCAGCTGAAGATCGCAAGAGAGCGTTCAGGTCTTCCGCACCGGCTTCCATGAGCTGTGACCATCCTAAATAACCACCTTCAAGGCGCTTTTGCGTGCGCAACAAGAGTGACGCAAGTTCATGCGGAGGCAACGAAGCTAAACGTGCAGCAGGTCCACCCGCGTCTATCCCTGTTTCGAGGGTGCGGCTAACAGCAAAGCTCAAAGGATTACGTATATCAGGGGTAAGGCTGCCATATATTAACCAAGAAAGTAGGTTATTCTCAGCATGCTGTTCCTGAATTTGCATCCGTAGGATAGGATTGATACGATCAAAAATAGCGGCGATTCCAATATCATAAGAAATATCTTCCCCTCCAACCTGATTGTTTTTGATCTCAGGGTTATCTGAGGAAAATGTATTTGGTAGTTGGTTATCTTCGTAATAAAACCTTGTGTCTTTAAGTTTATATAGTATTTTAATTATCGTCTCAAACTGACATATATCAGCAGTAACTAAAGTTTCAAAATGACAATTTAAATTATCAACTAAAGTATCAAAATGACTAATTAACGTAGCATCTAAAGTCTCATTCTGACAAATTCCTGCCTGAACTAAAGTCTCAAAATGACATAATCGTTGGGGGCAATAACGAGCTGCGCGAAGGAGTAGGGTATAGAAAGTTTGATTTTTTGCAAATGCCTGCCAAGTTAAAGGAGTCATGCTTTGGTCAGGCTCTAACAAAAAGCCGTATACAGCACCTTGTAATATTTCGTCAGCCGGCGTGAGCTGAACCTCGTTTACCCTCAATTGCCAATCGGTACCCATTTCGGATGGACGGGTGGCTATACGGCAAAGATATTGACTAGCCAACTCGCGTTTAGTTTCACGCCAATTGCGTGTGTATTCGGATTGAGAATTAATATCTTTTTTGCGAGGCCTACCACGCGCACTTGGTTTCAGTTGAGGGATGCGTTTTGGCAGTGTTTCGGATCCTATCCATTTTTGTAAGGTGGTTAAACCGCCTTGCACCCAAAATGTATTCCGATCGTTGCCATGCGCCCAGTCAACATAACAGCAATTTCTACACATCAAGTAAAGCATACCCAAATCGCTGCCTAATTCTGGAAGAACACTATGGAACCAATACCACGGAACCGCTAAAAAGCTCTCAGGACGGATTAAGTGCGCAGCAAGGCGATCACATAACGCAGCTTGGGTTGAACTAATTTTAGAAAGCTCACATGCAGCCTGAAAAACTTCATGGACTGAAGTAGCAACGACAAAACGTTGAACCTCGGTTACATCTGGCGTTCTATAAGGAAAGGTGAGTATTTGACCTCTGGAACATTCCAATGCGAAGGTTAACAATTCAGAAGGTTCGTGATTAGCCAAATTTGCCTGAAACCAAGTGAACAAGTCTTGTGCATCCCCTGGTGTTAACAACATTCCTCTGTACGTGTATGTGTTAGGAGCTCTGGTAACTTTGCCATCTACGAAGCGGTGAACAGGTTCTGCACGGCTAACAAACCAGTCCATATTACCCGATTTGAAAATGCGAAAGAAAGTGGCTCGACTGATGACATTCCCAAGCATATCCAGAAGGGTGTTTACATCGATAGAGACTGCATCCCCCTCCTTAGGGTAAAGTTGATCAGCCCCATGCTCTCTTGAGGCGCGGTAAAATGCTTGCCGCAAGGCAGTGGCAATGAGAACAGCTCCCGAACCGACATAGGGAACAAAACGCAACAGATAGGCTGGTATGGCAACAATCGATTCCGGAGAAATAATCGCTTCGGCGACGTTAGAAGCTCCTGAATCAATGCTATAAACGGTTTCTGATTCTTGGGTAAGTGTGCCCATGGGCACACTTGAGCGAAGAGAAAGTTTCAACCGTTTACCGGTAACATCTTGGACCAATGTATCCAGTAACGGGTAGTACTGACATAGCTTGGCATAGTTTTTTGGCTCTGCGGTAATGGTATACGCTCCATCAAACTGCACGTCCGCAGAATTCAGCAGCTCTTGAAGATTGGGGACTGATAAGGTCTCCAGCTCATCGCGAATTTGTTGCCAAGTACCAGTGGTTATGTCGCTCATGACGTTGCAAAAATCAATAAATCAATTAGATCCGTGAAATCAGATTCGGAATGGTGAGCTTCGTCTTACGTTCTTCTAAGACGGTCGATAGGTAATCTGAAGCTAAGAATAAAGCCTCGGTCAAAGAGCCATGTGCATTCTCGGCAATTTCAATAGCCTTGGTTTCTGGTAAAACAGATAAAGGCTCAGCAAGACCAGCCATACGGCAGCGTGCATAAAGTAGACTGGCAATTTCCTGAATACTAGGAGAACGGAAAGGTACATAAAGACCTAAAAATTGACTCAGGCTGCCAATATTACTGACAGTGTTGTTTAAATCCTGTAGAAAAATAATTGTACGGATCTTTTTTTGGTGCTCTACAGACCAATCAAGCAGTTGGGTGAGATATTCCTGATCAACCGGGGGACCATCCAAGACCAGTAATAGCTGATCAGCACTTTGCTCAAGGCGTTCATAAATGTTCTCAATACGATTGGCATTCGAGCGAGCCGACTGGATCCCTAAAATCTCAATAACTGCCATGAGAAAGTGACGAGGTTCAGTTAAAGTATTGGTATTTAAGTAGAGCCCAAACATCGTGCCTCGATTTTCTAGTAAGAAATGTGTTTGGGCTAATTTCATTGCCAGCATGCTCTTACCACTGCCAACTGGTCCAGCAACTACGCCTAAATTCTTATAAGGGTCCTTTTGATCGGACAGGAAACTATGCACCACCTCGAAAACCTTGCGCTGCTCATTAAGATTGGGATAGAAGAATCGTGTATCTTGATAATGAATAAAGGGGTGCTCTAAAAATCCGGCTTGAAGAAGATCAGGTGTTGTAATCATGACTCATGCTGCTCCGTCTTTTAGTAAATAGATTAGCATGCGTGAGCTATTAAGTCAAGTACTCAAATAAAAACGACTAGTTTCATCAACTGACCAATAAATTAAATTAATAATTAATTTCGGCTTGTATTTACAGTAAAATAATGTAAAATGGAAAGGACATATATATCCTCATTAAATAAGAGGTTGACTAATGGCGATTATATCTTTAATTAATCGAAAAGGTGGAGTGGGCAAATCCACAATCAGCATTAACCTTGCCGCTGGATTAGCAACGTATGAATCGCGAAAACCAGAGAGCAAACCGGTTTTGCTGATTGATATGGATGATCAGTTGAGCGCAACAATTACAGCTATGGGAGGGGGTTTAGACGATCAGTTTGTTCCTATGATAACAGCAGAAAACAACTTCCCCTCAGCATTAATTAATGGTTTTGGAGCTTCAGAAGGCATCGTCGAAGACTCGCTAATTCCTAGAAAACGAGAGAAAAAGGTAAAGATATTTAAGACCAATAAAGCTCGAATGGAAAATTTGGAAGCGGAATTGAAAACACGTGAGGAACCAGAACTCCAACTGACATATTACTTAGAGCCGATCAAAAACGATTATGCATACATAATCATTGATAACCCCCCATCTGCTGGTATTGTGCCCATGAATTCCTTGGTTGCTAGCACTCATGTGCTTATCCCAATCGAACCAGACGGATTGAGCTTGATCGGCTTAGCCGATATTTTGCGCATGATTGAGAGTATCCGAAAAACCTTCAACCCAGAATTGAAAATATTAGGAATTATTCCTTCGCGTTATCGAATGGTGCGGAGACAATCCCGGGATGTAATCGAAGATCTGGAGCGTTTATATGGGCATCTTTTACTCCCATACGTGAAGGATTTAGCAGAAATATCGGCTG
>ERZ1026814.771-NODE-771-length-15080-cov-5.702133_pt1 | contig 15080 bp, 15 predicted proteins | sample MGYA00520871_ERZ1026814 | MGnify/ENA primary metagenome ERZ1026814 (study PRJEB33270, sample SAMEA104284478) | anaerobic digester metagenome | biome: Anaerobic digester microbiome; feature: mesophilic sludge digester; material: Anaerobic digester biomass | place... | reverse complement strand
TATCATGTGTATTTTTTTTTTTTTAATGATACGGCGACCACCGAGATCTACACAGAGTAGATCGTCGGCAGCGTCAGATGTGTATAAGAGACAGATGCAGAATGGCTATATTGTTTCACGTGAAACAATATGAATCGGAGTGAATTTTACTTCACTATGTTTATGCATGAGAAGGCTCTCTTATGCCATTCCCAATCCTCATAAACAAGGTTCGTAGCAGTATGATTTTTTAACTAGATCGGCTGCCGGAATATTGAATAAGGCCTTCTAATAGAGAAATGGTCTTTGATTCTATCGATGGTAAAGCGGACAACTCATTGAGGTCGGCTTGAGCCTTCGATAGATATGAATCGATCATTCTCTGAATATCTTCTTCTACTCCCTTGGCCATGACAGTATTCCGTATCCATTCAATGTCCTTCAAATCTTGCGTTGGAGATGCAAAGATAGAATCAAAACGCTCTCTTTCTCCTTTTTCCAGCCTGTTTGCCAAAAGGATGATATATGGAGTCTTCTTGCCTTCCTTAAGGTCGGAACCAACGGGCTTTCCTGTCTCTTTCTCATTGCCGAATAACCCGATCCTGTCGTCTTGGAGTTGAAATACAATGCCTATGGATTCTCCAAAGTCCTCAAGCAAAGGAATGATCGATTTATCCATGATTCGCGCCATCTGAGATGCCGAAGCCCGAGCCAATGAAGATTGGGCTACCAAAACTCCCGCGACTAGAGGCAAAACAATAGTATAGCGCGCGGTTTTATGGCGATATACTTCTATAACTTCGTCGATATCCGGAATGCTTTTGTCATATCCCAATTCCACATCTCGAATCTGTGCTATAGTCACCAGCGCGAGTTCTCTTGCGAATAGAGAAGATATATCTAGATCGAGTCCAGATAAATCGAGACCAGAAATTTCTTGCCAACCAAGAAAGAAAAACAGATCTCCCACGCAGATACCTTGAGCCTCGGCTATGGAAAAGGCATGAGCTGCAGCGGAATTGGCGTGTATTTTTTCGAGAATATCTTTTATCCGTAGGTGAAAAGTTGGCTTCCCTCGGCGTTTGTGGTCGTGATCCATAATATCATCATGGACAAGCAGCCCCGCATGCAAAAGCTCTAAGCCCGCGGCAGCGGATATAGCCTTATGGTCTTCATAATCGGCTACAAGTATACGTTCGTCATGTAAAAGTCGAGATCCCACAACAGCGAGCATGCCTCTTAGCATCTTTCCTGAACATGCGAAATCCTGCATCTCATTGGATAGCCACTGGCCCAATTCAGGCAAATTGACGAACAATTTCTCGTTTTTTAGAAAAATCTCCGCCATTCTCTCAGAGATATGATCTTTGCATTTTTTAGCGAAATCATGAAAGCAAATCTCATCAGATGTTTGCATAAAAAGCAGTATAGCGCGATGAGATGCACTAAAAAAGCCCTGGCTGAATACCAACCAGGGCTTAAGACATCAAACTGCTAGCAAGGCTTTAAGCCACATAGTCTTGGAGCATTTCCATGGTCTCGGGAACCGCCACTTTCTTTAAGGCTGCTTTTTCAATCTGTCGAATTCTCTCTTTTGTAAGATGCATGCGATCTCCGATCTCCTTAAGGCTCATAGGACGCTTACCGTTCAGCCCAAAGCGATATTCCACGATCTCGCGCTCTTTAGCGGTCAGGGTTGAAAGAACCTCGTTAATATCATCTCGCAGGCTTGATTGAATAGCATTTTGTTCGGGGCTTTCATGTTTTTCATTCTCAATTAACTCGCCTACAGTTGTGGAATTCCTTTCGTCATATACTGGAGCATCAAGCGATATCAGGTCCCGCGAAATAGATATGATATCTTTTATATGCTCGGGTTCCATATTTAGGAATCTGGCTACTTCTCGTATCTCATCTTCTTCGGAAATCTCGCCTTCGAACAACGAACGAGCCTTTTCAATCTGCACAAGTTCATTGGCTCTATTTAGAGGAAGGCGAATCATGCGGCTTTTCTCGCAGATCGCTTTGAGAATTGCTTGGCGTATCCACCACACCGCATAAGATATAAAATGATAGCCTTTTGTAACATCATAATGATCGATCGCGCTCAGAAGTCCTATGTTACCCTCAGCTATAAGATCAGCAAGAGGCAATCCCTGGTTTTGGTATTTTTTCGCGACATTTACGACAAATCTGAGATTGCTTTTGGCCAATATCTCTTTTGCCTTTTCGTCGCCTGCGGCCGCCCGAGTTGCAAAATCGTTTTCTTCTTCGCGAGAGAGAAGAGGAATTCTGTTTATCTCGCGGAGATACATGGACAACACATTCTCGTCGTCATAATGCGCACTTGAACGTGTTTCCTTTAGTTTCTTGTTTTGTACCATCAAGATCTCCTTGTCTATTTAATAAGCAAAAAGCGTGCCAATTCATAACTAAGTCCGCAATTTGTTCAGATATAAGTACATATTATGAAGCAATTCATGGTGGCCATTCTAAAAGAGGAGCTTGTCTATCGATGCATAGAGCGAATATGTATCGTTTTGATATACTAGTCTCTAAAGCAATAAGTATTGTATCAAATTGAAACACTTTCTTTTTCAGAGCTCGGAAATCCCGCGGGTCCTCCCACAGCACTGCATGAACGGCAAGCCGGATCCGCAAGAGCAAGGCTGGATATAAGCCATGCTGGATTGCAGAAACTGGCGTTCTTTCTTTCTCTGTACCATTGAATCAGGAGCAAAAGCTGGAAATTCGATCTTAAGCTTATTGAAAAGCATTAATTTTTCGCTGCAATCGAGAGACTCGAACTCTTGGCTGTCCTTGATACTCTTCCAAGCATTGAGCAAAAAACTGAGAATTATCGAGTGCTCAGCCTCAGAGCTAAAACGATAGTTCGGGCGCTTGACCAAGTAAAAAGAGAGCTGGATGCTTAGAAAAGCATATAGATCATCGAGTTCCTTTGTTGGTTGCTTGATCATGCCATATCCATTGACATGTCGGACATAGAACCTGCGTATATAGCCCTTTCTATTCATTCTTTGAGCATTTGCAAGGCTTCTTACTGCAAGGTCGCGCTTATTCAGCTGCAGAAGAGCAATAGACAACCAGTAAAAGGCCCTAGAAAGCTTTTTTTCGCAGGAAGGAGGCGTAAGTTCGATCGACTTTCGGAATAATCCTAGTGCTTTTGCTGGCTTGTGTCTGGAAAGCTCGTGAAGACCTCTTCTTAGATATGAGTTAGCTTTTTCATTATCTGATGATGTTCTCACGTGTTATAAGTTATTAATGAAATTTCATAAAGGCAAGTTACGATCCGAGACAGGCTCGCATATCGAAATCAGCAAGATAAATGATCGTGGCGCCATAAGATATTTCTGCTGGTCTAATAGAACGGGCTGCTCTTTCTCTTCGATTTCATGTGGCGGTGGCAAAGAGGTGTCTATTACCCTCTTCCAAATATCATGTTCATTATCATGAGGAAGGCAAACCTGAATGGCCTCAGTCGAAGCGTTGAAAGCAAGAAGATAAGAACAAGGCAGCTCTGACGACGAGAAATGTTCGTTAATACGCGCGACAAGCACCTTGCCTATCTTGTTCCACTTCGGAGCCTGGCCGTTTTCATCATACCAAAGTATATCGGGAGGAGTTTCTGTACTAGAGAGCCTGTCTGATTTGGCTTTATTTTGTCTAGACTGCCCAGCGGCGCTAAATGTACCGATGCTTCTTTTTCCCACACCTCTAAAAAAATCCTCTCTTCTGAATGCATCGTGGTTTTTGCGAAGAGCGATGAGACCCTTGACGAAACGATAAATGTCCTTATGCTTTTTTAGAAGACTCCAGTCGTACCAATTGAGCTCACTGTCGTGGCAGTAGGCATTGTTGTTGCCATTCTGTGTTCGACGAAACTCATCGCCACCGAGAATCATGGGCGTGCCTATGGAAAGCAAGAGTGTTGCAGAGAAATTCTTGATCTGCCGATTTCGTGTTTCTTCGATAAAAGGGGCGTTTGAAGGTCCTTCGGTGCCATAGTTAAAGGAGAAGTTTTCCGCTATCCCGTCGCGGTTATTCTCTCCATTTGCCTCATTATGCTTATAATTATAAGATACAAGATCATTCATAGTAAAACCATCATGCGACGTAACAAAGTTAATCGAATGGAATGGTCGTCTGCCATTATTGAGATAGAGGTCGCTCGAACCGGTAATTCTTGTTGCTAGAAGCGGAGCAAATCCTTCATCTCCTCTCCAGAATCGCCTTACATCATCACGATATCGATCATTCCATTCTGCCCATCTCCCACCAGGGAAAGATCCGACCTGGTAAGCTCCACCTGCATCCCAGGCTTCGGCAATGATTTTCGTGTCTCGGAGAATTGGGTCTTCGGCGATAGATTCGATGACAGGGGGATTGGCTAGCAGATTACCCTGTGAATCCCGGCCCAAAATCGAACCTAGATCGAATCGGAACCCGTCTACATGCATGGTAACGACCCAATAATGCAGGCATTCCATTATGAAGGTGCGTAGTACAGGATGATTGCAATTCAGGGTATTGCCACAACCCGAGTAATTGCGATAATAGCGCTTATCCTCCGCCAACATATAATAGATCGAGTTATCCAATCCTCGGAAGCTCAAAGTTGGCCCTAGCTCATTCCCTTCGGCAGTATGATTGAACACCACGTCCAGAATTACCTCGAGGCCGGCCTTGTGGAGCTCTTTTACCATGTACTTGAACTCCTTTACAGGATGAGAGGGGCAATAGCTATCGTGGTCAATACCCTCATCGAAGGCATAAGAACTCTCCGGAGCAAAGAAAGCGATCGGAGAATACCCCCAATAGTTCGAAAGTCTCTCTCCAGTAATAGGATTTCGCCTAAATCGCTCGGAAGAGTCGAATTCCTGTACCGGAAGCAGCTCGAGGCTCGTAATACCAAGGCTCTCGAAATATGGGATCATTTCGACCACGCCTCGATAAGTACCATGATGCTTTACTTTTGCGGTAAGAGACTTTGTCAATCCTCGTACATGAGTCTCATATATGATGCAATTCTTAAGTGGATAGTTTAAGGGAGTGTCGTTTTCCCAATTGTATTCATCATCCACAACGACGCACTTTGGCATAGAACCATCGTTTGGAATTGTCGAAAGGGAAAGGTCTTTATCCGGCGATTCTTCATCGTAGGCAAGAGCGGAACAGAGCTCCAAAGAACCATCGGTAATGGCTTTAGCATAAGGGTCTATAAGGACTTTATAGGGATTGAAGCGATGGCCTTCGTGTGGAGCAAATGGGCCTTCCGCGCGCCATAGATAAAGAACCTCTGACTCAAGACCAGGAATAAAGCAGTGCCAGACATCTCCTGTGCGATTGCGCATTGGGTCTAGCTGCAGAGAAGCTGCAGGAATATCGTCATGGGGCTTTTCATATAAGCAGAGAATCATACCCCTGGCGTTTCTGGAAAATATCGAGAAGTACACTCCCTCTGCCTTGGGAATAGCACCCAAGAGCCCAGGATTGCCTGGCATCAGGGTTAGTTTTCGAGGTAGTGACTTCAATGCATCATTCATGGTTTTGTTATGACTAGAACTGCGTTTTGTCCGCCAAAACCCATCGAATTCTTGATAAAGGCTCTAACCGGCATGTTTATGCCCTTGTGGGGCACATAATCCAGATCGCATTCGGGGTCTGGATTATCGAGATTTATGGTTGAATGCACATAATTCTCGTTCATACCAAGAACAGCCGCAATAGTCTCGAGTGCACCGGCAGCCCCAATGCAGTGGCCTATCATGGATTTTAGGCTGGAAATCTTTAACTTATATGCATGGGCGCCGAACGCATTCTTTATGGCTTTTGTTTCGATAGGGTCGTTAAGAGGTGTTGAAGTTCCATGGGCACTAATATAATCGATATCCTCAGGCTTCATCTGTGCATCGTTAAGGGCAATTTCGATTGCCTTGGAAACCCAAAGACCCTCGGGATCCGGGGCTGTGAGATGATGGGCATCGCAGGTAGAACCAAAGCCCGCTATCTCCGCATATATTTTAGCTCCACGAGCTTTGGCATGTTCATATTCCTCGAGCACCAGGATGCCAGCACCTTCGGACATTACAAAGCCATCGCGATCTCTATCGAATGGGCGCGACGCCTTTTCAGGCTCATCGTTTCGTACCGAAAGAGCTTGAATATTGATAAAGCTAGCCATGCACATACGAGCTATGCTAGCCTCTGAGCCTCCTGTAAACATTATATCTGCATGGCCATCTCGGATAAGATGCATAGCCTGTCCGATTGCATCAGTTGCTGCGGCGCAAGCCGTGACTACGGTCATGTTGGGCCCATGTACACCCAGAGATAGAGCTATCTGTGCAGCACCAAAGTTTGCAAGGCCTTTTGCGACAGTCATTGGAGGGACCCTATTGGGCCCTTTCTCTGCGAGACGCATAATAGATTCTTCTATGGTGTTGGTTCCGCCCTGGCCGGTGCCTAAACAGACTCCAGTCCTTATTGGATCCAAATATTCTCTAGGAATATTGGACGACTCCAATGCTTCAAGGGCTGCATAGACGGCAAATTGAGCGAATCGATCCATTTTTTTGGCATCTTTTGGGTCCATTTTTTTTGACGGATCGAAATTCTTGACTTCGCCTGCTATCTTAACTGCAAGGTCTGATGAATCTATCAGCGTAATAGGCCCTACGCCTGATCTGTTAGCTTTGACATTCTGCCAAAACGTAGGAACATCATTTCCAAATGGGCTAACCAGGCCTAGGCCTGTGATAACCACTTTTCTTTTTGCCATAATTACATCCCCATGCCACCATCAACATTTAGCACAACACCTGTAATATACGCTGCATGGCTGCTGCAGAGAAAGAGGGCAGCCTCTGCAATATCTTCGGGAACGCCCGGACGGCCGAGAGGAATGGAAGACTTTAGATTTTCCTTTGCTGTTTCCGGTAATACTTGAGTCATAGATGTCTCCACATAGCCGGGCGCGATTGCATTTACACGAATATTGCGTGATCCAAGTTCTTTTGCAAGGCTTTTTGTAAAACCTATAAGACCAGCTTTAGATGCGGCATAGTTGGCTTGGCCTCCGTTACCATGCAGGCCTACTACGCTTGACATGTTGAGGATACAGCCTGAACGCTGCTTTAGCATGATGCGCGAGACGGCGCGGCTAAGAAAAAAAGCGCTGCGAAGATTGGCGTTCAATACAGCCTCCCAGTCTTCGGTTTTCATTCTCATGATTAGACCATCTTTGGTCATGCCGGCATTGTTTACTAAAACATCTATGCGATTTTCTATTTTGAAAATTTGATCGATAGCGGATTCCACAGATAACTCATCTGTGACATCGCATGAAATCCAATCTATATCGGCCTCTGCTTTTGTGCGGGATAAACCATAGACTATGGCTCCTTCTTGTTTGAATCGGGTAGCTATGGCAAGGCCTATGCCTCTGGAAGCACCTGTAACGAGACAGACCTGCCCTGATAGAGTGCCTTCCATAATATTCACTCCTTATATTTCACTATATTATCGAGACAACTAAAGTATCGAACCTTTTGGTCAGATAATTTATAGAGAAAAGGCTGCAAGGTCTTGCAGAGTACCAGCTGCGATACATGGAATAGCTGAGCCTGAAGCTTTCCAAAGACCTGCAAGAACCGTTCCCGGTCCGGTCTCGAAACAATAGTCATAGCCATCCGCAGCTATACTCTTCTCTTCATCTATCCAGCGTACTGGCGAAATGATTTGAAGCGACGCATGTTTTTTTGCATCTTCTTTGCTCAGCATCTTCTTGCCTGTAACATTGGAGTAGAGGTTGATCTTCGGGTCTGAAAATTGAGTAGCCTCTACAAGCTCCTTAAACGACTCGTATGCATCCTGCATAAGTGGTGAATGAAATGCGCCCGAAACCTTTAGTCTTATGACACGCTTGGCTCCCGCCTGGCGCAGCCTCTCTTCCGCTACTGCAATATCTGCTTCGGTTCCGGAAATAACGCACTGGACTGGACTATTGTAATTTGCTATCCAGCATTGTCTAAGGCCAGCTTCATGTATAACCTGTTCTATTTTTTCGGGGGAGAGGTATAACACCGCGCTCATCGTAGTGCTGCCAGCGCGATTGCCTGCCTCTTCCATCAGTCTTCCTCGCTCCGAGACAAGGCGAAACATATCAAAGCTGCTAATGACCTTTGCCACAGCAAGGGCTGGCCATTCGCCAACAGAAAAACCAGCCGCACCTCCTGGCATTATGCCATGCTCTCTGGCCATGAGAGCAGAAGCTGCCTCGGCTACGACCATAGAAATCTGGGTGTTTCTCGTCTGCCTGAGCGTTTCTTCATCTCCTTCGAAGATAAGCTTCTTAAGATCCATGGCAGCAGCTTCTGAAGCTTCGTTGAACAGCTCGCGGACAGCTTTGCTTGCATCATAGAAATCTTTGGCCATTCCGGGGTATTGCGCTCCCTGGCCTGGGAAAAGAAAGCAATTCTTCATAAGTCCTCCTATTAGCGGCATCTTCGATAGACATTCATCATTGTGGTTCTTAGTCCCTTTTCATGTTTATATTTCTCGGCCATCTCTTCATAAGCACATATTTTACATTCTTACCAGATTTGTCATTGTTTTCAAAGAACCCTGTAGAAGATGGTGCCAGATCGGAAGAATCCATGTTCAAGGGCGTTATCGCACAATAATGAAGAAAAGAAAGGCCCTTCGAGCAAAATCTGTGTTGCTCCGATTCTCGCACAGTAATCAGAAATGCATTCGATAAGAGGCCATTCTAAATCCAGCATTGCACTTTCTTTTGCTGCAAATACACCGTGTACCACAGCCATGAGTGAGCCCCTATAGGTTTGAAGCAAAAACAGCCCTGCTATTAAGGGTGAGGTACCATCGATTGTACCAAATGCGACAAACAGCGAGTTTTTATCGGTTCTTACTTCCTTAAATAAATCCGAAAGCGATCGCCTTTTGATAGCTATGGGCAAGGATCCGAAGGATTCCTCTATACAGCAATCGATATAGGATTCCAATTCGAAAGCAATTTCATCTGGACCGGATATCATGAAGCCGATATCGGAAGCGATTATATCTCGCAGATCATCTGGCTCTTCTTTGAGAGCTAATAGTATTTCTCCCTCCTGAAGCGTTTCCAGCCACCTTTCCACAATGGGACGCATAGCCGCGAGCTTGAATTCCTGGTATCGCATGAAGAGTTCCTGGTCTTTGGATAGCACCTGACGGAATTGTCTGAAAACTCCCTTACCTCTTCTAAGTGCCGCATTTAGCTCTATCTTGAGACTAGCCGGCGAGGTAACCGTTGCAGCAAAGGCTTCGAGAATGGAAAAGCCGCGATGAGAATCCCATGAAGGCGGTTCCACAAATCGCTGGCCAATCTCTAGATATGGTTTGGATGTATCATCATTTTCAAGTGCGGTTTTGTCTATGAGATCCCCTGTTTCAAGATCTATGAGGAATTTTTTCGACTGATCTTCCATGGCGAAGATGATTCGCTCCAGTATGGCATCGGTCAGCTGAAACATAGTTTCATTCTAATCGATATTCCTTCGTCTATGGAAGGGCAAATTTCAATATTGTATACTAGCGTCAAATGCTTTCGAACTTGCATCTGCACTCGCGCTTTTCGGATGGAATGTCCTGGCCGGAAGATATCGCCTTGGAAGCAGCCAGGGCTGGCCTGGATATTGTAGCTCTAACCGACCATGATACGATGGGCGGTACTGAAAGGTTCATCCAAGCCTGCGAAGCCAGATCGCTGAAGGCCATTCAGGCTTGCGAAATAGATATATGTGAGCCACAGATCGAGTACAAGAGCGAGCTTTTGGCCTATTTCCCGAAGGCTGATCTCGATTCTTCGATTCTCTATACCAAACGCCTCCTTCAAAAATCACTCGAGCAGCGCAGAAGACGGTTAGAATTCTTCATTGAATCGGCTCAAGAATTATATCCAGACAAGGAGCTTTCTTTTCAGGACCTTTTTAGGGACAAGACCGGCCTTGATTTCGATGAAGAGCTAGCTCGTAAGATTTCGTGGAGCAAGGTAGATTTGTTCTTGTATCTGAAAGCGCATCGCTGCATCAAACCCGAGATGAATTACAAAGAATTCAAGAAGAGATTTTTCGCAAGCGGGCTTCTTAAAAAGTTCAAGCTTGACAAACCCGATGTTGCAACTGTGGTCAAGGCGGTGCATGGGGACGGAGGTTTTGTTGTGATTCCTCATCTTGGTCATTTCTGGGATGATGAACTTCCCCTTTTTCAAAAAGAAGCCGAGAAATTACGACTTCTTCTTGCATGGTTTAGACGCGCAGGAGTGGATGGCGTCGAGTTGTACTGGTACAATAGCGAATTCAAGAGCGCTAGTTTCAACGAACAGCTAAGAGAAATAGCAAGACCACAGGGATTTTTCTTCACCTATGGTTCCGACTGCCATGGGCCGGGTTCGGGCAAGCATACGATCATGAAATTCAAGGGGCCATTTGATGGTTTCCCACAAAAAAAGAGCATATCATGATAAGATTATGTGCATTCCTTGGGAATCAGGGACAGGAATATCGCTATCATAGGCATAATGTGGCTTGGCTTTTTCTTGATTCGATGCGTATAGCCTCGGAACTGCGCTGGAGTTCAAAGTTCAAGGGCGCGTTTACTCAAATAGAATTAGGTTCAACCATTATTTATTTTTTGAAGCCACACACCTTTGTGAATTTATCTGGCGAGAGCGTAGGAGAAGCAGTCCATTTCTATAAATTAGGATTGGATGAAATACTCATTGTCCACGATGAGCTCGAAATGCCTTTTGGCGCCTTTGGCTACAAATTCTCTGGCGGTCTTGGCGGGCATAATGGATTGCGCTCTTTGGAGAAGCATCTGGGAACCAGGGACTTTTGGAGGCTTAGATTCGGCATTGGTAGACCCGAACACGATGATGTGGCGGGATATGTACTATCGCCCTTCAATCCAGAGCAGCTTGAGGTTCTTAATAAGAAGGTATTTCCTCTTGCAGAAAGAACTTTTTATGAGCTCTTTTATGAGGGGATAGAAGGATTCGATGTCCGATATAAGAAGGTCTTGCCGCCATGAAGCGATAGAGATACGCTATCGTAATGGCCAGAACCAAAACATCAAAATCTCGAAATATCAAAAGATGATTCTCGAAAGCGCGGAATCGCTTCTTCTCCAATCGGGGTCGACCCTGACTTGAAGCTGCAACTTTATCGGATAATCGAAAAGCTCTTTGAGATCAGCCTCCGCTTCTTCACGAATGCGTTTTATTATCGAGCCTTGGCGTCCTATGACTATGGCCTTTTGAGAATCTCTCTCTACAAGAATGTCGAAGCGAGCAAAGAGAACTCCATCGGCACGTTTTGATGATTCGCGATACTCTACCGCGATAGCATGGGGTAATTCCTGGTATGTATTGAGAATAGCCTTTTCTCTGACAAGCTCTCCTATGCGGAAAACAGGCTCCTGGTCGGTGTAAATATCTTCTGGATACCAAAACGGTCCTTCAGGAGCGAGGGAAAACAGTACCTCAATCAAGGATTCGAGATTCGTCTTTTCGACAGCGGAAATGGAAACGCGCTTTGCTCCGCGGAGGCGAGGTATAATGAACTCCTCGATCAATAGGGGCCTGGCTTCAGGATCATCGATTTTATTAATAGCGACAACTATTCGGTGGATATCTTTCGAAAGAAGCTCTGCAATAGCCTCTTCCTCCTTGCCAGGTTCGCGCGTCGCATCTATGAGATAAAGAATCAGGTCGACTTCCGAAAGAGATCTTAGAACAATCTCTCGAAGCCTCAGATTGAGCTTCTTGTCCGATATATGATAGCCAGGAGTATCCACAAAAATAAGTTGCCCTTCAGGTCGGGTTATTATGCCACGGATCGCATTTCGTGTCGTTTGGGGGACGGAGCTGACTATAGAAACCTTTGCTCCGCATAGTGCATTCAGCAGCGTAGATTTGCCGACAGAAGGCCTGCCTATGATCGCGACAAATGCAGACTTGGGCATTTTTGCCTCCTTTGCATTGTTGAATCATCTTAAACCCTTGCTCGCCTCGATACCTGTATATACTTATCGATCTATATTTGCTCAGGCTGTTCGAGTTGAGAGTAGATTGCGGGTGGAGGTTCTCCCATCCAGAGCTTATATTGACCAGCTGCCTGGTAACAGAGCATTTTGAATCCATTCATGATTCGGCAGCCTGCAGCTTCAGCCCGCTTTAGAAATAAGGTCTTGATCGGATAATAGACTAAATCGAAAACAGCTTCGGACCCTTTGAACTCATAAAAACTTATAGGATCGCCCTCGTTTTCCATGCCTACACTCGTGGCCTGTACAATCAAGTCGGAATATTCCAAGAGGAGATCGATAGCCCTGTCATCGAGATGTCCATATAGGAAGTTGTATTTTCGCGCCAGATCGCGTCCTATACTATATGTTCTATTGAGAACGAGGCCCCTGGCGCCCATTCTAAACAGAGAAAGAGCAACCGATTTGGCCGCACCCCCTGCCCCTATAATTGTCGCCTTACATCCGGAAATATCCTGTTTGCCGAGGAATTCCAGGAGACTGCGCTCGAAGCCATCAGCGTCGGTGTTATAGCCCGCCCATCCTGATTCGCGTAAGACAAGAGTATTGCAGGCTCCTATGAGTTGCACATCGGTGGAGTGGAAAGAAAGATATGGCAGAATATCTTGCTTGAACGGTACAGTAATTGCCGCTCCTGTGCCTCCGAGGATTTCGAGCATCTTAAGCCCATCTTCGCAGTTGTCTACGGGCGTGGGAATAAGAAGAGCATTCTTACCCATTTTTCTGAATGCGCTGTTGTGCAAATATGGCGAAAGCGATTTAGCGATCGAGTTTTGACCCATGAGCGTGTAAATCATCGTATCGTTATCAACAAGGTCGAAATTGTAGATATTGACGAGATCGAAGGGGTCGATATGACCTGGCGCAGCAGCGTCCATTCCCCCTCGCAAAGGACTCGCATAAGTCCATAATGAGCCTAAACGCCAAGATAGAATGCGCGAGGCGATACCATAATCTCCGCTAGCGATGAGGATTTGATCACACCTTGGTTTTTGCAGACACCACTCTAGAAAACGAATGAAATCTGCGCTGTTTTGAGGATTTACGGTGAGCCTAGGTATTTCGTCTTCTTCAGAAGTCAGTTCTTCATAAGCGGCATCGAGACTGTCCGGCATTCCACCGAGGCAGTGGTGAGATCGAATAATACGAGTACCAAATGTGCGACAGGATTCTTCCACCACTGGCGCCCTAAAATCATCTTCGAGATCAACATAGGCATAATTAGCTCGAGCATCGGGCTTTGGAAAGGAGAGTGCCCTTGCTATGAGAACAAGCCGAGTCCCTTCTCCTCCTTCAAACTTGCCACCATCTTTCAGACGCCTTATTGTTAAGATGCAAGGGAGACCGGCTTTCTCAGGGAAGTCACGAATAAAGAACCGCTCACCTGGATCAAGGCAATCCGCACGTAGCTCTACACAATCTACAACTGAACGATATTGCTCAAGGACGCGCAGATCCTCTTCGATTGTCTTGCCCGTCATACTGAGGCAGATCTTTGGCCTGTCGTTTTTCTCCATATTTCCTCATCGGTTGGAAGCTTGTATAACACTTCCTTATTGTTATGCAGCGAGGCTTTCTTGTCTATAGTTTCTAATACTATAGTTTACATAGTGGCAAAGACTGAAGTATATTAGCGCATATAAGCCATTATTCCATCAAATAGCAGGAGTTGATTCGTGCCGGACAATAGTGATGCAATAACCTCCAGATTCAACGAAAAAGCTCTAAAAGCCTTTCTCGATGGCCTGCTCGATGAACTCAGACATCCGCAGGACCCGAAACTTCTCGAAGACGTTCGCAGAGCATTCAGAAAAAAGATTCCCCTCCATCTCCGATCTTATGCCGCAGCACTCATGATCCTTCGTGCCGCAGGCCTATCCAGGGCAAAGCCACAGCAGAAGATGCCGCAACAAAAAGCGTCTCCCCAGAAAATTCCAACTCCAAAAGTACCCCCTCAGCCCCAAAAAAAATCGGCCCGAAAGACAAATTGGCAACAGGGGAAGAGCTCATTTACAGCAGTTCCTTCAACTTCGGCGTCCATTAGGAGCACTCCTTCCAGCACAAGCTCCTCCGATTCACCATCCTCAACGCAGGAACTGCCATCGAAGGAGACAGTATCTCTTTTTGTCTCCATGGGGAAACGACACCACTTAAAACCCCAGGAGCTGAGAAATGAGATAGCAGAGCACACGGGCCTATCTCTCGATGAAATCGGGCGAATCCACCTGCTCGAAAAATACTCCTTCATAGAAGTGCCGGAAAAAGAAGCGCAAAAGGTTATTGCGGCAATGAATGGTGCAGAGCTAAATGGCCATGTTCTCGAAATAAAGCCGGCAAAGAAGCGCGCAAAGACATCTTTCAGAGGATAATAGGACGTGGCTTCGACAATCTGGCGTCTTAAAGTGGGGCTAATCGGAGAAAATTGTTATATCGTCGAATCCGAGGGCAAAATACTCCTCATAGATCCTGGTGCAGAGGCCGAAAAAATAGATGATTTTATGAGATATAAAGGGATTAAGCCTTCTCTTATCATATTGACACACGGCCATCTCGATCATACGGCAGCTATTCCCGATCTTTTCGAAATATGGGGGACGGAGCTTCCAATAGCTATTCATCCGCAAGACGCCGCTTATCTTGGAAAAGATAGCGAGCAAACCAACCGCCTGCTTTTCGAAGCAATTAAAGCTCCATCCTATTTTCATGCCTCCTGGAAAACCATGCCGCCTCCGGGGATTTTCTTGACCGATGGCATGGCGGTGCCTGGTACCAGTCTACAGGTTCTTCATACACCAGGTCACAGCAGGGGTTCTATTTGTCTATATGAACCTGAACTTGAGGCTGTCTCTTATACACATCTCCGAGCCCACGAGACCGTACTAGAACTCGTATGCCGTCTTCTGCTTGAAAAAAAAAAATATTCCTGCAAAAACTAACAATTTTTATCGATTCTAATAAACACAACTCAATTCTTTATC
>ERZ1026814.770-NODE-770-length-15096-cov-4.527223_pt1 | contig 15096 bp, 11 predicted proteins | sample MGYA00520871_ERZ1026814 | MGnify/ENA primary metagenome ERZ1026814 (study PRJEB33270, sample SAMEA104284478) | anaerobic digester metagenome | biome: Anaerobic digester microbiome; feature: mesophilic sludge digester; material: Anaerobic digester biomass | place... | reverse complement strand
AGTTGAGAAGCAATTAATGTGAGCGGTGTATGAAATTGTTCTGTAGGTATGTGTAATGTTAAAAACAAAGTATTGAGACGTTGTTTATATATGGATCTACTATGTATGTGTTATGTTTGTGCTTAATTGGGTTTAACTTGTTTCATGTAAATTATTTTTTTTTTTTTAATGATACGGCGACCACCGAGATCTACACAGAGTAGATCGTCGGCAGCGTCAGATGTGTATAAGAGACAGCCATTCCTGGGCAAGTCTTGAGCGGAACGGAAGAGCCAGCCAACCAATCATATATATATTGTACCCCCTGAAATTCAAGGACAGTCAGCCAGATGGGTATTGATTAATTGACCCATCTGGCTGTATTTATCCCATCAAGCTTTGATCAGGCTGAGAGTCAATTCTTCGCCGTCAAATTGATCTTGGATGGAGGTTGAATTTCCGGGTGGATTCCCACGGCTCAATTCAACTGCCAATGTTTCAGTCCTAATGTAATCCTCGAAGGCATCAACGGCTTTGATTAATCCCGGTGTGGCTTGATAATAAAGCCTTATACGATCCGAGATTTCAAGCTCGGCAGTCTTGCGTAAATCCTGCACACGGCGGACAAATTCCCGCGCCAATCCCTCGTTGATCAATTCAGGTGTCAATTCTGTCACCAAAGCAGCCAGGTAAGCTCCATCAGCTGCCACAGCAAAACCTTCCCTCGCCTGGGCGCGAACCTCGACCTCATCCGGCAGGATTTCAAGATTCTCTCCGTTTACAATCAACTGCAGCGGCTCTCCAGCCATCAGAGTTCGGGCGGCTTCTTCTGAGTTGGTTTCAAGCAATGCCTTGCGGATTGCCGGGTATCGACTGCCATACTTTTGTCCCAACTGTTTTGGTAATGGATTCAAAGAATACGCCACTGCTTCTCCTGCTGCATCCAGGGTGCGAACCTTCTTGACATTCAATTCATCCGCCAATACATCTGCATATGTTTCCACAATCCGCACTTCATCGACATTCGCCACTGAGAATGCCACCTCAGCCAGGGGTTGGCGCACCTTGCGGTTTGCTTTATTTCGGGCAGCGTGACCAACCGAAGCCAGGCGCATCACAAGAGAATTCTCACGGTTGAGGTTCTCATCAATGGCTGATTCATCCACTTCAACCCAGGGAGCCAGATGGATCGACATGGGAGCTGATTGATTATAAGAGCGCACCAAGTTTTGATACAGTTCTTCAGCCAGGAATGGCATTGTCGGCGCCAACAAGTGGCATAAAGTAACAAGTGCTTCATACAATGTTGCATACGCAGCCTGTTTGTCAGAATCCGACTCGGTTTTCCAGAAACGTCTCCGGGAACGTCTCAACCACCAATTGGATAGTTGGTCAACAAACGTCTCAATGGGGCGGGTTGCTCCCAGTACATCATAATTCTCAAGTGCATCGGTAACATCCCGGACCAGGGTATGTAACGAAGAGCGCAGCCATCTGTCCAGTAAGCTGTACTCCGGCGTGATGCCCGGTTCGGGTTTCCATCCATCCAGATTGGCGTAATTGACGAAGAAGGAGTAGGTATTCCATAACGTCAATGTGAAGTTTCGGACAATTTCTCCCACCAATTCCATCGAATAGCGCCGTTCCTGACCGGGAGGTGAAGCGGTATACAGATACCAACGCATTGCATCTGCACCATACTGATTTACAACATCCCATGGATTGGCAACATTACCGCGGTGCTTGGACATCTTCTGCCCTTCACCATCCAGGATTAATCCCAGGCAGATGACATTCTTGAAACATGCCTGGTCAAACAACAGTGTGCTGATGGCATGCAGGGTATAGAACCAACCTCGGGTTTGATCCACTGCCTCACAAATAAAATCAGCTGGGAATTGTTGACGAAATTCATCCTTGTTCTCAAATGGATAATGCCATTGTGAAACCGGCATTGAGCCTGAATCGAACCAGACATCAATTAATTCCGGCACCCGCTGCATCTTCCCCCCGCATTTTTCACACCGCCAGCGGATTTCATCCACGTAGGGTCGATGCAAATCCAAGTCACTCAGGTCTTTACCTGCCTTTTCAGATAATTCTGCAACAGAACCGACGCAATCCTGGTGATGACAATCCTCACATTCCCAAACTGGCAATGGAGTCCCCCAGTACCGTTCACGCCCCAATGCCCAATCCACATTGTTGGAAAGCCAATTCCCAAACCTGCCGTTCTTGATATGTCCCGGATACCAGTTGATGTCATCATTCAAGGCAACCAACCGGTCCTTAAATTGGCTCGTCCGAATGTACCATGTTGGACGGGCATAATATAACAAAGGAGTATCGCATCGCCAGCAAAACGGATAGGTATGGGTGTACGTTCCAGCATGAAATAACAAGCCCCTCCTCGCCAGATCTTCAATGATGGATGGATCCGCCTCCTTGACAAACACTCCCGCCCAGGAGCGTACTTCCGGGATAAATTTTCCATCCGGGGCAACTGTCATTAGAACCGGCAGGTTGTGTTCCAGTGCCATATTCATGTCATCAGCGCCAAATGCCGGTGCAATATGAACCAGACCTGTACCATCATCGGTTGTGACAAAATCCGCCATGATTACGAAGTGTGCCGGCTTGTCAGGAGGCAGGAATGTGAATAAAGGTCGATACTGCCTGCCTTTCAAATGTTTGCCCTTAAATCGCTCCACGATCCGGATCTTTTCCTCTCCAAACACTTTTTCCAGAAGAGGCTCTGCCAGAATCAACCGTTCCACACCACCTTCCGGCAATTGATGTTCCACTGTTACATACTCCACATTTGGAGAAGCTGCAACAGCCACATTGGCAGTCAGGGTCCAGGGTGTGGTTGTCCAGACCAGGAGGGATGTATTGGGCACGTCCACCAGCGGCATGCGGACAAATACTGAAGGATCATCAGCATCAGCATAACCCTGTGCCACTTCATGGTCTGATAACGGAGTTCCACAGCGCGGGCAATACGCCACAACTTTGAATCCCTGGTAGAGAAGTCCCCGATCCCAATAATTTTTCAAAATCCACCAAACACTCTCCATGTATTCGTTGGTATAGGTGACATAGGCTGTATTTAAATCCACCCAATAACCAATTCTGTCAGTCAATCGTTCCCATTCCTGGATATACTCAAAAGCGGATTCCCGGCATAGTGCGTTGAACCGGTCGATTCCATACTCTTCGATTTGATGTTTACTGGTAAATCCCAACCTTTTCTCAACTTCAAGTTCCACCGGTAAACCGTGGGTATCCCACCCACCCCTCCGGCTGACATGATAACCCTGCATTGTCTTATAACGCGGAAAGATATCCTTGAAAGCCCGCGCCAAAACATGATGAACCCCTGGGCGTCCGTTGGCTGTTGGTGGACCTTCATAAAATACATATTCCGGTGCCCCCTCACGTTGCCGCAGGGTTTCGTGAAAGATATCATGTGCCTTCCAAAACCGGAGAACCGATTCTTCAAGGATGGTCACATTGAGCCTGGGTGAAACTGGTTTAAACATTCATCCTCCAAAAACATTGCATTTAAAATAAATTGCCCTCGTCACCAGGGACGAGAGGCAACCCGCGGTACCACCCTGTTTCTCTCCATGCCAATCATCGGCACATTGAGCACTTTTCAAGTACATCTGATTTGACAGATCATACCTGCGCCTTGAATAACGGTTGGCGAATCCGGTGCACCTACTGGCTGATATTTCTGCGTTCAGTTTACAGCTCCGGAAGGATTTTCAGTTCTTTGGGCTGCCCCGGCTCTCACCTGTTCCGGGTTCGCTGCCAGTTCCGCATGAACTTACTCGTTTCCATCACAGCTTTTTAATTTTAATAATTCAAATTATGCCACAAAATCCACCAAACTTCAAGCCTCTACTGGATGACTCCATAAAACAATGGCAGTGATTCACAGGGAGAATCACTCCATCGGTGGGCTGCCAGTAAACGAATTCGGGCTGCCGTCATTTTTTCAGGATCATTGGCATGGATGGTGAATAACTCCTCACCCGTTTTTAGATAATCGCCCACTTTGTGGTGGACGACGACGCCAACCGCATGATCGATGAGATCTTCCTTTCGTGCCCGTCCCGCTCCGAGCTCAACCGAGGTCTCACCAATCTCACGGGCATCGATCCAGGATAAATATCCGGAACGTTCAGAATTTATAGTTTCAATTAACGGAGCTGATGGTAACCGATCCGGTTCATCAACATATCTTACGTTTCCATCCTGGCTCATTACCAATTTCCGAAATCGCTGCCAGGCTTTTCCATTTATTAACGTTTTTTCTGCCAAATCCCGAGCTTCATCCAGCGTGGCAGCTTGATCCCCAATTACAAGGAGATGGCTGGCGACCACCAGGCAGTGTTCTTTAAAATCATCCGGTCCACTTCCGTGAAGCGTATCAATTGCTTCCCGTACCTCCAGAGCGTTGCCTACCGCATGCCCCAGCGGTTGATTCATATCCGACAATAAAGCAATAACCTTCCGTCCGCTCAATCTTCCAATGGCTGCCATCATTTCCGCCAGTTTACGTGCATCCGGGAGAGTTTTCATGAATGCCCCCACACCTACTTTAACATCCAGAATAATGGACTGGGCACCTGCTGCAATTTTTTTGCTCATGATGGAAGAAGCAATCAAGGGTATGGATGGTACGGTACCTGTCACATCCCGCAGAGCATATAGTTTTCCATCCGCTGGAGCCAAATCACCGGATTGACCTGCCAAAACCAGACCTTCAGTCCCCAACTTTTGTAGAAATTCCTCCCGGCTCAGGTTGACCCGAAAACCGGGTATCGATTCCATTTTATCCAGGGTACCCCCGCTGAATCCCAGCCCTCTTCCGGACATTTTCCCAACTGGAAGTCCGCAGGCAGCAACAAGGGGTTCAACGACCAATGTGGTCTTGTCACCTACTCCTCCCGTGGAATGTTTGTCCACTGCGATGGAGACAACCCTTGATAAATCCAATACTTCACCAGAATGCGCCATCGCCAGGGTGAGGTCTGTGGTTTCGCGCTCCGACATCCCATTCAATAATACTGCCATTGCCCAGGCAGCTGCCTGGTAATCAGGTATTTCACCATTGGTGATACCCTGAATGAAAAATTCTATCTCCTGCTTTGACAACTCCAGGTTGTCCCGTTTATTAATAATGATGTCAACTGCGCGCATATGAACTCTCCTTGAAAATTATATTATAACAAGCCAGTTGATTGTTTTTTCGTTGATTAACAAATTGACTCGCAGATCAAATATCTGTCTGCGAGTCAGATCCACTGTCAATCAATTCAGGATGTTTATTCTTTTTGGGGCTCTTTTAATTTAATCGTCACCTTGCGGTTGGGTTCTTCACCAATACTTTCCGAAGTGACCAGCGGATGATTTCGTAACTCCAGGTGTATGATTCGCCGCTCATTGGCGGGCATCGGCTCCAGGATCTGCCTTCGTCCCGTGGAGACTGCCTGTTCCGCCATTTTCCGAGCCATCATCCGAAGCTGTCGTTCCCGGCGTCCCCGGCACCCTTGAACATCAATCATCAAAGGAACCCAGCGTCCGGCTTGCTTGGAAACAATCAAACTGGTGATATATTGCAGGGCATTTAATGTTTCCGACCGTCTTCCAATCAAAATACTAAGGTCATTTCCTTCCACCTCAACCAAAACCAAGGAACGATCTTTGTCATCCTCCGGGGGAACCAGACGGGCAGTCACTTTTGCCCGAACTTTCATTTTATCCAACAAATCCACCACAACCTTGCGGGCGGTTTCCATGGTCTCTTCATCAGCTCCCGGTGTGGATGTTTCTTCTTCTTCCGCCGGTTCCACCCATTCACGAATGGCGGAGGGTTCCTCACCAGATGGTACCTGGTCTGATTTATCTTTAATCACCAGCCGTATGCGGGCTTGACGTCCACCCAAACCTAAAAATCCGCGGCTACCGGGATCCATTACTTCAACTTCCACTGCTTCTGCAGGCAAGCCGAGTTGTCTTAATCCCTTGGCGGTTGCTTCTTCAACATTCGCTGCTATAATCTCCAATACGGTTTTTTCCTGACTCATCTTTGCCTCGATTTCTGTCTTTATTTCTTTTTCTTGATTCGTTTTTTCGGCGCATTATATTTTTTCGGTTTTCGGGCATCACTTGTCGAGGTTGAACTCGCAAATTTAGAAGCAGAAGGTAATTTTTCCACTTCAGTTTTTTTCGGTTGATCCTGCCTGGTTGCAGTTCCAGCTTTTGCATCCTTGCCGCCTGCCGGTGGAGGTGTTGGTTTCTGGAAAGGATTTAAATTTGCCCAATTTATCTTTCCTAAAAGTGCATACTGTCCAATACCAATCAGGTTGGATGCAACAAAGTACAGCGCCAAACCAGATGCCAGTGTCCAGGCAAGGTATCCCATGAATATCGGCATATACCAGTTCATCATTTTGCTAAACTGCGCCGTTTGGTCACCTGGATTGGTGGATGGTGGTGTAATGAGCTTGGATTGCATGTATGTGGTGACAACCACAATGATCACAAGAATCGGGATTCCAAAGGAAAGCCCTGGGATATACAACCGTTCCGGCTGACCCAAATCCATCCACAAAAAGCGGCTGTTTAATGGAATCAGTGATTCCACTTTCAACAGTGCCGGGTAGATCTGTCTGGTAAGGTTGAGAAGTTCGATAGGCGTGCTCGCCATGGATCGAATGACTGCCTGGTATAAACCAATAATGATTGGAAATTGAATTAAGGTTGGCAGACAGGAAGCAAAAGGACTGATTTTACGTTCCTTGTAGAAACGCATCTGTTCAGCTGCCAGTTTTTCCTTGTTATCCTTGTATTTTTTCTGGATCGCCTGCCATTCCGGATCATTCTGCATCTCCTGCATCGCCTGTGATCCCTTAATTTGCTTCGCCATCAAAGGATGGGTAATCAAACGGATCAAAAGCGTGAATAAAATGATGGCGATGCCAAAATTTTGCCCTACAATGTTATAAATAAACAACAGGGCATTGATAAAAGGGGTGATAATTAATGAATCCCACATGGTGTTTTCCTGCCTTTATTTGGCTGGCTTGAAAGCCCAGCTCTGATTTCCATTGACATCATACGAGATAACCAGGTTTTCGCCCTGCGTGACACCCACTAATAGTTTGTCACCGGTAACGACTGGACCACTGTACAGGCTGCCATTCACTGACCGCGTCCAAAGACGTTCACCACTGTAACTGACTGCGACCAGTTCGCCATTTTCCAACCCAAAAATAATGAAATCATCCATGGCTGCCGGTATGCCCAGTGAGGCTGTTTTGGCATCACCGCCAATGGAAAGGTTCCATTGGATGACACCATCACTGGTTTGTGCCGCATATACAATTCCCGTGGTGTCGCTGAAATATATGAAATCATCCCGGACTACAGGCTGACTCCAAACCATATTTTCCACCTTCTGATTCCAGAGAATTTCACCTGAAGTGTTCAGAGCAATGATCTCCCTTGCCAGTGTGACCAGATAGAGAACGCCATCATCACTCAATGTCGGGGTAAAGACAATCGCAGCACCCAGATCTTTTTTCCAGCGCTCATCACCGGATGCCACATCCAACGCATATACGGAGTGATCCATGGAAGCCACATAGACAAGATTTCCATCCGTGGAGGGAGTAGCCCAAATGGGCTGCCCGGTTTCAAATTTCCACAGGAGGTTCCCATTTAAGTCCAAAGCATACAGGAAATGATCAGCGCAGGGAGCCACGATGATATCCTTAACCACCAGTGGACTGGCAATCCAGCGACCTTTGGCTTGGGAAAAACTCCATTTTTCAGCACCCGTCTGAGGATTCAAACTATGCAAAACATTGCGATAATCACCGACAATCAGTTGATCACCGACCAAAACCGGAGCTGCATAGAACATCCGGCTTGCCTCAGCTTTTGCAGGGTAGCGCCATACCTCAGATCCATCCACCAATCGAATGGCATGGACATAATTCGCTGCCGCCACATATGCCACATCTCCATTTCCGGTGATGCCGGGCCAACTTGAGGCAGACATGATACCCCCGCAGGCAGAAAGCAGCAGCGCTCCCACCAACAGGATGAATACAAGCGATATTTTTTTTGTCAGTTTCATTGGGTTTTCCATCATGAATTGATATCAAGGAACCGGATCGTATCCGCCAGGATTAAATGGATTACAACGAAATACCCGTTTTACTGCCATCCAGGATCCCTTAAGTACACCATGTTTGTACACAGCCTGGTACCCGTAATGTGAACAGGATGGGTAAAATCGGCATGTGTTTTGAGGAAGCAGTGGGGAAACGACAACCTGATATGTTCTGAATAATCCCAACAAGGCAATTCTCGGTAAATTTATCAACCGGAATGGCAAATCCCGCAACCGCGGCTCATTGGGATATTGATCCAGACGATCCATCCACGCTTTCTTTTTCGATCAGCAAGCCCGCTTGATGGAGCAATTGGGCAACCACTGTAAATATTTCATCAAACCTGGCAAAGACAATTGGCTTACGTGCGAGAAGTAAGATATCCATTCCTGGTGTCAGTCGGGGTAACAGCCCGTCCATGCATGCCCGCAAGCGGCGCTTGACGCGGTTTCGGATTACCGCGTTGCCCACCGATCGACCGGCAGCTACCCCCACCCGCACCCCGGGATTTGAGGAAGCTTGAACGATCAACACAAGAAGCGGGTGGACGTACGATTTCCCATATTTCCTTACCCGCTTGAAATCGGTTGTTCGTGTCAGCCGAAATTCCCGTTTCACACAGTATCCTGGTCATGAATACCAGCTCTTTGAACCATTTTACAACCAAATACCCCTAGCCCGGTCCTGCATAATCGAATTGGGTTTACCAGGAGACCCGTTTTACATGATTGTTCATTGTCACTGTCAGCTTGTGACGTCCGCGCAGACGGCGGCGTTTTAACACTTCCCGCCCGCCAGCAGATGCTGACCTTGAGCGAAAACCGTGTACACGCAGGCGGCGGCGAATTTTTGGTTGATATGTACGTTTTGTTGACATTACACCTTTCCTTTCATCAATTTAAATGCACGAAAAAATATTATACCGTAACCCATCCAGGTGGTCAATCTTCAAGGGCGTCCAAACAACTCTGCCAGTCTAATTGCACTCGGTTGATCAGTGATTGCCAGCACTTCATCCCCCACCTCAAACACCGTTTGACCCCGGGGAACAACCATATCGCCGTGGCGGATAATACCGGCAATGACACATCCTTCAGGCAGGTCAAGATCTTTAATCGATCTGCCCACAGCCTGAGCTCCCGCTGGAATTTTTTCCTCCACAAGTGAGAAATTTCCACGCCGCAGCTTGAGCAGTGTCATCATATCGCCCATCGACATTTCTTCCTGAATCATGTTTGCCATGATTTCAGCCTGATTCAATTGAACATCCACATGGAATTTTTCGTCAAACATCCAGGCATCCCGCGGATTATTGACCCGGGCAATGGTTCGACCCACATGATATTTGATACGCGCGATGTAACAAAGCAATAGGTTTATATCATCACGCGTGGTACAGGCAGCCAAAACCTGGGCGTCCTGAATGCCGGATTGTTCCAATACACCCGGCGCCAGGGGATTACCCTCATGGATCGATTCAGTCGGCAGTTCCTTGTGGATATACGAAAGAACCTCCCGGCGATCCTCAATCAGGTGAACTTCGTGACCTTGTTTTAAAAGAAATTTGGCAAGCTGTGTTCCGGTTCGTCCACCACCTGCGATGACTACATACATGGTTCAGCCTCCTTGCCCCAATTGACTTCGCAGGGATTGGATCCCTTCCAGTGTGGCACTGACATGCAGGATATCCGAGGTTTCCAGGATCGTTTCAGGAACCGGTAAAATGGCACGCCCGGCTCTTGTAATTGACACCGGTAAAACCTCATCAACCAACAACTTTTTTAATTCAATTTTGTTCCATTGATCGGGAATGGTTATTTCGTATACTTCCACTTCACCATTCCCGGCTGAAAATACAGTCCGCACCTCGCCATGGTAGATCATTTCCTCCAGCCGTTGAGCTGCCCAGCTGGTCGCACTGATTACCTGGATATTAAATAATTCATAAAGCTCGCGGAATGTGGGATCAAAATTTCTTGCAACAACATTAGGAACATGAAAATGCTCCTTTGCGACATGTGCCACAACCAGGTTTAACGCATCAGAATTGGTCACAGTCGCCACAGCATCACAGGATTCAATTCCCGCCCGATGAAGGACATCAAAATTTAATACTTCCCCCTCATAAATTCTTCCGGAAAAATCCGGCGGTAAATGCCGAAAAGATTCCTCCAGGTTATCGATGATACAAATATCATGACCATTTCGAAACAACCGGTACGCCAGTTCGGCACCCATGCGTCCACAACCAACCACCAGGATTCTCATTCCACCTCTCTTTTCATCTCTTTACTCGACCAGGTATGGTACTTCTGTGATGACAATCCCGGGTCTGTTTAATAATACATTTCGTAAAGTATTCGCTGTGCGGGAATGCAGGGCGTTGGATGAAATCCGCCGGGTTACAAACTGGGGAACTACAATGGTAATCAATTCGTTGGGTTTTCGCTGACTATCAATCTCATCAATATATTCAAGCAACGGTTCAACAAATAAGCGATATGGTGATTCAAGAATCAGCAAACGAACACCGCCACCCCACATATCCCATTTTTGTCGTATTTTTTCTGTCTCTTCCTGGTCAATTGATACATGCACTGCGGTGATGTCATCACTGATCATGCGGGCATACCGGAGTGCTGCCAGGGTTCCCCGATGTACCCCCCCGATTGGGATGATAATCCGATGTCGTCCAATATGCGGCGGCATGCCAAAATTTTCCAATGAAAGTTTCCCTGCCAGCTTTTGATAATGTCGATGAATGGAATAAAAAACAAAAGCCAGAAAAGGAATCAGGAAGACAACAATATAGGCACCATCAGTGAACTTGGTCACCCCAAAAATGATCGCAACCACCAGGGTAACCATGGCACCCAAACCATTAATCAACATTTTGAGGAGCCATTGTCTGTCATGATATAAAACCGAGCCACGTTCTTTAATTTGGTCTCCGGGCTCCAATCGACCTGATTTCCACCAACGATGTGCCATCCCGGTTTGAGAAAGGGTGAATGATAGAAATACACCGATGGCATACAACGGAATCAACCGGGTGACGCTTGCCCTGAAAAGTATAATGAGCAAGCTAGCAATACCTGCCAGCAACATGATTCCACGGGAATACACCAACCGGCTGCCACGGTATGCCAGTTGGCGCGGTAGAAATCCGTCGATTGCCATTAAGGCACTCAGGCGGGGATAATCTGCAAAAGCCGTATTGGCTGCCATCATCAGGATGATGGTCGTGGATGAAAGCACCAGGATATAGAATATTCCTCGAGTATCGAGAGCTGTCCGGGTTAGCTGTGAGATCACTGTTTCTTCCTCGGAAGGCAAAGCACCAATATGATTGGAGAGGAAGGCAATGGAGAACAACAAACTTCCCAGGATGATTGCCATCATAATCAATGTTTTTCCAGCATTTTTACTGCGCGGTTCTTTAAAAGCTGTAATGCCATTTGAGATGGCTTCAACACCCGTTAATGCTGTGGTACCGCTTGCAAAGGCTTTTAATACCAGAAATATGGTAATGGGCTGAAGTGTGGCATGCAAATCCATGATATCCATGGGAGGTGACTGGACCAATCCCAGCGAGCCGCTGAAATATCTACCAAAACCGATGATGACAGTAATAAACATCATGATTAAAAAGAAATAGGTTGGAATCGCAAAGGTGATCCCGGATTCGCGAACCCCGCGCATATTAATAATCATGATCAACAACACCATTCCCACGGCTATCCAAACCCGGTAATCATAAAAAAGAGGGAAGGCTGATACAAGTTGAGCAACTCCGGACGAAATGGACACCGCCACGGTTAAGATATAGTCCATTAACAAGGCAGCGCCGGCGGTTAAAGCTGGAATTTCACCCAGGTTATCGCGGGCGACGATGTATGCCCCGCCTCCACCGGAATAGGCGTGGATCGTTTGTTCGTAAGATAGAGTCAAAAGAAGAAGCAAAACACAAATAGCAATGGCAATTGGAATTGAATATCCAAAGGCGCCAGCTCCGGCAGCCGCGAGAATAATCAACATTTCCTGAGGTCCATATGCCACGGATGACATGGCATCGGATGAAAAAACCGCCAACCCAATAAATTTACCAATTGTCTGATGAGGCGCATCCGCTGTTGAGAGCGGACGACCAATCAACCAGGTGGAAAAAGAACGTGGCGGTTTGTATGCAGTCTTTCGCTGCATAACATTCATTGATTCATCAGGCTCAATATTCATTTGTTATCACAAATTTGCAAAATCATTCCTGCAAAGCTATCGCCAAAATTTTTAAACGGGTGTGATTATACATCAATTATTGTCAGTCATCTACCTGTAATAAAATTATATACCACTTTGGCATTCTTCACAGGGTTGCTGAAATCAGATATTAACCTCTTCCATGATCAACACCTCAAATGGTTTAAGACGCAGGTCACCCCCAATGGTCCCTTCACGCCCCAGGCTGCTATAAACAATCCGGGGTGGATGCTTGAAATGAGGTATTTTAATTATCCGGTTCTCACTACATGTATTGCATATCACCAAACAATTCTGCACAGTTGAAATCCGCCTGAAAACAAGAATATCCTGATCATCCTCCATCATAGGTTGATATTCCCCCTCAACCAGGGCAGGATTTTCCCTTCGTATGGATAACAGGTTTTTATAATAATGCCACAGGGATGAATCATTTGCCAGTTGGGTTTCCACATTTACCCCCTGTTGATAATCCTGGTTAACGGGCAGCCAGGGTTTGATTCCTTGGGGACAAAAACCACCGTTGGGTGCATTTTTCCATTGCATGGGTGACCGGGTTTTATCCCGTCCATTCCCAGATGCGCAACTGGCTGCTTCATCGCCCGGGCAGTTAAATAACCGCATCTCCATTTCATATGTCCGGAGGCTTAACGGATCTCGAAATTCGTCCGGATTGGTCAGAACTGCATTGGTCATCCCAATCTCTTCTCCATTAAAAAGAAATGGGGTTCCTTTCAAGGTCAATAATATGGCAAGATTAACCCGCACAATACATTCATCATGAATTCCATCCCCATACTCACTCATCATCCGGGCAGAATCATGATTTCCGAGGGTATTGCACGCCCAGCCACCCTTCGGGATCCTCTCCAATCTTTCAGATTGATTTGTCCGCACCCAATCAGCTGACAACCGGCGAGTCCGCATCAATGGGAAATTGAAAACCATATGTAATTCATCACTTCCATTGCCATAATAAGAGAGGTCATCTGTCTCCCCCACCAACACTCGATCTGGATATTCATTAATGACCTCCCTCAACTCCCGCATTAACTCATGCATTCCGGGTTGATCATGTTGATATTTAAATATTTCCTCCCAAAGTTCAACAACCCGTGTATGTTCTTGAGGGATTTTTGAATTACGTTCCAACACATATAAATCATCCAGGTTTATACCTGCATGCTGGTCTGACAAAAGCGAATCTTCATAAATGGTTCCGACTGCATCCAACCGGAATCCATCCACCCCAAGATCCAACCAAAAACGCGCCACATCCCAAATCGCCTCTCGTACCTGGCTGTTCCACCAGTTGAGATCAGGCTGCTCTTTAAAGAAAAAATGATAATAATATACTTTGGTTTGTGGATCAAATTCCCATGCAGACCCGCCAAATGTGGAAAACCAGTTATTCGGCGGCATCCCATTTTCCCCCGCATGCCATATATACCAATCTCTTTTCGGATTGTCACGACTGGACCGGGATTCGATAAACCAGGGATGTTGATCTGAGGTATGGTTTAAAACCAAATCAAGGATCAGATACATCCCACGTTTATGCAATCCATCCAAAAACTCGTAAAAATCATCCAAAGTTCCATATTCAGGCGCAACCGAGCAGTAATCGGAAATATCATACCCGCAATCCCTCAAGGGAGAGGGATAATGTGGTGAAAGCCAGATAGCGTCCACCCCCAAATCATCCAGGTAATCCAGCTTGCTGATCATTCCCTGAAAATCACCAATCCCATCCCCGTTACCATCCGAAAAACTGCGGGGATAAATCTGGTAAAACACTGCTTTTTGCCACCATTTCATCATCTTTGAATTCCCTCATGGATAATTGGCATGATTATACTGCAAACATATCGAGATCATTCCTCTTGTTGCCATACCAAAATCCCCGTGATAAACTGTATAGGATCCATCCGGTACAACCACCCAGGGAGGGTTCTTTGATGACCCATATTCTCAAGGCAGATCATTTGGTAAAAGACTTTGGTTCCATCGAAGCTGTCAAAGGAATAAGCTTTGAAATTGAGCGGGGTGAGGTGTTCAGCCTGTTGGGTCCCAACGGTGCTGGTAAAACAACAACCATATCCATGTTGTCCACTTTATTATCCCCCACCCGGGGAGAGGCATGGATTGATGGACATTCCATCATTCATAATCCCCTTCAGGTAAGAGCCAGCATCGGAGTGGTACCCCAGGAAATCGCACTATATGATGATTTAAATGCCATTGAAAATTTATCTTTTTTTGGAAAAATGTATGACCTTGATGGAACTGAATTGCACAAACGGATCGCCGCAATTCTTGAACAAATCGGTTTGACAGACCGCGCGAAAAGCAGGGTGCGAACCTATTCCGGTGGGATGAAGCGTCGTTTGAATATTGGTGTTGGATTGCTGCATCAACCAAAAATCATATTTATGGATGAACCAACAGTGGGCATAGATCCCCAATCGCGGCGAAGCATTCTGGACACTGTCAAGGAATTGAATCAGCAAGGAATGACTGTCCTGTACACCACCCATTATATGGAGGAAGCCCAGGAATTATCCGATCGGGTGGGCATCATCGATCACGGTGAATTGATCGCCCTCGGGACCCAACAGGAACTTATGCAACTGGTGGGTGAACATGAAACAATCAAATTGACTGTATC
>ERZ1026814.768-NODE-768-length-15115-cov-5.195423_pt1 | contig 15115 bp, 12 predicted proteins | sample MGYA00520871_ERZ1026814 | MGnify/ENA primary metagenome ERZ1026814 (study PRJEB33270, sample SAMEA104284478) | anaerobic digester metagenome | biome: Anaerobic digester microbiome; feature: mesophilic sludge digester; material: Anaerobic digester biomass | place... | reverse complement strand
TGTTATTATTTGTTCTTTTTTATTGTTGTGTGATTGACTTATTTTAAGTCTTTTTCATTTTTTTTAATTTTTTTTATTTTTTTCTTTTTTATTTTTTTTTTTTTCAAGCAGAAGACGGCATACGAGATCTAGTACGGTCTCGTGGGCTCGGAGATGTGTATAAGAGACAGTGTAAGCTTTTGCCACGCGGGCATGCCCATTTTCAATCAGGATTTTTTCCACCACATCCTGGATTTCCTCAACAGTGGGGTTGTGTCCGGCGGGCAGGGTTTCCTCGAGGTATTGAATTACCTGCCGGGTCAGACCTTCAGAAATGGAACGGTCGCGTCCGCCCACGGCAACCGCCGCCCGGTAGATGGCATTAGTGATACGGTCCGGTGTAAAAGGAACGAGGGCTCCGCTGCGTTTGACGACAAATTGAATTTTTCCCATTCTGCTCCCGGGGTATTCGAGGGAATAATTCGATTATAGCACAGCGGGTGCCGGCATTTTCAGTCAGGCGGGCGGGTTATTTCGTAGAGGGAAACCTGATTCTTTTGATAGATCAGTAAAACACCGGGGCAATTCACCAGTGCAGCCGGCTGCAAACTGCCATAATCCTTTTTCACATATATGTGGGTTAATCGGGCTTCGGCGACAAGCGACCAAAATTCCTCATTGCAGGTGGTCATCTGGCTGGCGCGGCGGCTCCAATCCTGGAATTGATTCACATAAGCCGGTTCACCGCTGGTGTAGAGCGCCGGCGGGGTGAGGGTCTGGCGGTGGGCATATGGCAGCAGCCAGTAACCGCCGTCCACCCCGCGGTAGGCACCCTGCCAGGGGGTGGAATTGATCCAGAAGCGGGCATTGGGCGGGGTATTTTGAGCAATCCAGTCCAAAACTTCCAGCTCGGAGGGCTGAATGATGATGGTTAAGGGATTTTTCATGGTGCGGGTCTCGCGGATCCCCCAAAAAAGCAAACCGCCCGCTGCCAGCAGGAGAATCAAATTACCAATCCAGGGGCGGTATAAATGACCCGGAGGGTCACTGCACCCTGCCAGCAGCCGGGAAACCAGGATGGACGCCGGCAGGAAGAGGACAATCGCAAACAAATCCGGACGGAAGGGGTCAATCCGAAGCAGGGGCAGGGTAAGCAGCCCCAACAACAGTGCCCAGATTGCAAAACCGCGGGTACGGGGTTTCAGAAAGGCAAGCGCCAGACCCGGCAGGGCGGCAATCATCAGGATGTGGCTCCGCAGGGGACCGGTCAGGTACATCAGGTATTCGAGGTAACTTTTGGAGAAACCCTCAACCCCCAGGGATGTGACACCCGCCGCACTGCCGTTATGGGTCCACAATTTCAGAAGCCAGGGCAGCGCCAATAGAACCCCTCCCAGACCGGCGGTGAATAACATCACCAGTCCCTTCCTTTGACGGATGGAGATGGCGAACTGGATGATGTAAAAAAATGCCAGCATCAACATGGTCAAATAATGCGTCAGGCAGATGCCGGCTGTGAGGAACAACAGGCGCAGCCAGGCGCCGGCAGAATCCGGATCTGAGTGCAAGTCCAGGACAGCCGCCATGCCAGCCGGCAGCAGCACCAGCCCGGCGGAGAGGGTATACCGCCCCCAGGTGAGGTAATAGGCGGGCATCTGCATCACAAACCCGACCAGCAGGGCGGCGAGGGCGGCTGGTTTCCAATCCGCGTGGAGGGCAATGGCGAGCCGAAAGACAGCCAGGGCAATCAGAGCGTTGACCGCCTGCCCAAAGTAAAGCACCGCTGTGGCGGGAGCTGCCCCGGTGAGGGCGCAATAGATGGCGGTGATCAGGTGAAAGCCGTAATGATAGAAGAAGGGCACGGGCAGTTCAGGTCCGAGTGTGTCCGGCAGACCGCCGGCTGCAAGGATCTTCCCGACCACAAAGGTATGGTGGACAGAATCCACCCAGGCGGGCATGGCGTAACTGCGTGCCTGGTACAGCCGCCAGAAGATCATGCCTGCCAGGATCACCAGGGCGGAAAGGAGGAACACCCCATGAGGAATTACAGATCGAACCCTCTGCCAGGAAAACCGGGGTCGGGGGGCATGCTGCAGGTCTTTGATTATGGAAAAAACCCAGCCTGAAACAGCAGCCAGCGCGCAGACGGCATAGGCAGTCAGCAAACCATCCCGGGTCCAGGTGATATTGAGCAGGTGGCTGAACAGAGCTGCCAGCGCCGAAAGTGAAATGGAGAGGGCAACTGCATCCGCCAGCCAGCGGATGGAGGCGGCTGGGGTTGGTTTACCGCGGACGGGCAGCCATGCCAGCAGCGCCGCGCCCGGCAGAACAAGGATCAGCAAGCCAGCGATGAGAGGTGTGAGGTTTGTTTCCACGTTCTTGATTATAATGGAGGTGGGCTTTGCGGGCATCACCAACAATGATTTATAATTGCGTCAGCCACAAATTCAAGCGGAGAAAAATTGCTTCCAATGAAAATCAGCATTGTTGGTCCTGTTTATCCATATCGGGGTGGAATTGCACACCATACCACTGAACTTGTCAAGTCGGCGCGAAAAATGGGACACAGTGTGCAGGTTGTATCGTTTAAACGGCAGTACCCGGAGTGGTTATATCCCGGAAAATCAGACCGGGATCCCAGCCGGAATGACATTCTGTCTGGATCTCAATTCATCCTTGATCCCCTGAATTTGTTTTCATGGTTTAAAACAATCCGGGAAATAAAATTAATAAACCCGGATGTCGTTGTTTTTCAATGGTGGAATCCCTTCTGGTCACCATCGTTCTCGTTTATTGCGCATCAATTAAGACGGGAAAAGATCAAGGTTTGTTTTCTTGTTCATAACGTCATGCCGCATGAATCAAATCCTTTTGATAAAGTACTTATTAGGATGGCACTATTGAATGCGGATGGATTCATCGTTCAATCTGAACGTGAGCACAAACGATTGGAAGCCCTCATTCCCGGTTCAATCATTGTGGATTGTCCCCACCCTGTATATGAACTGCCGGAAGGTCGGATTCCAACCAAGGCTGATGCCCGGCGACAATTAGGCATTCCATTGGATGTGCCGTTATTACTGTTCTTTGGTATTGTTCGTCCATATAAGGGATTGACCTGCTTGATTGATGCCATGGGACTTTTAAGCGGCATCAATCCTCAACCTGAATTAATGATTGCTGGTGAATTTTGGGGAAGCGCCAGCGAATATATTGACAGGATTGCTAATTTAAACCTTGATCATCAGATCCACATCGAAAATCGATATATACCTGATGAGGAATTGTCCGTCTATTTTTCTGCTGCAGACCTATTTGTTGCGCCGTATGTGGATGGCACCCAGAGTGGTGCCGTAAAACTTGCAATCGGCGCCAGGTTGCCTCTTCTCATTACCAGCCCTTTAGCTTCAAAAGAACTGTTGGAATGTCCATCTGCAGTGATGATCGTTCCCCCAGGTGATCCTGCAAGTCTGGCAGAGGGCATTCAAAAATGGCTTCAAGGCGAATGGATTCCGGATCCGGCACATCTTCCAAAGCATGAATGGGATTCAATGGTTCAAGTGATTGTGTCCATGGGTGAGAAAATATTGTAATGATAGCCCGCTCTCATTCTATGCCAACTCTTTCTGAACTTGTGACCAAGTTGACCCTTTTTGGGGGTAGTAATGGATTGGCACAGTTTATGATGGCGGTTAATACCATCATTGTTGCCCGGGCACTTGGTCCCGAAGGTTATGGTTTCTTCATCAGTAGTTACTCGCTCGTTACTCTTTCATCCTTCCTCGTGAATTGGGGCATGGATGTATGGCTTCTTCGGGAAGCCAGCAATATAAATTCCGTACCAGGAATTCTACTTAATGTATTGCAATTAAAAGCAATATTCGGAACTGGCTGGGGCATCCTGATGGTTTTGTTGCCACCATTATTGTTTCGGGATCATTTTACATTCAGCTTGTTGTTGGTTTGCGTGGTTGATGTCTGGTCAGACAGCATCATGAATACATTCCTGGCATTTTCCAATGCTAAAAAAAGGCTTCGCCAATCTTCAAAAATCATACTGGTTTCACGCGTACTGCGTCTGGGTGGTGCCTGCGGGCTCGTCCTTTTTGGAATTAATAATCCCCTTTTCTATGCAATTGCGAGAGCATCGGCAACCTTCCTGTCATTATATTTCGCTATCCGGATGGTAAAACCCTCCTTCGCTATCATGGTCAGCAGGGATTCGCTGATTTACACCTGGAAACAATCCATTCCTTATGCACTTTCTGAATTGCTGGCATTGATTTATTTACAAGCTGATGTCACTTTATTAGCTTTGTTGGCGGGGAAATCTGCAGCAGGGGTATATTCTCCCGCCTCCAGTTTGATAAACGCTCTCTTTGTGATTCCCAATGCTGTGTATCTGACCTTTTTACCTCATATGGTGGATTCCCTCTCCACTACCAGCAACCTGGATGAAAATAAAAAATTACTGGGATGGTTGTTTACATTTCAGGTATTGGTGGGTGTCGTATTGGCATTGATCGTGGGGCTCCTGGGTAAACCTGTTCTGGAATTTCTTTTGCTAAAAGATTATTCAATGACTGGGCAGATATTGACCATCCTCAGTCCAATTTTATTATTTAAAGCCATTAATTTTGGCTTTGTCACCTGGATTGTTGCAATTGGCTGGCAAAAACGCCGGGTTTTTCCACAGGCAGTAGTAGCTTTTGGAGGGTTTCTGGCAAATTTATGGTTTATCCCATCCTTTGGATCATTAGGTGCTGCTTGGGTATATGTGGTAGGTGAAGGTATCCTTATGGTTGGGTATGGGTTGGTTGCTTGGCGTGGATGGCAAAGAAACAAGGAAGGAAAGTTATGAACCCCCCAACAATTCTATTAATCAATGTGCACTCCACACTGAATGCCGGTGATTTGGCATTGTTGGAGTGCGCTTTGTCTCAATTTGGACGCTCTTCACCAAACGCCCGTTTTATCATTTCAGCCAATTGGATTGGCGAAGATTATTACAAGGATAATCACCTGGAAGTGATCCCATCTCCATATTGGATTGCTGGGGCTGGAGAAGGTAAACCTGTGTGGCTTCAGATATTTCGACTTCTGACTGGTTTACTTACTGCTTGGTGGGCTGCCTGTCATCTTCCCATACCTAATAAATCCCGATGGAAACCTTTCATTGATGTTTATCGTCGGGCTGATCTTGTGATTGGAGTTGCCGGTAATCAGTTTTATTCCACAGGTCGTTATGGCTGGCCTTTTCCATTGCATGCCCTATCCGTGTACCTGGCGCATTTGTTTCACAAACCTTTTTATACCATGCCACAATCCTTGGGTCCCTTGCGAAGATGGTGGGAACGGTTTTTAATGAAGAGGTTGTACGGCAAGGGACGAAAAATATATTTACGGGACCAAGTCTCCATTGAACTTGCGAAATCCATTGGGATCCCTGCAAACCGGATTATCTATGCACCCGACCCGGCTTTTTCCTACAATGCAGGAGATGATAATTCTGCCCGGGAACTGCTAAAGAAATATGGCTGGAAACTGGGTCAGCCTGCAGTGGGTGCGACCGTGCTTGCATCCATGGGACGCACACTTAAACAAGATCATATAGGACAATACTACCGCACGATTGCCAGAGTATTGGAAAAGATGATCAGAGATTTGGGTGTAGATGTTTTCCTGTTCATCCAGGTATCAGGACCCACCCATATGGAAAATGACAGCAAAGGGGCACAAAGAGTCCTGGAATTGCTGCCGGAAAATCTACGCCATCGGGCTGCGTTAGTCGATGAACAGTTGTCACCAGCAATGCTCAAGGCATGCTATGGACAGATGAACCTTTTTCTTGCAACCCGGTTACATTCAGGTATTTTTTCCCTTGGGATGCGGGTTCCGACTGTATTTGTGGGATATTTAACCAAGACCCACGGCGTCATGACTTCGTTGGGATTAGAAAATTGGTGTGTACCCATTGATGGAATTTCAGAAGACTCTCTCTGGAAGGTTATAAATCAGGCGTGGAATGACCGGGATTCTCGCAAAAATATATTACAGGAAATTATTCCCAAGGTTGCCCGGGAAGCAGATAAGGTGGGAAGTGCCATCCTGGAGGAATGGAGTAAGGGGTAGGAATGACCATACGTATTTTACAGGTAATTGATACGTTGACTGCCGGAGGGGCTGAACGAATGGCAGTAAGTATTGCCAATTCCTTACCAGTTAATCAATTTAATATATCAATTGCCACCACTTGGAAAATCGGGGATTTGGAAAACCAGGTTGCCCAGCACATAAGAAGATTTGATTTCCCGGCACGTTTTCATTATGATCCATTTGTGGCGGTTAAATTATCTCACCTAATTCGAAAAGAAGCCTTCGACTTGATTCATGTTCATTCCAATGCACTTTTTGTGACAGTTTGTGCACACCGGTTGTCTTTGACAAATTCACTTCTGGTTTGGCATGATCATTATGGGAGGTTGGAGACTCGAAAACGCCCGGTTCTTCCATATCGTATGGCTCTATCAGAATTGGATGGTGTGCTGTCGGTAAGCCGTAAACTTGAAAATTGGGCAGTGAGGGAAATGAAAGTTCCACAAAACAAGGTCTGGTATTTACCTAATTTTGTGGAATTTCAAACAAATTTACAAAACCACGATCTCAACCTGCCGGGAAAACCTGGTTATAGGATTGTTTGCGTGGCAAATATCCGAAAACAAAAGGATCATCTGACGCTGATCAAAGCATTCCGCCAGGTGAAGACTGTCATTCCAGAAGCTTCCTTATTACTGGTGGGGAAAGTAAATGAACCTGCTTTGCTTGTTGAGCTGGAAAAGTATATATTTGAACAAGGATTGGAAGATGCCATTCATTTCCTTGGGCAGAGGATGGATGTTCCGAATATTCTGCAGGTTTGTGATGTGGGTATACTCAGCTCCGAATCGGAAGCTTTTCCGTTGGTGCTTATCGAATATGGATTGGCAAGGTTGGGAGTGGTCGCCACCCGGGTTGGGGATTGTGAAGAGATTCTGTTGGGTGGAGATGCGGGAATGTTAGTGCCTCCAGGAAGTGTTTCAGCCATGGTGGAAGCCATGTTAATGTTACTGAAGGATTCTGAATTACGGCGAAGGCTCGGCGATAAATTGCATGGTCATGTTTCCAGGAATTATAGTAAACAGGTTTTCATTAAAAACCTGTTGGAAATCTATCAGATCCTCCTGCCCCACAAGGAAATTGAGCAGCCATGAGAATTATTCAGATTGTCAATGGCTTGGATATTGGAGGAAAAAGTGGCGGCGCAGCTCGTTTCTCGTTGGAATTAAGCAATTACTTGCATCAAAGAGGTGAGGAAGTCAGTATTGCTGTTGTGCATCGGTTTCATACAGATGCAGAAAAATACTGGGAGGATTATATTCACCGATTGGGGATGGAAATTATCCATCTTAATCCCAATGATTGGTTGGATTTATTACAAACAATCCGTACATTGAAAAAAGAATGTATCAACAGGCGAATTGAAATCCTGCATTGCCACAGCCCGGTTGGAAGCTTGGCAAGCATCATCACAAAATGGGGGATCCCCAACCTGCGGATTGTGCGCACTGAACATACCCCGGTTCCCTGGGGAACAAACCTGCTTGGAAAGATAAGTCGTTTGTTATTTACTAATTTGCTCTTTCCGATCTGCATTGACATGGAAGTTGGGGTATCAAAGCCCATTACAAATATGTTAAATAAACGGATTGGGGCACAATGGTGTCATCGGTCAGTAAAATTTATTCCTCCCGTTTTACCAGAAAAATACTGGAAACGAATCAATCATCCCCCTAAAAAAGAACCAACAGGCGGACAATATATAATCGGCAGCGTGGGTTCTCTACGGAAAATCAAAGGATATGAATATCTCTTGAAAGCCATTGCACTAGTGCGAGAAAAATATCCAGCGGTAGAATTGATATTGGTTGGGGATGGGGAAGAGAAACAAACATTGGAGGAACTGTCTACTAAACTTCATATACAAAATGCAGTCCAATTTTTAGGAGCTCGTTCTGATGTGCTGGAACTACTGGAAAGGATGGATCTGTTCGTCCTGCCTTCATTTGTGGAGGGGTTGCCAACTTCAATCTTGGAGAGTTGGGCAGTTGGCACACCGGTAATCGGCTCGGATATTCCTGGAATCCGTGCCATTCTTTCGAACGAACAATATGGATGGCTGGTGGCACCCGGTGATATTCATGCCCTGGCATTAAAAATCATCACTGTACTTGCCAACCCTCAAGAACGGGATCGGGTGCGGGTGAATGCCAGGCAGGCTGTAACAGCCTATACCATCGATAAAATAGGTCCGGATTACCAGAACATTTACTCGGAGCTGCTTCAATAGATTTTTGGAAATCCTATCATGAAAGAACCCCAAAGTAATTTTCGAGATCGAATAATAATTTTTCTAACTGTTGCCTTTTATGTTTTGCCGATTTATTTTGATTTACTCCTTAATAGCTGGGTGCGAACATTCAGTTATTTTGCTGCTGATGCCTTTTATTACCTTACCGTAGCCCGTAACTACAGCCAGCTGGGGATATTCACCTTTGATGGTGAATATATTACAAACGGATTTCATCCCCTCTGGCAGGTAATGACGGGATATCTTTACCGTTTTACAGGATGGTTGCATTTCTCAGAGCCTGCAAATTTGGTGGCTGTTCTGACTCTGTCAGTTATCCTGATTTCATTTGCCATCGTGTTATTGGGAATGACATTTAAAAATTGGCTGGGGACTGTCCCAACCTGGTTTATTTTTTTACCGGTTGGATTGTATGCCGTGATGATGTCGCCCATTCTTCATCGTTATGGGACATTATGGAGCTTTTCCAATGGGATGGAAAGTGCTCCCCTGCTCTTTATGTATGCACTCCTGATCTGGTTGATTTCACGCCCGGGGTGGTTAAAAAACTGGCAGACATCGGTATTAACTGGTTTGACACTTGGCATTTTGAGTTTGGCAAGACTTGACCATGCACTTCTTATTCCAGCATTATTCCTGGTAATCCTTTTTCGGATGGCGCTGGAACGCGATTTTTCTTCGATGAAATGGTTGTTACTGGCAGGAGGCATATTCAGTCTGATTATTTTTTGTTACTTGTTATCAAACCAGGCAATACTTGGTGTCTGGTTGCCGGTTAGTGGGGCTGAAAAAACCACATTTCCTTATATGCTGCAAGGATCAAGGAAAATAGAGGAAATCCGAAACTATCTTCAAAATATTGGTCAGCCATCATTCGGATTTGATATTTGGCGCTATACACAAATTATTTTCCCCACATTCATTGCAATACCGGTATTTTTCACCCGGGCATGGGCGGGTATTCGTTCAAGGCTGTTGGATTCTAAATCTATTGTATGGATTAGCAGCAGTTTATTTATTATTCTGCTGGCTTCTTATAATTTTTTCTTTGTCCCCACGCTGGATCAGGGGCATTGGTATTTTCCAGTTTCCATCCTATTCATGAGCTTGTGGGTCATCGAATTGGCATCCCATATACAGATCAATTGGCGTTGGATAAAACTGGCGATTCCCGCTTTACTGTTGGTTTTTGGAATCTGGTTTTATTTTAGTGTGTACCATGATCCAACCTTAAATGCTCGCAATGTCTGGTTTTACCAGGAAGCGCCAAACATTAGAGCATATTATCAGGGACAGGATGTTCGACTTCTGGAATATGATGATGGAATCATTGCATATACAACCGGGTTTAAGACAATGTCCGCCCTTGGATTTTGCCTTGATCCGCAGGCGCAACAGGCACTTCACGAGAAAAACTTATTAGAGCTGGCTTACAATCGGGGATATCGCTATATAGCTTCCCATTATTACTTCCGTTTTTCAAACCTGACCAAGGATTCCTCACCTGAGGAAGTAAAAACATTCCTCTCCAGCCATGGTTGGATTGGACCGCGTGAAGTGGAAGGTTTCCATTTTTGGATTGATTACGCGTCGGATGACAACCAATTTGTGATGATTGGTTACGAACGTTCGCCCTGATTAGAATTCAATAGACAGAGTGCCAATATCCAGAATTTGCCCCGGATCTCCCTTGTAAATTTTTGCCTGATTCGTGGTTTCATCTGTAATGATTAAGTAATTTACTGTTGGATCTCCAATCACCATTACAAACTCACCCGGTGTCAGATTAGAAAATACAAAATAACCATTTTCATCGGTATAGGTGCCGGGGCTGTAGGATTGGTCCAAGGCAAATGCCCCCTCTCCCTGTTCATTCCTATAAACCTCTGCCAAGCGCACCAGTGTATTTGTGTAGGGGATTGAACTTGCCTTGTTTACAAGTTGCCCAGTGATGACTGTCTTGGTTGCTTCCGGAGTGGGAATTGTGGGAGCAAGGCTCGCCGGTTTATTTGTGCAACCAACCAGGGTGAAGCTTACAATCAGGACAAGCAATAGAAGAGTAAGGAGATATTTTTTCATAATATGTTTATTCCTGAAGACTATTTAACCCAAACGGGTTATGGAATTATTTTTATTGTTCGACTAGAATATTTCTAAATTACCATAGCATATTCTGATTATACCTGATGGAGGTAACATGAAGAGTAAATTGTTGGTCCTAGTTGTATTAATTTCCATGCTGGTTGCCCTTGCTGGCCCGGCAAACGTCGAAGCGGCTGCGTATGGTTTGACGTTTACAACATCCGTTACATACCAAAATGTCACTGATACAGACACCTCTGTAAACTTTGTCTTCTACCCTGGTGGTGAGGGAACAGGTATTCCGATTGCCCGACCCGATCTGCCTGGCATGGCTGCTTCCTCTCTATATGTTGGCAGCCTGGGTGATATTGATCCTGGCTTCCAGGGTTCAGCGATTCTGATGACCACACAGCAGGTTGCTGCAACTCTTGTCCAACTTCCCCCCGGTGGCTCAACGGTCAAAGTCCGTCCACTTTCCAATGGATTTGTAGAAGGCTCGGATTATGTCCTGGTTCCAACTATTCTTAAGGCAACATTCAATAAACATTCCCTTTGGTCTGTGCAGAATGTGGATGATGTGGCTGCTGACTTGGTGGTTACCTTCACACCGGTTGGGGGCACTGCATTTGATGTGAATGTCCTGGATTGGCCAGCAGGTGCTGCCCGCTTTTTCGATATGGCAACAGCCCCTGAGATCACTACACCAACATTCAACGGCTCGGTTACCATTCAAGCTTATGAAGCCGGCACGACCGACCCGGGCTCTGTAGTCGCAACCTCGGTTGAGTTGGGCATCACTAATGACGAAGCATATGCTTTTGAAGGATTTACCAGTGGGTCGAACACCGTCTATATGCCTTCTGCTTTCTGCAATTGGGGACCAACAGATAAAGTTCGTTCAGCATTTGCAGTTCAAAATACTGAACCTGATGGGGGCGCTGATGCGGAAGTTACCGTAACTTATAGCAACGGTAATATTGACGTGCCCGTAACCATTCATCCAGGTGAAAAAGCCAGCTTCTCTGGTTGTGGTCAGAGTGGCTCCCTCAACCCAACAGATTTCCTTGGGTCGGCAATTATCACTTCTGTGGGCGGAAAAATTGTTGCCATGGGCAAGGTTGGCGGTGATGGTGGTTACTCGACTGCCTACTCTGGTTTCTCCCAGGGTTATTCTGAGGTTGCCATGCCCTATGTCCGCTGGTCACAGACTCAATACTTTACTGGTGTGCGCCAGCAGGTGAACATTGCCATCCAGAATGTCGGCAGCGCAATAATCCCAGCCGGTGAAATCACCATCAGCTACTACGATATCAATGGTGATTTGGTCGGTACAGACACCAATCCTTCAGATATTGCAATTGGTGGTAAGTACTCTTCGAATGCCAATAAAATCCCTGGCGGAGTAGGTGCTGAATTTGGTTATGCGGTACCTGGTGTAATTGGCGGCGGTGCCATTGTTAGTGCAGCTGGTGCTGAGCTTGCAGTAATGGGTCGTGTTTGTACTTATAATACAGCCCGTGCCGTAGCTGCATGCGAAGACTACAATGGGAGTCCTGTAACCCCATAAATTTTGGACATCTTAGGGGCTGGCTTTTCCCCGAAGAAGCGGATTGGAAACCTCCCGGGCGAATCACAAATATAACCCGGGAGGTTTTTGTTTTACAACAATATGCTTTATCTCACTTGGCAAAACTAACAGGGTGGTGATATAAACAGACTTTGGATTGATTTCCGTTTCCGTTGGATTTTACTGAATCCCCTATTTAATATTATCCTGGATTTTTGATTTTTATCGTCAAAGGAGATGAAGTGATTTTAAAAAATTCATCATGGATCAAAAAAATCCTCGATATCAATTTCCTGGTTCAGGATTTGCTTGCCCCCGTCCTGTTGCTGACTGTGTATTGTTGGACATTTACGTATGTTTCTTCCCGCTATCTTCCTGCTGGTGTAAATCAGGTGTTTACCGACAGGTTGTGGAAGTACTTGCTGATGCTGCTGGTAGTTCTCCTGGCGTTGGCAGTTTTGGCGTGGCTATTCAATAAAAACAACCGGCTCAACTTCCGTAAATATAAGGTTGATCTGCACCCGGCGGATTTTCTATTCCTGCTCATCCCCCTCACGCCAGTAGTGCAGTACATGATCAATAATGAAACCATTCTCAGTTTTGCGGATATCGCCCTGACGGTGGGATTTTTCATTATATTTTCCAGTATTTATATCTTCATAATCCCTATCCTGTTCGGCTTCTTGCGTTCCTCCCGGATTTTGATGGCACTGGGTCTGGCTTTTGCGGTCACCATTATCAATATGGCAATGCTGAGCCAGCAATTTCATTGGTTTGCAAAAGGCAGCCTGAAGATTCAACTGGTCTATATGGTTGTTTTCTTTCTGGTGGGCTGGATTTTGGTAAATCTGAAAAATAGAAAATATTTATTTCTGATTGTCCTGGTGTACTTTGTGGCGAACAGCGGATTCCAGTGGATATCCCATTTCAACAAGGCACAGGAAGCATCCGCCATAACGAATGAAGCCCTGCCGGTGGTGGATGTTACCCAAAAACCGGCAGTCAACCCTAACATTTACCTGCTTGTTTACGATGCCTATGTGCCGAATGAAACCATGTTAAGTTACGGCATCGATAATCGCGCTCAGGAGCAGTATTTACGCGACCAGGGCTTTGTTCTGTACCCTCATACCTATTCCCTTGGGGCGGATTCAGTCGGCACGATGAGCCGGGTGCTTAACATATCCACCAGTTTTGGAGGGGATTATCGGAAGGGTGTTTCCGGTGACGGGGTGGTGCAGAATACCCTGCAGGAATTGGGCTACTCCACCTACGGCATCTTCCCCTCCGATTACATGTTCCAGGGAGTTAGCCCGCGCTATGATGTTTTCTTTCCCAAAATCAAAGGAGGAGCGTTTTGGAACCTGGCTTCTGTTGTCCTGATTGGCGAATTTCGGTTTGACCTGGGATTCACCGAACAATCCCATGATCAATATGTTGAAAACAAGCAGAATATCCTGGGAAGTGCTGCAGGAAAGCAGGTATTCCTTTATTCTCATACCAATATTCCCAATCACAGCCAGAATTCGGGAACCTGCCTGTCTGAAGAAACCAGCCTGTATGCCGAAAGGCTGGAGCGCGCCAACCTGGAAATGCAGGCTGATATCCGGATCATCAACCAGGTCGATCCGGGAGCAATCGTGATCGTGGCGGGAGATCATGGTCCGTATCTGACGAAGAATTGCTATAACACGGGGGATGATTATGACATATCGGAAATTTCCCGTCAGGACATCCAGGATCGATTTGGTACTTTCCTGGCAATCCGGTGGTCCACGCAAGATTATTCAAAGTATGATGAAATTACCATCCTGCAGGATCTTTTCCCGGCAATCTTTGCTTATGTATGAAGATGAGGCATTTCTGAAACTGAAATTGCAGCCGGTGACTCAAACCCCCATCGTGGTCTCCGGCGCTTCGGTAAATAATGGGATCATCATTGGGGGCATCAATAATATGGAACCGCTGTATCTGTCAGAGAAATAAATGAGCGGATGAATTGCATATCTTGATGCAGTTCATGACTGTATCCTTTCAATTATGTCAGGTTTCGGGTCAGGGGTGAATGTTATAATGAATCACAAAATAATCTCCAGATATGCGTTTCCCGAAACCCTTCCCCATTTATCCTTTATTGGTGGCAGTGGCTCCTGTACTTTCCTTGTGGGGTCATAATATACAGGAACTGGACCCCGGAGCTGGCAACCGCGCTTTATTGGTCGCCGTGTGTGGAGCATTGGTTGTTTGGGCGCTTTGGGGGGCAGTCACGCGTTCCTGGTACAAATCAGCGATCCTGGCGACCTGGTTCTGGCTTCTCTTTTACAGCTATGGGATTTACCAAACCCCAATTGGGGGAAAATCACAGCTGGGATTGATGATCAGCGATCATCGAATTCTTCTGCCAATATGGGGGATCTTATTTCTGGATGGATCTTATTTAATTCATAAATATTTTCGGGGTCGTGATAACTTCATCCGGATCACCAATGCAGTTTTCATTTTCCTGTTGATCATACCCCTCTATCAATTGGGGTATCATCAAATTCGTTCTTGGGATGGGGCAAAACAATTTACCCCCTCGGCGGCAGTAAATCCGATTTCATCCAATGTTTCACCTACCAATAAACCGGATATTTACCTGATCATCCTTGATTCGTATACCCGTGCGGATGTTTTACAGGAAGTGTATGGTTTTGACAACCAGACATTTGAGGAAAATTTGTCTTCGTTGGGTTTCCAAATCACGCCGTGCAGCTTGAGCAATTACGGCTATACTGCTCTTTCCCTGGGCTCCATGTTGAATATGGATTATCTGGACAACATCCTGGATGATTTTTCCAGCCTGGACAAACACGACCTGCCCCGTGTGTATGAAGTATGTCTCTTATACACATCTGACGCTGCCGACGATCTACCCTGTGTAGTTCTCGGGGGTCGCCGTCTCATTAAAAAAAAAAAAATAAATAAAATAATAACTTCAACAAAACCTTCAATCAACATTCTATCTTGAAAATTTCTCTCACCACGATCTATTAATCACTCGACTTCCATACTATAAACCAGACTAAGCAAGCGACCTA
>ERZ1026814.764-NODE-764-length-15144-cov-3.815076_pt1 | contig 15144 bp, 31 predicted proteins | sample MGYA00520871_ERZ1026814 | MGnify/ENA primary metagenome ERZ1026814 (study PRJEB33270, sample SAMEA104284478) | anaerobic digester metagenome | biome: Anaerobic digester microbiome; feature: mesophilic sludge digester; material: Anaerobic digester biomass | place... | reverse complement strand
CACGACCAAAAAAAACAATATATAAGACAAGTGTTCCAAGGCCACTCAAGTAATGAAATATATTATATTTTTTATTTTTTTCACTACCAAAAACTATAAATAGAAAAAACCAAAACCGTAACATTTATATACTAGTACTTACTAGTATATATTGGCAAAGTAAGGATACAGCAAAACCGAACTCATAACTTGTTTGGACTTGAACAAATAATTCCTCATTTGACTTCAATGTGTCCTTATTTTCCTTCCTGTGATCCGGGGATCATAAAATTCCCTGTACCCTTGAAAAACTCGGATAAGCTCAGCAGGGAAGGACGAAATAAAAGGGTATGAGAATAAGTCCATAAAACACCCTTGGGCTGAGGGGTAGAGCTTGTGGAGATACCTTAAAAGGATTAATGAAGCAAGAACCAGGTACTATACTGGATGTCACATTGGTATCGCAAGAATAGACGATGGAAGACTACATAAAGCACTAAACTTGGAAGATCTATCATGAAAAAATGCACTAAATGTAAAGTTAAAATTCCGGAGCGAGGACCTGCTATGTGTCCGAGTTGTATAAAAAAGGAACTTGCTGCCAAAAACTATAAATAAACTCAATACTTTTTAGTGATTTCTATGTCCAAAACATATAGAATATACAATACCAACCATAAATTCCCAAAATTTTCTAAATACCGTAAGTATAACCCTTTTTGGTATAACCATGACAGTCCGGAAGTTCGAAGACAATCCAACCAGGACTTTCGATATCGCGAAAAAATCTATTTTAAAAAACATTTAGAACATCTCATTAAAACCAAGGACCGAGGATGGAGAACGTGGTAAGAAAAACACCATATAATTATAGTTTAGACGAAATCACCCAATTGGAAGAAATTATTAAAGACCGTCCACCAACAGAAAGAACCCACATGGAAAAGCAGAAAAACAAAATAGCCAAAAAACTATCAAAATAACAGCGGGGAAAATAACAATGACAAAACATGATAAAACAAAGGAAACTGAACAAGAAACCGAACAGAAAGAAAATACTCCAAAACCATCTAGTCCCGACATTAGTGGTCCAGACACAGAACCAAAGCTTCTATTTAAGTTTGAAGACTTTTCGATAAGCGTTTTAAATAACATATACACTATTTCAAAAGAGTATGGCGGCATAAGCGATTCTTGCTATGCTAGAGTAGCGGTTGGCCGCGAAAAGAATTGGACCCTTCTCAATGAAAAAGGCCAAATAATCGACATGGAACCCATCCACGGAAACAGGCCGTTCTTTTGGCAAGGCAGACTATCGCCCGGAACCTATACTTTGAAGACCGGACGCGGGAGCGACACTTCCATTCACAGAATACCAGGCCGTCATTTTAATGTTGTTTTTTCGGTGTAATCCATGTTCAAAGAAAACATACCAGAACTAGACATGACTGCCGAGGAACTTGCCACCGCCCTCGACGAATTAATAGAAAAAAAATCTAACTTATCACATGCCATCATAGAACTTGATACCAACATATGTTTTATAACATCATTGATTTCTATGAAGTTGTTGGAAAGAAAAAATAAAAAAACTTGTACTTGTGAAGGCGGCTGTGGCATCACAACTGAAAGCAACGTTGCCGATCACAATAAAAAGATTCTATCTGACCTAGAATCCGGGAAAATTATTTAGGAAGCCTTGCCATGAAAATTTTTTTAAAATGCCCTGCCTGCCACAAAGAAACAATCGTTTCTGTGGAAAAGCATCTTTCCGGAAAGAAACTTATGGAACACCTGAAAGACTTCCAGGTATGTGTTGATTGTGAAAAAAATGGCCTCGGAAAAATATACCTTAATGTAATAAAGTTTGACTGGGAGAACATTCTAGAAACTAGTCAACCGACATAATATTTTTTCTGTAGAATACACCATTTTTTAATCCTGGTTGTTCTTTGATCCATCCAAGGAATTCTGTGGAATTTTTAAATAAAAGACACTCTGAATTAGCATTCATAAAACTACTTACCAAATGCTGTAAATCATAGTCATATCCTATATTGAAACCATCTCCACTATGTAAATTAATTATATTACCATTTTTATTTATTCTATGATAAAATGTTAATTTACATACATTGAATATAACAATACGAGAAACTATTACTATATATTCATATTTATCAAAATTAATAATCTTTAATATACCATTACTATCTAGTTTATAGGTATCCATGATTACCTCTGCACGGGAATGGTTCTTGCTTTCCATTCCATGTATTCATATATATTATCAAATACAATGAAATGGGTAATTGCCAATAATGGTTTATATTTCGAACCAAGTATCCTAAACAAATTTTGATAATCTCTCAATTCCGTTTGACACAAGTTTACATGAGAATTTACAACATTCATAGACGGTATATGATAAAGTACTTTGCTTTGGTTCTCCAGCAGAAAATATGATACCGGTAATCTTTCATCGTTATATTCATCAACCACTACAATAATCTTACTATCAAGGTCATCATTAATTATTGGGAATACGCCATTTGCATCAGGCTTTATCGTTTTCAACATCCATCACCAAGTTAACATTACGCTTACAAGTATTAATAGTTTTTGGTTGCGCTACCATGAAAAAAACAAAACTTGAAAATCCGCTTCCTGTATTGAAGTCGCCGATCTTAACCCCTAGTGGTGACATTGCTCCCTGGTTACTTGGAGAAAGAGGAGACATTGCAATACAAAAAGCAAAAGCAAGAAGACACTTACTAGACTTTACCTTATACACAAAACCAGATTATTCTGTTAATTGGCACCACAAGATCATATGTGATTACTTGGAACGCTGGGCATTTGGTGACATAAAACGACTTATGATATTCATGCCACCCGGCAGCGGAAAGTCTGAATTGGTTTCCAGAAGATTGCCCGCCTGGATCTTTGGCAAGAATCCCGACATCGGTATAATGGCCACAAGTTATTCTGCTTCACTCGCATCCGACATGAATAGAGACGTCCAGCGAATTATAGACGATGACTTATATCGCGAACTTTTCCCAGAAACTTCGCTATCCGGAAAAAACGTAAGAACGGTAACAACATCCGGATCATATCAACGCAATACTGAAAATTTTGAAATTGTAAACCATGTAGGTTATTATAAGTGCGCTGGTGTTGGTGGATCTATCACTGGTAAAAGATTCTTTTATGGTATTATTGATGACCCAATTCGTGGCAGGAAAGACGCAGAATCAGAAACCATTCGAAACGGTATCTATAATTGGTACAAAGACGACTTTTATACTAGACGACTTAATATGGATGCCCGTATATTGATCACGCAAACTAGGTGGCACGAAGACGATTTGTCCGGTCGACTCCTTGCGTTAGCAGCATCTAATCCGAAAGCGGAACAATGGACAGTATTAAAATTCCCAATGATCGCTGAATATCCACTAGAACCACAAGATCCACGGCAAGTCGGCGAAGCGTTATGGCCCGAACGTTTCGGAAATGCTGAGGAATTGGAAGCTACTAAAATTAGCGCCGGTTCTTATACTTGGGCCTCACTTTACCAACAGCATCCAAGCCCATCAGGTGGTGCCATATTTAATAGGGGCTGGTGGGGAATACCTGGTGACATCGATCCAACCCACAAAAACCAATTCTATATCCAAAAACCAAAAGACCTCGAACCCCATATGGATATCATAATACAATCATGGGATTGCACTTTCAAGGATGCAGAAGACACTGATTATGTCGTCGGTCAAGTATGGGGAAGAAAAAAATCCGACTTCTATTTACTTGATCAGGTTCGTGCCCAAATGGACGTCATTGCCACTATGCAAAGTATTACAACGCTTTCAACGAAATGGCCGACATCTTCCGCAAAACTAATAGAAGATAAAGCAAATGGTCCTGCAATAATAACAATGTTAAAACGATCAGTACCCGGTCTTATTCCCGTTGAACCACAAGGCGGAAAGGTAGTTAGGGCTCGCGCAATTACACCATACGTGGAAGCCGGTAACGTATGGTTACCTATGCCACAAAACGCCGATTGGATACATGATTTTTTGGAAGAAGTTGCATCGTTCCCGGTTGGAAAAAACGACGACCAGGTTGATAGCATGACACAGGCTTTGTTTTACCTATCAACGTTCACTAATAACATTTCTGTTCCGACAAGGATTCCAAAAAGAGTTATAAGAACTGGAGGCGGCTGGACAGGATAAAACCATTCACAACAATTCATTCAAGACACATAACATTTCTTCCTTATTTCTTATTACATAAAACATTACATAATTATTGCCCATGGCAATTCGAAATTTCGATATTGTTTCTAGTATTGAATGTCCAGTAGTTACCCATGTTGTTATGTCTGAGTCATAGCGGGAATTTATGATTTGTGTCCCTCTTATTGCGTATTTGTTTTCACGAACCTTCACCACAATACCTACGAATTTTGAATAATTTGTTATCGTATGGATTAACACAATTTGTTTGGTTATGTCCTCTGAAATGTTAGGAATTTTTAACATCGGATTTTTGAATTTATAAATGTTATTGATATGCATTTTTTCGTTTGGATTTTCCAATTGTTCTAGCATGTCCTTTAATTCATGAAAGTCCTTGGGTATTTTGTCTACGTCTTCAAGAATTAATTTAATTGTATCTTTCATAACGAACTGTTAGTTTTGCCTTTATTTATAAGTTTTGGTAACAATTATTATAAATGTTTTTTAATAATTACATTGCAATATAAACGTTTTAAGCGCTTAAAATCAGTTTTAATTTAGGTAGTAGTTTTGATATTATAGAAAAAAGATCGTGGGTTTTTACATCGATTTCCCCGCGATTTCGGACTCTAGTATATAAACTAAATGCTGGAAAATTAGGGTTTAGGGGAAAATATTTTCGCTCCCAATTTTTCTAGTTCGGTTCTTAATTCACCACTAACATCATACGCTTGCAATATGTCGTTAAGATCTGCTCGATTTTCTAAAACGTAATGAGTCGTAGACCAATCAATATCCCGCATCTTATCATATTCTTTTATTAGAAGATCCATTATTGTATGACCGTTATTATAAGAATCTGTCCAAGTAACGGCATTAGACCATTTATCATCATTATAACTATTTTTGGAAGACCCTCGAAATGATAATGTGCCATTTTTGTTTTTTATCATATAATTAAGGAACCTATTTCCTTCTGGTGTGACCTTATATGCAATGATTATTTTATCGTTGATATCGGTTTCCAAGATTGGTGGAATCTTAATTCTTGGATTACCAAAAATTTTCAATGTGACCACCTAGCTAGCATTCCTCTTTGATGTTTGATAGCAATGATTTCCTATACTCAGATTTCATGTATTTGAAAATATTTGATATGTGGATGGCATCATGGTCTACTTCATCTATGGTTCTATTAATATAATCCAAAATAGTTTCCATGTTGTTATCTCTTTCACTTGGATATCTATAATAATAATAACTATATCTTTCTATTGACTCCATTACACAACTTGCCAATTCTCTAATAATGGTTTCCTTGTACGTTGAGTTAGAAGTATTTTTTCCATCAACTGGCATTATTTCATTACATAGTTCATCAATGAGCTTGTCTACTTTGTCTGCTTTTGCATTGGCTTCCCGGACTCGCCTATCGTGGTTTTCCTTCTTTCTTCTAGCAATTTCCTCCTTCAAAATATCACAAGATACTTGCTCAAGTGGCATGTTTTTTATTACCACGCATTCTTTGTTTTCGTTGCTTTTATTGCCAAACGGCCAAATTCCTAGTTTCATGGTACTCCCTTTAGTGTTTTTCTTGCGTTTTCATGGGCAGCGTGATACTGCTTGTCTAACCATCTACAATACGATCTGCTGGATTCTAGTTCTTTTTCCAGTTTCTCATATTCCAAGAAGAGCTTTGGAAGCTTCAACGACACCTGATCCGCGAAATCTAAGATAACCAAATTACATTCGGTTCCTGAAGTAGACGGATCTCGAATTTTGGCTTCTGTTTCCGCGAGCAATTTCTTTATCTCATTTTTTGTGGTCATAGCAGTTATCTTCTTTAAATAATTTTTTTCCTAAACGCCATAATTCAGTTTCTAGCATACCATTAATTCCATAGATATTTATTATTTCTTGTATGTCTTTTTTAGATTCTAGGACATAATATATTACTTTCCATTCAACTTCTTCCATGCTTTTTTGTTCTTTCAATAATAGTTCCATTATAGTTATGCCATTATTATAAGAATCAGTCCATGTAACAATGTCATCCCTCCACATATTTTTACTCGAACCTTTACATGATCCTCTGAATTGCATCACCCCAGATTGCGATTCCTTTATCATATAATCAAGAAACATATTGTTGTTAGGTGACTTCTTGTACGAAATGATTATTTTAGTGCTAATATCAGTTTCCAGTATAGGCGGAATCTTATGTACGGGGTCCGTGAATGTTTTCACACGCATCACCTATCTCAGCACTACATTCAATATACTGCATTTATATTTATAGCACATTTGATCTCTTTCACCATCAAAAAACCCAGAAATTATATATGCAAGACATTGTTCTTTTATGCAAGCCCTTTGAATTACTGGGCATATTTTATCAAACCTTATATTATCATCTTCGAATACCCATCCTTCTCTTTCATATGAAGCTTTGGAACGTTGATACCTTTCTTCCGCAGTTAACTGCATTTTATCGACACCCCTGCAATTCTAATAGCAAGCCGGGTAGCATGTTCATTATCCTGAATCATTTCAGACGTCATTTCTCGTCACCTCATTTTTGTCCCTCATCGAAAAGTTAGGAAACAAGGAAAATCTTGTCTCCTGGCTTTCCGGTGTTTGTTGGGCACATTATAAAACACTATTATCGTATTTAAGCTTTTTGGTTAACTGGAAGTTTTTCCCAACAAACCATTAGTTCGGTTTTTAGATTTCCGGTAATATCAAAAGTATTTATTATTTTCAATAAGTCATTGTAGGATTCCACAATATAATGTATTGTTGTCCATCTCCTTTTTTCCATTTCAGTTTGTTTTTTTAATAATAAGTCCATTATTGTTTTACCATTATTGTATCTATCGTCCCATGTAATGACATCAACGAGCCAATTATCCGTTATACAATTTTTTAAATTACCACGAAACATAAATATTCCATCATTGTTTCTTATTACATAATCAATGAAATTGTTTCCCCCATCCGAAATGCTATGTGATATGATTATTTTGGTTTCGACGTCGTTTTCAGTGATTGGCGGAATTCTTTTAGATACGTCATAGTCGATAATTTTCATATTAGGAAGTTTTAACTTTATTGTACTTATAGTTTTTGGTTTTGAATATCTAATTATAGTTAAACTACGTATTGTCCAAAACCGTTATCAGTAAACGTCTCGAAATTTCTCTTAACCCTATTGTAAAATTTTCACAAAACCAATATCCGTAAATTGTCTAATACGGTAATACGGTAAAAACTTTTACTATACTACTAAAGTTTTAAGCTCTTTATATTTTTTACTATAACTACTATATTACTATATAATCAATAACTACTAACTATATTTACTATATTACTACTATATATTTACTATATTACATAAGTATAAGTAAGTATAAAATATAAGTAAGTATAAGTATAAGTATAAGTAATAGATATTGGTTTTTTAAAAAAACTGTATAAATATATTAATAATTTCTATAAATATAGTAAGTCAATGAAAATCAATGTAAATCAGGCAAAAACTATAAATACTATGATTTTAGTATACTTACTATAGTATACTAATAAAATAAGGTGGAATATATAAATGATGACAAAAACAATCAAGTTGAGTGATTCAACAAAGGATCGATTAGATAATATTAAAAATGGCAGAACATATGACGAAACAATAAGTTATTTGGTCGACTTCATGGAAAGCATAAATAAACAAATATCATTAAGTAGAGACATATTCGAAGAACCAGTAATAATAACAAAATGATTACAATAACATATTTTTTCAACCGTAAACTATTTATTCTAGTAAGTACTATTAGTAATTAGTAAAAAGTGAGGTGATGTAAAATGGAAGAAAATGATGTATTTTGTTTGAAATGCGTTGTCGGTACAATTGTTGGCATAATATTGAATGTGGTCATACTAGTATTATAAGGAGGTTGCTATGAAACAAACTAGGCTTGTAGAATTCCAAAGACCGAAATTTGGGGCATTGCGAAAGCAAGACCGTGAAGCCATTTACCAGGCAGTGCGAAATCGATTTGGTCCTGATCATCCAATATCCATGTCAGAGCTTGAATATGAATACGAGAGGAGAGCATAGAAATAGTGCTGATATCATCGGTTCTTATATCATATGTGATTTTTTACTATTTTCTTTAATATTTTTGTTTTCTTTAAGTTGTTTCCAAAGTTCCAATAGTTCTATTTCCATTAAACTGTTTTCTATATCATGTCTTTTTATAAAAGTTTTTAATTCTTTTCCGGATTCTATTATATAATATGATACATTAAATCCATCTGAAGTTAATTTTTTATATTCCTTATTAATCAAATCTAATACAGAAATTCCTGCGTTATAACTATCCGTCCAATTGTAAATTTGATTTTGATGTGATCGACAACCACGAAACGTTAGTGTACTGTTAAATTTATTTATTCTTACATAACTTATGTATTTTATATTCGTTGGTGAAATAGACACAGATATTATTATTTTACTATTTATGTCACTTTCTAGAAGCGGCGGAATCCTATTTATAGGATCTGTAAATACTTTCATAGGAGTGTCTCCTTTTGTATGATTTCTTGGTGGTTTTTATCCCAATAATCTGTTAGTTCTCTGCCAAGTTCTTTATCGGTTAGTTTCCATTTGGCAATGAAATCTTCTAGGTCCTTTCTGGATTCTATTATTATATAGTAGACTGCCATGTTTGCTTCGTGAATGGCTTTACATTCCTTGATAATTAGATCCAGCAATGTTCTTCCAGTATTATAAGAATCTCCCCAAATTATAACATAATCAGGGTAATCCATCCGAGCTCCTCGAAACCGTATGATATTGTCGTTGTATTTATATTCGATAGCATAACTTATGTTTTTGGTTATAAGGTCTGACGTTATTGATATTATTATTTTGTTGTGTATGTCGGATTCCAGAAAAGGTGGAATTTTCTGTAATATCTGATCAGCTTGAATCATTTTCATAATACTTTGTTTAGTGGTTGTTGTATAAATACGTTTTGGTAATAGCTACCAAAACCTTTAAATACTTTAGCAATAGTATAATATATGCCCAACAAAACAGGCAAAGGACAACAAGACAGCGTTTGCTGTTTTGTTTCTTTTGTTTGAGGCCAGAAAACCAAAAAGGAGTTGACTAAACATGAAGTTGGAAGACATTAAACTTGGCATGAAAGTCATTATCACACGGGATCGAACGGGAAACGGCTGGACTCCATTGCATCCAGATGTAGCGAAGGCATTTATCGGCAAAGTAGGAAATGTGAGAGGGATGTGGATTCCTTCTGAGAAAGAAGACAGACGGGCTTTTATAATTGATGTAAAAGTAGATGAACTATATGATGCATATGGTACTATTTCATTGCCACTAAGTTCAATTGAGCCATGTATACCGAGTTTTTCTATTGGAATAGATAACACTATATTATTCATGTATGGTGGTCAGCAAGAAGTTGGCACGATATTAAGTTATGGTTTAGAACAAGAAAATGGTGTATACAAGAATAGTATTTTGTTTGTGGAAATAAAGAAAGATGCTAATAATGTAAAATATGTCTGTATTTCAAGTGATTGCGTGATAAAGTGTATTAAGAACGGTGGAGAAGGAGTCATATGAATACAAAGATAAGAATACATAAACTAAAGTTAGCTTTACTTAAGGAAGGTGGAGATTATCGATTTGATGCTGGTACTAGGATGTCATGGATTCTACATGAATATTCTGACATAATGGAACCAGAACCTGGCATCAGTAAAGAAGATGATCTTAGAAACATGTTAAAGGAATCTGGGTACTATCCAAGGGATATCGAAGAAATTGTAGAAGAAGTGTATGGTGACCAAAACTTATAAATAGAATCAAGTACTAGTAGTACTTAGTAGAAAATGAGGTGACTTACATGAAAACAATGCAACAAAAGATTGAAGAATTAGAAAACCAAATTGCTGTACATAAAAAACAGTATCACAGAAATGGATGTTGTTATGGTGGAACAAATGGTTGTTGTGATGCCGAAGAACTTATATCAAACAAACTTCGGCTTCTCGAAATTCTAAGATATCCAGATGGAACACCAAACGTTAGTCCAGGAATTTTGGATAACGGCACACCAGGAATTAAATTACCATTAGGTCGTTATCATTATCCAAAAGAGTCTGACAAGGATTTTTTGCATAGAATGAAAATAAAATAAAAGTAGTGAGGTGACCATAGTGGAAGCAGGAGGAAAGACATGGAATTAAGTTTTATAGTATTAAAAGATGCCATGAATCAGCATTTGGAAAAGATGATAGCGAATGCTTCTCATCTTTTTGTAGCAGACGTTTCAAAAGATGAAATGTGGCAGACATATCTGGGTGCGTTTCCAGAGGGCACAAATCCAATCATGAGGACCCGGACAGAACATGATTGCAGCTGCTGTAGGCACTTCATGAGGGACTTCGGAAACGTCGTTAGTATAAAGGATGGCAAGGTAACAACCATCTGGGACTTTCCGACTGAGGGAATTGGAAATTATGGACCAGTTGCTGAGGCAATGGCAAGTCTGATTCGATCCAAGCCAGTTCGTGACATTTTTGTAACCGATGTCGCAAAAATTGGGACCGACAAAACTCCTGAAATGTTTGAGAACGGTGAGGTATACGCCTGGGAACACTTTTATTACGAATTGCCGGATGGTTTTGTGATGCCTACAAAACGATCTACAAAAGACACAATCCGCGGAAATGCACATTCCCTGAAGGACGTTTTCAAGAGGTCCCTAGAAGAGCTGACACCAGATAGCATTAGTACTGTTCTGGAATTAATCGCATCAAACAGTCTATATAAGGGCGAAGAATGGAAGTCACAATTAGAGGCATTTCTGGCACATAAAAACGCATACGACAAATTAGATAACGCCAGCAAGGACCTTTATGCTTGGGAACAATCCCAGAAGGTTGGACCAGCCCTCGCTAAGATTCGGAATCATTCAATTGGGACACTGTTGGTGGATATTTCCAAAGGGGAGGATTTAGATGGTGCCGTCAAGAAATACGAGAAGATTGTGGCGCCAAATAATTATAAGCGTCCCAAGGCCATCTTCACAGCAAAAATGTTGAAGGATGCCGAACAAACTTTATCTGACCTTGGATTGCTTGATTCGCTTCCAAGACGATTCGCAACGATCCATGACATCACCGTGAATAATATACTGTTCGCGAACAAGGATGCTAGGTCCCAGATGGTTGGCGGCAGTGTCTTTGATCAGATGGCCAAAGAAGTTGCTACCAAGCCCAAAGACTTTGACCGGGTAGAAGAAGTTCCAATTGAGGTTTTCGTAAGAGAAATATTGCCCACTATTAGCAACCTGGAAGTTTACTTAGAAAATAAGCACGCCAGCAACATGGTTAGTTTGGTTGCACCACAAAATATGGAAAGCCCTACAATGTTCAAGTGGAACAATGGGTTTAGCTGGGCATATACTGGCGGTATGACGGACAGCATGGTTAAGAGAGTTAAGGCTTTGGGTGGTGACGTAGAGGGAGTACTTCGATTTTCAATCATGTGGAATCACGAAGGTATTAAGAGTACCCAAGATGGTGGTAATAACAACGACTTTGATGCACATTGTGTTGAACCATTTCCAGGAACCCATATCTACTTTGAAAATCGTGGATATCGGCATAGGTCTTCTGGTATGCTAGACGTGGACATTACAAGACCTTTTAGTCAGACACCGGATGGTGTGGCAGTAGAAAACATAACGTGGTCCGATGCCAGTAAGATGCCCGAAGGCACTTACAGAATGTTCGTCCAGAATTATAGTCATAATGGCGGACGTACAGGTTTCACTGCCGAGGTTGCGTTTGACGGACAAATTCATACCTTTGAGTGCAACCGCGAACTTCGGCAAAGCGAAAATGTAGATGTAGCACAAGTTACTTATAGCAGGAAAGCCGGATTTACTATTACAGGAAGGTTACCTTCTAGTGTAACGTCGCGAAAAATCTGGGATCTGGACACCAATCAGTTTCATCCAGTGTCTGTGATGATGTATAGTCCAAACTACTGGGACGAGCAATCTGGAATAGGTAATAAGCACTTCTTCTTTATGCTAAAAGGTGCAAAAAATCCGGAACGTCCTAATGGCTTCTACAATGAATTCTTAAAGTCAGATCTGGTCCAGCATAAGAGAGTGTTTGAGGCCCTAGGAGCCCGAATGCGAGTAGAAGACGATGATAACCAATTGTCAGGAGTAGGATTTAGTTCGACCCAAAGAAATTCGGTAGTGGTTCGCGTAACCGGCCATGTGAACAGAACATTGAAGATAATATTTTAAATTTTTGTGAGGTAATATATACATGACAATTGAAAGTATGTTCGAGAAGGCAGCGCGCCAGAAGATCAGGATTCCTTGTGAAAAGGGATGGCTATACGTGGAAGATCTATTCGATCTTTCCTTGGAAAGCCTGAACAACATATACAAGATCTTGAATGCCCAGCTCAAGTCGACCAAGGAAGATAGTTTGCTAGATGTTAAGGATGCATCCACAAGCAAGCTAGAACTACAAGTGGATCTCATAAAGTATGTCGCGAGCATTAAGAAAGCGGAAAGAGCAGCGAAACTTGAGGCAGCAGAAAAGAAGAGAGAACTGGAAGTTCTTATGACTGCCCTTGCCGACAAGAAAGTAGATGCCATAAAGAATATGTCGGAGGAAGATATTAAAAAGAGAATTGAACAACTACAAAACTAAAAAACTTTTTTTATTTTTTTGAGGTATTATGTCCGAAATAACTACAATTATATCTAATAAAGAATTGAAACGATTATATGAATTCTCAAAGAAACATCCGTCGCATAATTATGTAATTCACTTAATGCAAACCGGCATTGGAACGAAAATTGTAATTGGGAATAGCCGTTATCAAGAAGACGTTAGCGACTATGATACTTGGTGACCAAAAACTATTTATTCTAGTAAGACGTATATGTATATAGTAAAAGTGAGGTGAATTGATATGAGATATGGAATTCCGACTAGGGTATATAATTTAAGCAGCGATCATTTGGGCGGACTTCTTAATTTGATGTCGGATTTATACGACTGGATAACCAAAGGATATATAATAAAAATTAATGTATATCTAGAAGAAAAAGATGACTGTGGGAGGGAAAAGAATGGAAGATGTACGTGCGAGGAAGATTTTAACAGATTTGCTGTTGGAAAATACAGCAGCTTTGAGGAAAAATGATAACTGAAAAAGAACATCAATATTACCGTCGCTGCACTTTATGTGATCCCGACCTAATCGTGTGCCCGGTATGTAATGGAAGTGGCAAAGTTGCAAGATCATCCAGCGAAGATGATCTACTAGTTGATGAGGGCACTTATCCTTTTACCTTTGGGGAGGTTATACTTCCATCTTCTACCAAGCAGGGAATGAAACCAGCAACCACGGTATCTATTATTCATTGGTACCGATGAAGGAGGTAAATAATGAATCCTGATAATGAAGAAGAGGTTTGTCAAAGTTGTCTGGGAACCGGAAACATAGCAATACCAGTATTTAGTGAACATTATCATTTTCCCGGTTTATATGAACACGAAGAATGTCCTATGTGTGGCGGTTCAGGAAGGAGAAAACAATGAACCCCGAAGATAATACAGAAATTAGAATATACGTCACGAATCTCGCGGAGGAATATCCAGAGGCCTTTCGATGACCCTCTCTGAGCTTCTGGAGGATTTGAAACAAGTCGATCCTAAGACTTGGAATGACATAGATCTATCATTGTCATTCTTAATCAACGAAAATAGTACATCCGGCCATGCACTAATTCAAGGTTGCATCCAGCGAGCATGCGAAAGCCAAGGATGGACATGGAATATATGTAAACAAACACCAGAAGAAGAAAAATCACATTATGCTGAAATATGTGAAATTGGTCCTGGATACGACGGAGATTATTATAACCAATACCATGAATCAGGTATAACATGGAAAGAAGCAAATTCCCCAGCAGAGGCATTGCTAGGCGCGTACATAACAGCAATAAAAATGAAACAAAGTGCATCCAAAAAACAACATAAAAAATGTGGTAACTTTTATATAAACACTGCAATAGATAGTTCTAAAACTGAAGGAAATAAAATTAATGAACCAATATACTGAATCCCAAAGGAAGTAAAAATGTCTAAAAATACAATTACAATCGAAGGCAAAAATGGTATTATGTTAATTGAAGGAATTGACTATATACTAAACATGAAAAAAGGTTCAATAACCATAACAGGAGAAGGATTTTCAAAGTTTCCAGCTATTATAATGGTTCCATATAAGTCTGAATCGCATCATAAAAGAAAAGGAAACTATCCTCATTGTAAGGGCACTGGAAATGCTGAAGAAAATGTGCAGAAACTCCGCCAAAAGGAGATCCAGTAGTTCATATGTATTGAAAATCAGGATAACCAAAAAACTTAAATACTCATACAGTGTTTATTAATGTGCACCCAAAACCAGACAATGGAAGAACAGAACAGCCTTTTGGTTGTTTTGTTTTTCTTTGTTTAAAGTAGCAAAAATACTTAATGGGAGGATAGAATGAGTAAATTGGAATGGCCTAGGGGCACGTATTATTTTGGACCAATAATAATACATGTTAATATGATTGAACCATTTATAATAACTGGTGTTTTTATGGGAATTGATGTCGCTGATATGCACGAAGTCTGTCTCTTATACACATCTGACGCTGCCGACGATCTACTCTGTGTAGATCTCGGTGGTCGCCGTATCATTAAAAAAACAAATTCTGAACGGAAAGAATTATTAAAGCAAAAGAGCAGTGCGAATATATACAAATTATAACGATATATTCACTAACACTAACAA
>ERZ1026814.761-NODE-761-length-15177-cov-7.311229_pt1 | contig 15177 bp, 7 predicted proteins | sample MGYA00520871_ERZ1026814 | MGnify/ENA primary metagenome ERZ1026814 (study PRJEB33270, sample SAMEA104284478) | anaerobic digester metagenome | biome: Anaerobic digester microbiome; feature: mesophilic sludge digester; material: Anaerobic digester biomass | place... | reverse complement strand
AGCTAATTTCTTATATTCTGCATTCGCTATTCATCAAGTCGTTCCTGGAAACGATAAACAGGTTTTAGACACTATGAAGAAAATAAAAACTGCGCTTTATATTATAACTGCTTCTGTAATATTATTTGCAATAATTGTCTTTAGTATACTGACAAAAAGATATTTGTCTTGTGTAAAAATCTGTCAACCTTTTACAATCCAGTTGTAGGGAATCAGGGATGCTGTTAACTGTGATATAAAAATTTATGGAATAACGCCATTTCTACGCAAAATCAATCTGGAGCATATTGATTCCCTGTCATGGCAATTTGACAACTATAGTAGTTTCTCAAACCTGGAAATAGCTGGTAATAAAACTGATATTTCAGAAATAAAATCAGTACAAATCCATGTGGCAAATAAACAGTATGTAATCAGCAGTTCTGGATTTCAGTTTGATGATGGTAATGTATTATTAATAAAAGACCTTGATACTGGTGTTTCAAAAATGGATGTCTTGAAGTCCATTTTTCATTGGAGTATTTTCAGAACCCTGATAATCATATCTATATTTTCCCTTATATTAGTCGGACTAAAACAATTCTCCATAATACAAAAGATCCAAGATATAAGTAACCACCTTGGTTTTATTAAACAACCTTATTTAATCCTGATCTGTTTGCTCCTCTTTCTGGTATACATAACAATATTTTTATCATTTGTCAGATATGAGAATACAGTTAAAATTCAGGGTGATTCATTTGGTTATCAGTTTCGAGGTGTAAATTATGCCCTAAAAGCAGAAACAGGAAACGGAGATTTGTTCCTGAAATACATGCTGTCAAAAGAGACAATTGATAAAAGAACAGGGTATGAGTATGCATTGCAAAGGGGGCCATACCCTGATATAGCTTGTCCACCGGTTTATCCAATGTTCTTGGGGATAGTTTACAGAATTTTCGGAGTGTCACCAGCCATAGCAAGATACTCCCAGCTTATTATGCTGCTCTTGGTGGCTTCATTCTTTCCTTATCTAGGTTTTTTAATTCGACAAAAGACAGGATTTTGTATAGGTTTACTGTCTGGTCTGATATTTATCCTGATCCATTACAAAATGGCTGAAGAAATCATGACCGAAAGCATTCAAATATTCACGCTGTTCATTGCTTCCGTTAGCGTCTTGTATTTTGAACGGCAAACTACTTTTTTTACAGCTTTTCTGACAGGTATATTATTGGCGATAAGTCTTTTGGTAAAAGGAATCATTTTAATGATTCCTATTTTCTATTTCATGTATGTTTTCATCTTAAGCCTGAATCAAAAGTATTTAAGGGCTAAACTGGCAATTATGATTGTCTCGTTTCTGTTTATTATAATGCCGTGGACAATTTATGCGAACATACACAGTGGATTCATAGTGAAAGATTTTCTTTCCAAAAAAGATTTAGGACAATTTATTGATGAAATTGATAAACTGATTCATAAAAGGACGAATTCCACGGATTCAGTTTTTGTTTCCTCTTTTCGTGATTTCATCAATTCGGATGTAAATTTGTCAAAATTAGTGAACATAAATTTTATCACCCAAAAGGATATTTCCATTGTAAATAATTCCATTATTGACGCGCCTTTTTTATCCGTGAAGGAGAAAGCAGACAGTATAGTTTGGATTATCAACAAAATAGATTTTCAATTCAGATCCTTTAGAAATTCGCCATCAATTGATTTTTTGGGAAATACTTTTACTTTTAATCTTAACAAATTTGTTTTAATATCGACAAATTCCGAAAAAGCTCTTCTTGAATCGAATAATAAAACCAGTATTGATGGCGATTGGCACAGAAATGACTCCATATTAAAAACATATGATGAAAATTTAAATAAACCAGGTTTCATTAGAGTAATCATTTTTTACTATAAAAATCACGGACTTATTCCCATTATCTTTTTAAATAAACTCCACCTGGCATTCAGAAATTACCTGTTTTTTTCTTTGTTAATTATTCTGATTATCTTAGATTTCATTGTGCACAAGACAAAGCTTAATATCAGTAAATATCAAAAATGGTTCTTCCCGGTTTCAATTGTGACAATTGTAGTTCTAACGATGGTATGTTCTGCTTTTAAACCGGTTTTTTTGGTTTGCTTTTTTATATCGCTGATTTTAATTGTTTTTGCAGTGCTTAGAAAAACACCATTGATAATATTCAGATTGCCGGCCATATTCCTGATCTCCATCATCAGTTTTATACTTGTCACCCTTATTTTTTATGGAAGTGAACGCTTTATCTCAATAATAAGTTGGATTATTATTTTTACAGCTTTGTTTCATTTCTTTGAATTGATTCGCCAGTTTTATGGTAATGAGCAACTCAATTGACTTACTATCAGGCGCATTTTTCAACTACTGAAGGTCTTTGATGGCAGTTGGATAATTAAAAATTGCACAAGTCAGGACGACCCGTTTGTTGTTCCAACCACCATTTACCGATATTAACGACCACGGTATATTTGGCCTTTTTGAAGATGAAGATCAAGACCGAATTATTCGGATTGTAGAGCAAGTCAATAACAATGCAGTAGGTTAAAATAATCTGAATATCGCTTGTTTCTTTAAAAATATTACGATATTTGTACTGTGAGTACGAATAATGAAATAAAATTAAAGAAACTTCTGGATTTGCATGTTCCGGGAACCATAATGCTTGCTTCATGGCTTGATGAAAACGGATTCTCATATGACCTGCAACAAAGGTACCGAAAAAGTGGTTGGCTTGAATCGGTTGGTGTTGGTGCATTCAAACGCCCGAATGAAACTGTAGGTTGGCAAGGCGCACTTTATTCCCTGCAAAAACAAGCTAATCTGCCTGTTTATATTGGTGGCCCAACAGCTCTATCTATGTTAGGATTTTCGCATTATATCCGCACGGGGGCCGAGACTGTCTATTTATTCTCTCTATTGAATACGAGATTGCCTGCATGGTTTAAACAATATTCATGGAATGAAGCGGTAAACCACGTCAAGACTTCATTTCTTCCGGAAGGGATTTGGATGGAAGAGTTTCAGGAAACACAATTTCCATTGATCATTTCTTCAGCAGAAAGGGCAATTTTTGAATGTCTTTACTTAACTCCGGAAAAGTTGGATATAATGGAGGCTTATCAAATCATGTCTGGCTTGGTAAATCTTAGACCTGGACTGTTGCAGAAGCTTTTGGAAGGATGCAGTTCGGTAAAAGTCAAACGCTTATTTTTATATATGGCGAAAAAGGCGAATCATCATTGGTTCCAATTTCTTGACTTATCTTCGGTCAATCTTGGGCAGGGAGATCGCAGTATTGTCAGTAATGGTTCGTATGATTCTGAATTTCATATTACAATATCAAAAGAATTGGCTCAACTATGATCGATCAAAAATATAAAAGACGGTTTCCTTGTTGCGCTTATTTCTCACATGCGACCAATCAGCGAGGTAGTCAGTCCGATGTTTATTGATCAGCGACAAGCCTTTGCAACTCAATTTTCAGGTATGGCAAATATACCGTTTAGTTATGACGATTATGAACGAACTCGAGTACAGTTAGTTGGACAAGTTCGGTCGAAACTAACAAACGATGACCGGCAATTTATAATGAGTTTCAAGGATGGCAACCCGGATTGGGAAAAGTTATCCGTTAAAAATGCCAGAGAATTACCATCCGTTCATTGGAAATTGCAGAATATTGAAAGATTAAAACACGATAATCCCAGAAAACACAAGGAGATGGTCTCCGTTTTAGAGAAGGTTTTGATTGACTGATTACAAAATGATAAAATATTTGTAATTACTCAGGTACCAACCTGAGGGTAAAAATACAATAAATAAGAATTCCAACTTTTCGCGTTTAACCCGATCTCCTTGAGACGAGGTGTATTTTCTTGGTTTGATTTCATACAGGCAATTCTCGCCGGGGTTCAATTTTGAAATTCTGGATTATGGTTAAACAGTGTTGATTGGGCTGGTATGAATTGTCCCTTCGGGACCCAATGGGAAACACACCCTCCAAAAAAGAGTTCATGCGATACGAAACAAATAATATAAAAATAAATACTTCACTATCAGTCTCTTACAAATCAAACTTGGAAAATAATTAATAATTGCACAAGTCAGGACGACCCGTTTGTTATTCGGGTAACGCACAACCTGTACTGCCTGTGCCTTCGATGCGGTTTTGACAACCTTGATTTTCATACTAAATCTACCCTTAGTGCGGTAAATGTTGTCTTTTTTTATAACCAAACATTGATTGATAGATACTTACGACCGCACTAATTTGAGGGGGGACAAGTCAGGAAGAAAACCAAAATAGAAAAGCAATCTCCCCAAAAGAAAAAGTGGGTGGCCGCTACTTCACAACCACCCACTTAACTTCAAAATTACTCTACTTGCGAATGTCCCTGACAATACTGCGTTTGCCTTTCCCCAGGTCAATTTTATCCGGTTTTAAATCCTTTTCATTCAGAATCATTTAAAATAAAATTGAATTGAGCCAAATAATTTTGGGAAATACTTCTCCAATTGAGAGTATTACTGATTTGTCCCAGATCTGTTTCAGGTACTGGCTTTTTTCCCCGGTATTGTAAGTAAAATTCAGTTAATCTCCCTGACAAATCCTTTGAATCCCGGAAATTCAAAAACTCCCCGTTCACACCTTCCTTTATCATCTCCTCAAATCCGCTGGCCCGGGTAGCGATCAGGTACACCCCGCAACTCAGCGCTTCGAGCACTGAAATGCTCATTCCTTCATTCAGTGAGGGGGCTACCATCACATGAGCCGACTGGTATTCTTCCACCATCTTTTCTTCCGCTATTTTCCCCAGGAACTTCACATTGGGCGACAATCCTGCTTTTTCCATAAAGCGCTCCATCTTCTTTCGAAGGGAACCGTCCCCTACGATGTGCACTTCAAAATCCGTTATTTCCTGTGAAAAAACCTTAAGGGCTTTCAGGAAAGTCATGGGGTCCTTCTGGATAACCAGTCTCCCGACAAAAAGGATGCGCAATTGTTGTGGCCGTTTGCTGAAGTCGGGGAAGAACCGGGAAGTATCCACCCCATTGGGGATTATCACATTCTTTTTTTCATGATTCTTTCCCAGAAACCTGTCAAGGTTGGCCTTCATCATCTTCGTCTGGATGAAATTGATGTCAGAATGCATACTGACTTTCTTTATCCAGAAATAGGCTCCCAGGTGGAGAAAGAACATCTGGCGGGGATGCACCCAGGGGATTTCATGCCCATGAGAAACCTGAACATAAGGCAATCCGTATTTCATTTTCAGCCATCGGGCCACTTCTCCCCCAGGCAACACAAAATGGGCCATGCAAATATCAAAATCCACAAATCCCGGGTTCTTGCGAATAAACCTTTTGGTAGTCCGGATCCAGGATAGCATTTCCCAAGGATTGGACTGGAAAGCGTTTTTACGGAGGGAAGGAAGGCGGATGACCTGGGGATTAAGAATTTCGGATTGCGGATTGCGGACTGTAGATCGTGGACTGCGGATTGCAGATTGCGGCCCTTCGACTCCGTTCAGGGTAGAATTGTGGATTTCGGATCGAGGTAAAGCTGTGGTCAGAATGGTGACCTGGTTACCCGATTTTGCCAGGTTTTCGGAAATATATTTACAGATAATTCCGCCCCCTCCGCCGATGGGGGGGTATTCATACGAGAGGACAAGAATCTTCATTTTTATAGATTCCCTTTCTCCCGGATCAGGTAAATGGGCCGGTTTTTGACTTCATTGTAAATCTTCCCGATGTATTCCCCCAGTATCCATATCAGGATAAATAGTAAACCGGTTAAGATAAATGTAGTGATGCTAAGCCATTTGTAAAGCGGGTATTCCACTCCGTTAAAAAATGCGTCGTAAGAGACATAGAGGAGAAAGAGGATACCGGTCAGCACGATAATGGCGCCAAGGATCAAACCTGCACGGAGTGGCAGCAGGGAGAAATTAAGAATTCCGTTCATGCCCAGGCGCATCATTTTCAGGAGGCTGAATCCTGACTTTCCCCTGGTCCGGTTGGGGCGGTCATAATCAATAAAAGTGAATGTATATCCCATCCAGGAAATCATTCCTCTGAGGTAACGCGTTTTTTCCTTCAGGGTACGTAACTCCTCCCCCACTTTTTTGCTTATCAGCCTGAACTCTCCCACATTGCCCTGTTGTTTGTTGTCCGAGAATTTATCCAGCAGGAAATAATAGAGACCAGCGGTTATTCTTTTAAACAAGCCGTCGTTTCTCCGTCTTCTGCGCATTAACACGATATCATTGCCATTCTGCCAGGCCTGAATCATTTCCGGGATCAGCCGGGGAGGATCCTGTAGATCAGCGTCCATGGTAATGATGGCATCGCCGGTGGCAAAGTCAAGGCCGGCAGTCAGGGCAGCCTGTTGTCCGAAGTTCCGGCTGAAACTCAGGTATTTGATCCTTTGATTTTCACCGGACAATTCCTTGATAATCCTTAAGGAAAGGTCTGTGCTTGCATCATCTACAAAAATGATCTCATAATCCGGCATTTCCGGTTCAAGTGCTTTGATTAAAGAGTTTGTAAGCACCCTGATATTATCCTGTTCATTATAAACAGGAACAACGATTGATATGCCGGCCATTGCGATATTGCGATATTTTTTAACAGTTGTAAAAATAGGAAAACTGATCTGAATTTGCTAAGGGCGAGAATTTATTCATTGAATTCCGGCGAGCGCATTGACTACTTCCGTTCTTTGTGCCAGGTTAGCATTAATGCCTGGTCTTTGCTTATGGCTGATCACGTGCGGAAACCCGTCGAACTCATCCCGGTTCTCCGAGATTCGTTTCCCCGCTGCTTTGCGGCGGGGTGTTTCAATAGAGATCAGGGCAAGGGATTTAATTATACAGCTGCTGATTCTCCCTAATAGTCGCGTATCACGCTGGTACCGCGGCCGTTATTCCGGTCCCAGATAATCTGGTCGTTGCTGTTGGTGTCGCCGTTCAGGTTATAATCTCCCGGACGGTAACCCTGCTTTCCGTTGTGGATTTCCCACGTGCTCTGGTCGTCGGCGTTGATGTCGGTATCCGAGTTGCCAGTCTGCGACTGGTTGCCGTTTCCGCCGAACATGAACCAGATGCCGCCGGCCTCCTTCTGTCCTATGGCGCCCGATCCCGGCAACACATAGCTGTTCTGCGTTGTGAAGTCATAAGTCAGCGTTCCGGCCACGACCTGTACCGGCACGTGCGACATCACCAGCAGGTGGTTGCGGTGTTCGACCACCAGGTAGTAGTTGCCATTCATGTCGAGGTCGCAGCAGTCGAAGCCTTCAAGCATTTCTATAGTTCCATCGCTGAGCAAAAGGGCCGCCTTCTCACATATCTTCTGGTAACCCGCTCCGGCGGTGTTCCGCAGGGAGACCAGCACCCAATCAACTGCCGTCGCCGGATAACCCGCATCGCCCACCGATCCTCCCGTGTCAAAGAGGCTCCCTTCAGCGCCGTCGTAGTTCCAAGGCTCCGTGTTGTAAGGCTGTCCCGCAGGGGTGTAAAAGATAGTCGCCCCATCCTGGTACGCCTGTCCGGGCAGCATCTGCAGATCGTTCAGCGTGGTACGCATCGGCACGGTGTATTCCGCCGAGGTCACCGGGTTGATCAGGGCGCCTTCGAGGTAGACTTTGGCGTCAATACGGATACATGCCCCCGGATCAATCACTGCTACGGAGGTAGTGGCTTCCGGGCCCACGCAACCGGCCAGGGTGGCAGTAACACTGTATTCGCCGGCATTGGAGAAATCGGCATTTCCAATCACCGGATTCTGTTCCGAAGAAACAAATCCTCCGGGACCGCTCCAGTTGTAGGTGGCCCCCGCCACCGGCGTCGCCGTCAGCAGAATGGTTCCCCCGACATTCACGGGAGAATTGCTTCCGGCCGTGATCACAGGGCCTGCCCCCGGATTTATCTCTCCGTCGATGAAATAGTCCGATTTAGGGCTGTCGGCAAGAGGGGCATAACCGGGAGGCGGTCCGCCATACTGGCACGTCGTGGAATAGGTATGATCAAATGCCAGGGCTGACACACCCCCCTGAAAGGTAAAAGAGAGGGTAAAAAAGGTGGCGCCGTCAGCCAGGCTCACCCCTCCCGCCGCGGAGGTGAATCCCGACAAACGGATAACGCCAGGCGTCGTCAGAGAGGAACCCAACGATATCACTCCGGAGGTGTTGGTGAATTGTGGTTCGGTCAATACCTGGCTGTTGTACAGGATCGTCAGGGATACCGCCCCGATACCATTGAAGCCGGTGACGGTGACCGGAAATTCCACCCGCTGTCCGGGACAAGCCTCCTGTTCCGGAATCGTCGTCACTGGCGCAACGGTCTGGGCCGGAGATGGCGAAAGGGTAAACACCAGGTTCAGGATCGCCAGTAATATAACAACGGCTTTTTCTTTCATTGCAGTTCGTTAAAACAATTATCAAATGCTTTTACCCCACTATTGAAACTCCCCGCCGCTGAGCAGCGGCGAATCCGATTCTGTAGAGGACTTCTTTAGTGTCTTGCTCGTTAATCCCGCGGCAGAGCCGACGGGGAGTGCGCAGTCCGGAATTCACCGGACAGATTGCAAGGATCTGCCGGAATCAGATGGGCGGGCATACTCAGGTTGAAATCACCGGTTACCAAACCAAAGAAGTGTTGGGTGACATCCGTTGTGCCCACCATGATTTCGGGGTAAATGCCTTCTGTTGTATAGTTTTGTGAAATGATTTCTCCTGGTTTCCAGAAACTCCACATTTCCACAGGTGCCTCCCAGGCGGGATTTCCATCATTCAAAGAAAACAAATTGATTCTTCCGGCATCGCCTGAATTTATCCTGTTGTCGAAAACGACATTTCCTGCTTTAAACCTGAAAAATTCGATCGCAGACTGCGGACCAACGCCCCAGGCATTGACCATTCCGGCATCGAGGGCGTTGACTGCCCCTCCGGTTTCCGCATTGTAAGATGAAACCACCGTATATGTTCCGGCCGGAAGGTCGTCAAAGCGGTATTCCCCGTTTTCATCGGTCACGGCCGTATATGTTTGTCCTCCTCCCTGCAAGGTGACGGTTACCCCTTCGAGTGGCGGGGTATACGTGATGAATTCTCCGTTGCAGATCACCTGGCCGCAATAACGGTATGTTCCCAGAACTGCCGCGCCTGCATCATCAATGCCGAAATTGATTTCGGCCGAAAGGTCATCAATATCAATATCAAAGGATATCATCCCGTCGGCCAGGCCGTCATGCGGCGGTCCCCCGGCAAAGTGCTCGCCGATGTATTCCCATCCCGGCGGCAAAAGTGTTGACGGGGCGCTGTTCCCCACGGCACCCTGGTGGATGGTAAGTTGCAGCGAATGGCTTGCTCCTGCCAGCGCCTCCAGGGTGTAGCTTCCGTCGGCGGAAACAGGCGCAGAAGCGGAGACTATCCCGTCAGCGCCGAGCAGGTTCACATACAGGCTCCCCCCCGCATTGGTGCCCGTACCATCCACCATACCGTCTTCCAGGCGGTCACCGTCGTGATATACCGTTCCCGCCAATGTGACATAACTGTCGATGACATAATTGGCAAGTGTGGTGATACTCATTTTTGACATTTTGTATAGATAGTTCAGGTTCAGCGTGCTGTACCTGTCGGAGGTCGTATGATAATATGGAGTGAAATCGCCCGATTTGTAACCTTCAATCAGCAGGATGGCTGAAAAACCCTTGTTCCAGAAGGAGGAGTGATCACTGTTCGTTACTCCCGGATATTTTATGACCGGATTTAACCCGACCTGGTAAGTGCTGTTTATCGTCACCATGTCATTGGCCAGTTGTACCGAACTTGCGTAATTTTGCGTGTGAATTTCAGCCAGTCCGTCGTTGTTGCTGTCCCACCCCAGCATGTCAAGATTGATGACCCTCCTGATGTCCATCCCGTTTGATTTGGCCCACTGGGCGAAATATTTACTTCCCACCAGACCATTTTCCTCCCGGTCCCAGAGCGCGTAGATCACGGTATATTCCGTCGTGTAACACGACAAAAGCCTGGCGGCTTCGAGGACCGCAGCCACCCCGGTGGCATTGTCATCGGCGGCATAATTGGTCACTGCATCGTAATGAGCGCAGATGATGTACACCTGGTCGGGGTCCCTTCCCGGTTGAACGGCATAGACATTGTAACCCGAATAAGTGGCACTGAAATATTGCTCGTGGGTTTCCAGCCCATACCCCTCCAGTTTCGATTTGATGTAACTGCGCGCGATCGGATAGGTGGTGGTTCCGGGTCTCCGGCTGGTAATGTACCAGGTTTGGGAATTAATGGTTACGGGATCTTCCCCCGACAATATCCTGACAAAGCTGTTGATGCTGTCACCGCTAACGCTGTTTGAAATAGCGGTTATCCTTGGCAGGGGAAGCTGCGCCAGCAGGAGACTATGGGTGAACAATACAAATAGTGACAGAATCCCGATGCTCCTGAAGGCTCCATTACAAGAAATAGTGATTGGTTTATGCACAATGATCCTTTTCATCTGTTTTAAAATATTAGGTTGTTATGGTCCATTCCGAGAAACAGATGTAATATCCATGTGGGTTAATCATGCAGGATGGTGCATTAATGATGCATGGATATTTCATATGGGTTTGCTTTAACTGGTTCATCCTTGCAAAGCTATAAAATTTTAAAATAGTTGATTACGACAACAAAATAAAACCCCCGCACTTCCCGGAGGAAATGCGGGGGTTGTTCTTTCACTGATAACAAAGTATTAATCAGAGCCGGAAGCCGGTTGTTACGCCAGCTACCGGCCGATTCTCACTAATAGTCGCGGATCACGCTGGTGCGGCCGTTGTTCCTTTCCCAGATGATCTGGTCGTTGCTGTTGGTATCTCCGTTCATGTTGTAATCTCCAGGACGGTAACCCTGCTTTCCGTTGTGGTTTTCCCACGTGCTCTGGTCGTCGGCGTTGATGTCGGTATCCGAGTTGTCAGTTTCCGTCTGGTTGCCGTTGCCTCCGTACATGAACCACATGCCGTTGGCCTCCTTCTGTCCTACGGCGCCCGATCCCGGCAACACATAGCTGTTCTGCGTCGTGAAGTCGTAGGTCAGCGTTCCGTTGACAATGGGAAGGGCCTCATGCGACATGACGATCAGGTGGTTACGGTGTTCGACCACCAGGTAGTAGGTACCCGTCATGTCAATGTCGCAACAGCCAAAGCTTTCGGGCATTACGATGGTTCCGTCGCTGAGCAGAAGGGCGGCCTTCTCACAGATCTTCTGGTAGCCTGCTCCCGGTGTGTCCCGCAGGGAGACCAGCACCCAGTCGACTGCCGTCGCCGGATAACCGGCATCGCCCACCGATCCTCCCGTGTCGAAGAGGCTCCCTTCAGAACCGGAATAATTCCAGGGTGCCGTGTTGTACGGTTGTCCCGCAGGGGTATAGAAGATAATCGCCCCATCCTGGTACGCCTGTCCGGGCAGCATCTGAAGATCGTTCAGCGTGGTGCGCATCGGGGCAGCATAGTCAGACGAGGTCGCCGGGTTGATCAGGGAGCCTTCAAGGTAGACTTTGGCAACGATGTTAAGGCAGCCACTGATGACCGTAACGGTCTGGAGGCAGGGAGCCGAAAGGTTTTTGCATTCGTCGGCAGCCGTCCAGGTGATGGTAGTTGTTCCAAGCGGCCAGGGATCGTTCAGCAGTTTGCCGTCGGAACGAACGCCCGTGAAGACGATCAGGTCTGCAGGGCTACAGTTGTCACTGCCCGTCAGGTCGGGCGCCACCCAACTGGTACTGGTGGCCGTCCCCGCGGTGTAGAGTGTCACATCGTCGGGACAGGTAAACTGAGGTGCCAGATTGTCATTGACGATGAATGACTTGCTGGCGGTAACCGTGTTTCCGCAGGCATCTTCCGCAGTGAAGGTCACCATTACCGTCTCATTGCAGTTGGTCAACGGCGGGTCGTACGCAGCGTACACCTCAATTGTCTCTCCACAGGAGTTGACAGCCGATGCTCCAGCAATCCAGGCATCCACTTCCTCAGCATCATAGCAGTCGAGCGTCAGGCTGGCGGATGGTACCGTAATCACGGGATCCCCCAAAGTCCCCAGGGTGAAGCTGGCGATTGCCGATGCCGTTTCACATTTGTCCATGACATTATAGGTCACGGTCACTGTTCCTCCGGTGCAGAGCCGCGGTGCCACCGGGGTACCATAGCTTCCCTCCAGGTTGCACCCTCCCGTCACTCCGAAGCCTTCAAGCCAGCTGGCGAACGCTGCATCAATCTCCGCCTGGGTATCATACTGGCAGGCAGGAACCGTCAGGTTACCCGGACTGGTGACGACAAGTTCAGAAGGAGCGTGAACCGTGTAGGTTGCCTGGACACTTCCCGAGCCGCACACATCGGTCACCTCATAGATCACCCGGATAGAACTTTCGGCACAGAATACCGGAGTAACCGTCGTGCCGTACGTTCCTGATGGATTGATACCGCCACTCACACTGAAGCCTTGCAGCCACAGGGCGAAGTCGGCTTCCAGATCCGCCTGGTCAGCAAAGTCACAGGCCGAAGCTTCCACATCGGAGGGATAGCTGATAACCAGCTGGTTTGCAGAGGTGATGGTGAAGGTTGCAGAAACCACATCGCTCTCGCAGAGGTCGGTCACCGTGTAGGTCACCACTTTGCTTTCCCCGCAAATGGAAGGTGCCGACGGAGTGCCATAGCTACCCTCCGGATCGCATCCGCCCGTTACCGTGAAACCGGTAAGCCAGGCGGCAAAGGCTGCGTCTACTTCATCCTGGCTGAGGAATTCCTCCGCAGCCTTCGTATAGTCGGCGGGTTTGCCAACCACGATGGGTGCCGGTTTGTTGACCGTAAAGGATGCCGTCACGGTGCCGCTCTCGCACACGTCACTATAACTATAAGTCACCAGGGTAGAGCCGCCGGCACAGAGGACGGGAGCCACAGGCGTGCCGTAGGATGCCGTGGGTGTACAGCCACCGCTGACAGTGAATTCCGTAAGCCACATGGCGAAAGCTGCATCCAGAGCCGCCTGATCCCTGTATTCGCAGGCAGAAACGTTCATATCAGCCGGCTTGCCGACCACCAGTTCAGGAGTGGCCAGGTAGATGGTGTGCAGGATGGTACTCTCGTTGGAGCACTCATCCATCACCGTGTAGGTACGGGCGATTTGAGTCGGGCAACTTCCGGAGATGACATCGTCGTGTCTCACCTCAAGGAGGTCGGCGGCGGAACAGTTGTCACGGATCGAGAGGCCCATGGCTTCCAGTTCGGCAACGGTCGTTACTGCCGCAGGCACTGCGGCCATCGAGCAGCCGGTCACGGTGGGTTCCGTGAGAGTGCCTGAAATTGCCGGGGCGGTATTATCCTGTCTCCAGGTATAAGTAATGCTCACCGGAGAGGCTGCATTGCCGCAGCCGTCGGAAGCATTGGCTGTCCAGGTCTGGGAGTAATCGCAGCCATCGTTCTCAGGACCGAGGGTTGTGACAGTCACTGAAGCAATGGTGCCTTCACAGGCATCCACAGCCGTGAATACCGGAGTAACATCGTCAGGGTTGCAGCCCAGGTCGCCGCTTTCAACATCCGCGGTGATCACAGGACCAGTGTTATCTACAACGTTAATAATCTGGAAAGCACAGCCAACATTGCCACAAGCATCTGTGGCAGTATAGTACCGGGTAACCGTGAATTCACCCGGACAATCACCAGGCGTGCGACTGTCGAAGAAGACAAAATCCACATTATCGTCACATGCATCCGTGATCACAGGATCGGCGAAGACAGGATCTTCATGGCATTCGATGGTCGTTGGACCTGGTACGGTAACAACGGGCGGTGTGTTGTCTACCACGGTGATCGTCTGGTACTGGTCGCATGCGCAGTTGTTGCAGTTATCCCTGGCATACCAGTACCGGGTTATGGTGTATTCTCCCGGACAAATACCATCCTCTCTTTTGTCAAAGTGAAGGAGTGTCACATCATCATCGCAGTTATCTGTAGCCCAGGGTTTGCTGAAGTAATCCTCCGGATCTTCCGGGCAATTGATCGTAAGATCAGGACCAACGCCATGGAGCACCGGCGGGGTTATGTCGCGCACTACGATGGTCTGGGTCCTGGTGGCTTTATTGCCGCAGGCATCCGTGTAATCCCACGTACGCGTTATCGTGCCTTCACAATCGTCGCCAATGTAAGGTCCGTCAGTACCTGTTACCGTCCCCTGACCATCACAGTTATCGGTCCAGCCCAGGGCGATCATCGGTGGTACCTGGTCAAGGCACTCAACGAAAATTTCAGCATCAACATCCGCCAGGACCGGGGCGGTCTTGTCATGTACTACGATCTTATGGGTGCAGGAGGCCAAATTTCCACTGAAATCGCTGATCGTAATGATACGGGTGATCGTTACAGGACAGGTGCCTTCACTAACTTCGTTCACACTATAGGTCGGAGTATCGACACCACAATTGTCAGTGATGTATTCCAGATAGCTCTGAGCATCGGGAACCTCGTCAAAGCATTGGACTGACAGGTCAGAAGGACAGTCAAATGAGGGTGGCACGTCGTCAAGGATGGTTATCGTATGGGTGTACGTCTGCTGGTTGCCCGCGCAGTCCGTGTAGGTCCAGGTGTAAACCATTTCCCCATTACCTACCGGGGGAGTCGGGGCTGTCCCTGCAACGCCCGTAAGCACGTTGCCGCACTTGTCCTTTACTTCCGGAAGAGTGGGAATTTCAATCTCATCCACACAGGCTACTGTTGCCGTAGTCGGGGTAATCGCCTCAAAGGACTCAAGCTCGATGGTTATCGTATGGGTGTACGTCTGCTGGTTACCCGCGCAGTCCGTGTAGGTCCAGGTGTAAACCATGTCGCCTTCGCATTCCGGAGCCGTGGGTGCTGTTCCGGGAACTCCCGTAAGCACGTTGCCGCAGTTGTCCTTTACTTCCGGAAGAGTGGGCATCACGATGTCGTCAACACAGTCGAAAGTCGCCGTGGTCGATTCAATGGCCGGGAACGGAATGTATTCGATAGTGTAAGTGTACGTCCAGTCATCAGTCTGTCTCTTATACACATCTCCGAGCCCACGAGACCGTACTAGATCTCGTATGCCGTCTTCTGCTTGAAAAAAAAAAAACAAAAAAAATAACAACAAAAAA
>ERZ1026814.758-NODE-758-length-15234-cov-14.132654_pt1 | contig 15234 bp, 19 predicted proteins | sample MGYA00520871_ERZ1026814 | MGnify/ENA primary metagenome ERZ1026814 (study PRJEB33270, sample SAMEA104284478) | anaerobic digester metagenome | biome: Anaerobic digester microbiome; feature: mesophilic sludge digester; material: Anaerobic digester biomass | place... | reverse complement strand
TTTGTTTCTAAGTTCCCAGACGTAAGGGGGGCGATCTTTGCAAATACATACGATCAGCTTAATACTTCGACCCTGTTTCGTATCCGTGAATATTGGGCTTCAATCGGAGTGACAGAGTGGAGCAAAGAGAATCCCGCAGGATTATATGTCTCAGGCAAAGAGCCTCCGGCAATGTGGACTAAATGTAAACGTAACTTTGACCGCTTTACGAATATTATCTCATTTGCCAATGGAGGGTTGATTTTCACCGGCTCTTTGGATAATTACGAAACTCATTCAGGCAAGGAGTTCGCGTGGTGTCTATTGGATGAAACCAAAGACACGAAAGAGGAAGCTGTAAAAGAGGTCATCATAACACGAATGAGACAACCAGGGATGTTTATTGTTGACGGTAAACCTTCCGCAAAAGGAGGACAGCATGAGCAATGGAATCCTCTTTACTGTCTTACGTCACCGGCAAAGTCCGACTGGCTCGCTGAGATGTTCGAGCTGGATAAGTATGTTGATGAGATAACCGAAAAGATTTATTCGGATAAGACGTTTTTTGAGAAGGAATATAATAACAAAAAGGTTGTTATCTCATCGGCTTATCATAACGTTCATAATGTTGGGGAGAATTATATAAACACTATCCTTGCAAACAATACAGAAGAACGTGGCCGCGCCTTAGTATTTGGCAATCCTTTTGCCACTACAGGGGGTGAGTTTTATTCTTCGTTTAACAGGATTGAACACGTAGATAACCTGAAGTATGACCCTGATCGCCCGCTTCATGTATCTTTTGACCAGAACTCAGTGCCTTATAACTCATGTTCAATATGGCAGTTCGAGCAGAAAGATGACCTATGGTGGGCTTATTGCATTGACGAAATAGCACTGGAGAACCCGCGCAACTCAACAGAGGAAGTATGCGAAGAGCTTGTTTTGAGGTATCCGAATCACAAATCGGGGTTGTTTTATTACGGTGACGCTTCGGGCCGTGCGCGTTCAACAATGAACAAGGACTTCCGGCATCATTACGAGATCGTCGAGTTCAAGCTGCGGCGTTATCTTGTTGCCAAGTCTGACAGAACCGTAACCAGGAACCCGCCGCTGGTTAAACGCCGCGACTTCATAAACAGGATATTCGAGAACAAACTGCCGATACGAATACGCATTGACGAGGGGTGCAAGAAGATGATTGCTGATATGTTGTACGTTAAGCAAGCGATTGACGGCGGGAAAGATAAACATATCGTTACGGACAAGGTCACGGGCGACAAGTATCAGAAATACGGTCATCTTTCCGACGGTCTTGATTATCTGATAGTTGAGGCATTTAATAACTATTATACGGCATGAAAACGATTGAATATCGCATCCGGTCAAATGACAAATACGAAGAGGGTTATTTCTTCACCCTTGATGAACTTGTTGCATTAGTGAACAAGATGCAGACCCCGGACCCGATGGATGATGCTCACATGAGAACACGCGAAACAATTAACAAATACTTAAATGAATAAACAGGAAGGACTTTTAAAACTGACAGAGATAATCCGGCGCAATCTTACGCACCGAGATTATGAGCGAGTGACAAAGTTAGCCGAGACTTATTACAAGATGGTATCAGGCGACGGGGTTGCTGACTTGCTTCAACAGATCGTTAAGCGTGAAACTCCGGAAGAGTTTGAGATGCGAAAGACAATCACGAACTCAATCATTCCACCGACGCTGGCCTCAACAAAGCTGCCGTTTCAAAAGACAGTACGCACGAAGCCAAAAAAGAGGGATATCTCGTGGGGCGACAAAGACGACCAGAAACGAAAGGATGAGTTTGAACAATTCATCTCTCATTACTGGGGCGATGCTTCACTTGAAAAGTTCTTTGAATATGCTTTTGTGGATTATAACTATATCGATCCTAATGCATTTTTGATTACTGAGTTTGACGCTTTTAACCCGGCAAAAGAGAAAGCCAAACCTTATCCATTCATTGCAACATCGGAACAATGTGTGATGTTTGAGATGAAGAACAACATACTTGAATACCTGGTTGTAAAACTCCCGATAAAGTATAAGACCGAAGCCGGTGAGGCGGACGGTTTCAAGTACACTATCTACTTAGGCATGGATACAATCACATTCACCCAGGTTGAAAAGCCTGAGATCAATTTCTTATATTTACCTGAAGGGCAAGAATATCCAGAATATATAAAAATAGAGAACAAGTATTATTTTATTCAGTTTTTCACGCCTAAGAACACGAAAGTTCCTGCGCGGAGATTTGGATACAAACGCGATGCTGAAACTCAGGGCAGAACATTTGTGTCAGTATTTCATGATGTGATTCCATATCTGAATAAGACGCTCAAAATAGACAGTGAGTTAGACCTTTCTACGGCGATGACGGCCTTTCCTCAGAGATTTGAATACGTTACTCCGTGTAACGAGTGTGGCGGCTCTGGGATGTTGAAAGACGGTCATACTTGCGGAGTGTGCAAGGGATCAGGCCGTGAGCCGGTGCATAACTCTACAATGGATGTTATCACGCTGGATATGCCGCGCGATCCGACAATGATGATTGACCTTGAAAAGATGCTTGTCTATAAAGCACCTCCGATTGATCTGCTTACTTTCCAGAAGGACTATATAAATGAGCTTCGTGCCAATGTGTTCCTGATGATGTTCAATAAGGAACTATTGGATAAGTCAGAGGTAGCAGCAACGGCGACAGAAAAGGTACTTGACCTGGATAACCTTAATGATACACTGAATCCCTTTGCACGTTCACTTTCTACGATGTGGGAGTTTGTCGTGAGAGATATCGCAACTTATACGGATTTTGCTAAAGACTTATTTGTTGAACATTCATATCCTGAGGACTTTAAATTCAAGTCAATGTCGGAACTGATGCGCGAACTTCGTGAGGCAAAGGATGCAAACGCCTCGACTTCAACAATAGCTAAGATTGAAGATGACATAAACGAAAAGCTGTATGCCGATCAACCATACGATCTGAAGGTCATCAGGATTAAAAACTCATTCAATCCGTTCCGAGGATATAAAGAAGAAACAATCAATCTGCTGATCTCTCAGAACCTCACTACGAAATATAATGCAACGCTTTATGCTAACCTTGAATCTATCTTCAATGAACTTGAACAGGAGATTCCAGACCTGTATGAGATGAGTTATCAGGTCATACTTGCGAAGGTCAAAGAAAAGGTTGCGCTTTACATGGGGCAAATGGAACGCGAGAAACCTAAACCGCCGGTTCTGAACTTCGGACAGGAGGAAGAGGAATGATACCTTCGCGCGGTTGGTATCATTGGGCTTGGTCGCCGGTTGTAGGTTGTAAGCATGGATGCGAATATTGTTACGCCCGCAAAGAGTTTGATGACTTTGATACTCCGCGCATTAACCTGAAGGCAATGGGAGAGCCTAAGAAATACAAAAAGCCCTCAGTGATATTTGTCTGCCCGTTTGCTGATTTGTTCGGTGAGTGGGTTGACAGGTTATGGATTCAGGCGGTGATTGAGGTCGTCCGGCAGAACCCTATTCATCAGTTTGCTTTTCTTACGAAAAATCCTCGGAGGTATCATGAGTTTGAATTTCCCGAAAATGTGTATCTTGGTACAACAATTGAATCGCCTGAAAAGATGTTCAGGGCAAAGACAATGGAAGGGTTAACGAATAAATTACTTGTATCGATTGAGCCGGTCATGGGTAACTTTTCCGGAATTGATCTGTCAATGTTTGATTGGGTTGTTGCGGGTTATATGATAGGCCGGAAGAAAACAAAGGCAGACCGCGAGAACATGAGATCAATAGCACATCATAACAAATACGTGATTTACAGATGAAGTTCTCAGTTATCATGGCCTCAACTCTCGCTGAATACGGCGGGGCTGCTTCACGAAGAGATGAAAAGATCGTGAGGGCTATCGATAGTGTCATTGCTCAGACCTTCACGGATTGGGAATTGATTGTTGTCGCTGACGGGTGCATGAAAACAATGGCAATCGTCGCACGTTATGATGACCCACGAATAAAGGCCGTGAAGATTGACAAACGCCCTTGGTGGGATGGCGCGCCACGAAACAAAGGCATTGAACTTGCCAAAGGCGAATACATCATTTACATTGACAATGATGATTATTGGGGTGACGGTCATTTGCAAGGGATAGCTGATGAGATTGGTGATTTGGATTGGGCTTATTTCAATGACTGGATTTATTCCGGGGGTGATTGGATTCCGCGTAACTGTGATATAAAACGGTTAGGGGCAAATGGAACGTCAAACGTCTGTCACCGCAAGTCACTGGGGGTCTTGTGGGGTCATCGCGGGTATGCGCATGATCATTACTTCAATCAGAAACTTTTGAGATTCAGAAACTATAAAAAGATAAACGCAGGGGAGTATTGCGTTTGTCACATACCTAATTCCTACGATGTATGAGTAAAAAAGTAGCAGCAATCACAATTACCTACAACCGGCTTGAACTGACAAAGCGGACATGGGAATCATTTAACGCAAAGACCGGAGTTGACTTTCATCTGTTTGTTGATAATGGTTCGACTGACGGCACTGTTGAATGGTTGCAAGATAAATACCGGATTCTGTTGGATAAGAACTATGGGATCGCGGCAGCGTTCTATTACGGCGTTCAACAGTTGCAGGATTATGATTACATTCTAAAGCTTGACAATGATGTTGAAACTGTCACCGAAGATATGATTGCGAGATTGGTTGACTTCATTGAGAAAGCCGGACCTCACGCAGTTTCACCGCCTGACCTGATGATTGACCCTAAGTTCTATCCTACGGTCTTTAAACGGGCTGAAATCGCCGGATACCAAGTTCAATACACATCTCACACCGGAGGGGCTTTTCAACTTGCACCGGCTAAGTTTGTCCGTCAGCTATGTGAAGAATATACCTGTCTGAAGAACGGCGACTGGATGATCGGGCAATATTACCGTTCAATTGGTTGTCCTCCGGCTTATCTTCTGGACTTAGGGATGAACCACATAGGATTGAATCAGAGTACACCAACAAAAGAATACATATTTTGAAGTACGATCTCATCATAATATCCGCAAGCAAGGATTCATCTCTCAAAAAGATGACTCAGGATGCTATTGATTCGTGTTTGGCTGACCGTGCGGATGTTAATGTAATTCTTGTTGAAACCTATCAAAAGACAGAATACAAGAATGTAGATAAGTATGTTTTGTTTGAGGGTGAGTTCAATTACAATCATTGCCTGAATCTGGGACTGAAACATCGCAAGGGCGACGTTCAGATACTTGCAAACAATGACATAATCTTCATGCCGGGGTGGTCGTCTATTGGATATACGATGCGAGAGTATGGATACTTATCTACTTCAGCACTCTCAAACCATCCACGACAAAAGCTCTTTAAACGTGGTGACTATGCCTATGAAGGATATGAAATCTGCCGTTATGTAACCGGCTGGTGCCTGTTTGTGGATTCGAAGGTTTGGGATATTATCGGCCCGCTGGATGAAACCTATCAGTTCTGGTATTCGGACGATATGTATGTTCATCAACTGAAGGCAAAAGGGATCAAACACTATCTGATTTGTAATGTAGTTGTGAATCATTATATCTCACGGACACTGATGAAAACAGACCGTGCGTCACGGGTAAAACTAACAAATGCCGAAAGAAAAACCATACAAGGGAAAAATCGCCGCAATCTACAAAAGAAACTATGAGGACATTGGGATGTTCTATTTTGTAGAGGCTCAGAGGTTATTGTTGCCTTCGCTGACAATTGAAAAGGCAATAGATAACTTTTATCGGTTCATTGGTGAGACTGACTTTAATCATGATTCAGTTTATACGACTTATTTGAGGATGAAAAAAGAGTTTTACAATGAGGCTTCCGAAAAGAATTGCTGACATAATCAAACGAAAGGATGACTTCATCACCGCGCGTGAGGCCAGTCTGAATAAAAGCGTTGTCCGACTTCAGAATATGCTTATTTCGAAGCTGACCCGTGAAATTATCCCCATGTTGGATACTGCAAACGGAAGGATTAAAAACACACTCCGCAATTACCAGCTTTTGCAGTCACTTGACCGCGTGTATAAAGACTTCTCCACAACTCAAAGACTTGCCTTCGTATCTGAGATAGGCGATACAGCTCGCGGTCTGACGACACTCAACAAGCAGTTCTTCACTGTGACAATGGGTGCATCACTCCCGGCAACGTTTGGGCGGATCCTGGCAGCAACAGAAAAGAAGATGCTCATGGCAATAGGCGTTCAGGGAGGAAAGATATTAAACGGTGGCTTTCTTGACAGCCTATCTGCAAATACTGAATTACTCACACAGATCAAAAATCTCATGGCACAGTCTGTCACGGCTCAGGTGCGAACAAAGGACTTTATTGCAGGTATGAATGACCTGATAACCGGTTCAGGTGAAAAGATGGGAGGCATTGAAAGTCACTTGAATAGATTTGCACATGATTTGTATATGCAGTACGATTCAGCTTATTCAACCTCTTTGGCTGACGAAACTGGGATGAAATATTTTATTTATCTCGGAGGCAGGATTCAGGACAGCAGGGACTTTTGTGTCGCATTAGATGGCAAAGTCTGGTCACGTGCCGAAGCTGAGAAGTGGAGAGAGTGGACACCGGCAAAAGGCGTTTATCCTCCTGACTATAAGATTAAGCAGAAAGACAAGAATGCAGTTCCGTCGTATATTGCACAATTTGAGGGTTATCAGCCTTTAATTCATCGGGGTGGTTTTAATTGTAGGCACCATTTAGGGTGGATTTTAGAAGAACTCGCATACGAAATGCGGCCAGACTTGAAAAAAAATATTGAAAAATAGTTTGATATTAAAAATATTGCTTTATCTTTGACTTGCGTTTGTGTGAGAAATGCAAAAAAAGACATTAGGGTTATAACCTGAAGGGGCCGGTTCTCACACGATTGGCCCCTTTAAATTTATAATAAATGTTATGAAAAAACAAACAGTTGAAGTGAAGGAATTTAGTATTAATGAAGTACAAATTCCTATTGTTGGGATTTCTCCGCTTATTGTTCACAAGTTTAGTGAGAAGGCCCGTAAACAGATTGAGGAGAAACAGGCGGGTAAGGCTCAAAACAAGAAGCACGACATCCGTGATCCTCAGGCTGACTATGAGGGTGCAAAGCACATCTCGGCAGATGGATGGGATGGTTTTCCTGCGGCTGGTTTCAAAGCTGCAATGATTCGTGGCGCAAAGATTATCGGTATGGTTATGAAGGATGCAGGAATGTCATTCTTCGTAAAAGCAGACTGTGAAGAAACACAGCTTGTCAGGATTATAGGAGAGAGCCGGATGCGGACTGATATGGTGCGCGTTGGTATGGGATCCGCTGACGTACGCTACCGCCCGGAGTATCCTGAGTGGAGTGCAACTCTTACCATTGAGTTCAATGCTGGAATGATTTCACTTAACCAGGTATACCAGCTTGTAAAAGCTGCGGGGTACTCCTGTGGAATTGGTGAAATGAGACCAGAGAAAGGCAAGTTTGGTTATGGTCGTTTTAAACTGACGGAGGAAAAATAATGGAAGGCTATAAATGGAAGTTAGAAGGACTTGGCAAGGGTGTTGATGTCGCCCTTGTCGTCGAAGAGTTGACCCGTTTACAGAAAGTCAATAGAATATTAACGCCGGAAGTTGTTGTTCGTGCGGCAGAAGATAATAATTCTATATTGCACAAACTCTTTGAGTGGGATGACAACAAGGCCGCCTATAATTGGAGGTTGCAACAGGCCCGCACTATTCTGAATAATATTGAGGTGACTATAATAACTGACGGAGAACCGAGAGAGATAGCTGTTTTTGAGGTCACTACACGTTCGGAGGGATATAAGAGTGTTGATACCTTCACTAATGAGGATGTTGATTTCGTACGTGCCAGTATACTGAGGCAACTTAATACGATGAAGAGCAAGCTGAAAACTTATAAGGAGTTTGATAAGGTTTTATTCTACATTGATAAAGCTATTGAGGTAGTTTGATTTGGCAGTTACGGATGGTGCGGATTGGCTGGGCGGGATACGGTATGGTTAGGTAAGGCAAGGTTAGGTAAGGCAAGGCAGTTGCGTTAAGGTCTGATTTGGTAAGGTTTGGTGAGGTAGGGCGAGATAAGGTTTGGCAGTTGAGGCGTGGCAGGGCCGGGTGAGGTATGGTAGGGTAGTTAGAGGTTTGGTGAATTAAGGTAAGTTAAACAGAGGTCAGAAATGGCCTCTTTTTTTATGCCCATTATTTTAAATATGATAATTATCATATCAGGACATGACGAAAATCATTGCAAAATAAATTTTTTTGTGTAAAAGAAAATTGTATAACTTTACAACAAATAATTTCAACAATGGCAAAGGAAAAGATTAAATGTGTAGTTCGGGGAAAGATACTCGAACTGTCTCCTACTGCTTACGAAATGGCAAAGGAATATTTCGGGGCTGCAAAGGTATCTGATCTGAACATCTCTAAGCCTATTGAACTGAGCAAACCGATTCTGATTCCGAAGATTAACGTGAAGGTTGAGAAGCCGGAAGAACTGACTATCAAAAAGACTGAGGCGGCTAAGATACTCGACGCCCCGCCGCCCGAAGGTCCGATGATTACAGAACGACCTGCAAGGAAAGTCACGAAACCCAGAGCCAAAAAGAAATGAAAGAGATAACCTCCAAACGGACAAAGCAGACCCAGTTCATCACCGATGAAGAATGGGATTGGTTGAAGGAACACGGCAAAGCCAAGAATTTCACAATGAAAGAAATGGTCATCATAAAGAAGCCTGTAATCAATAAGGAGATTCTGATGCCGGAAATACAAACTAAAAAGAATAAAAAATGACTGAAGCTGAACAGAAAAAGCTCAATGGGTTTTTGTCCAAAACCTTAAAAATGGACGACGAGGAATTGGCCAGCCTTTACAACGAGGCCGGGGAGTTGACCTCCTTAACCGCAGCTGAACAAGCCGATACCGCGAGAGTAACGAAACTCAAAGAGGATCAGGCGAGCCAATACAAGCGAGGCCAGAAAGAAGTGGCTAGCAAGATGGAGGCGCAGTTGAAGGATAAGTTTGGTGTTGACTCCGATTTAACCGGAGTTGAATTAGTTGATTTCATTCTGACAACTGAACTCGAAAAAGTTAAAGGCAAAGGTGATGAAGATATTACGGCTCACCCGGAGTATCTGAAACTGAAAAGCGAAAGCGACCGTATGCTGAAGGCAAAAGACAAGGAATGGCAAAAGAAGATCGAAGATCTGGAGCTGAAACACGCCAGGGAATCGATGTTTTCTAAAGTCAAAGAACGTGCTTTTGCTGAACTTGATAACCTGCGTCCAATACTGCCCGAAGATGCAAAGAAAGCCCAGAAATGGAAAGAGAAATACATTGAGGACCTCCGTGCGTACGACTTCACAGAGCAGGACGGCATGATTGTAGTTCTGAAGGACGGGAAACCGCTTCAGGATTCACACGGGTATAACAAGTCCTTTGCTGACCTGGTAAAAGAAACTGCCTCTGAGATATTTGATTTTCAGACCGCAGATGACAGGACAAGCCCAGGCAACCGTCAGCAGCAGAGTAATATCATCGCACCGCGCAACGAAGAAGAGTTCATTCAGAAGATGAGAGAGGCTAAGACACCGGAAGAACAAGCAAAAGTTATGGAGTCTTACCAATCTAAAAAACAATGAGTACAATAGGAACTGTTGACTGTGGCTTCTTAGCCACCTACCAGGGAAAAGCCGCACAGATGTGGACTGATCCCATTGCAAACATTGATCTTATCGGTGACGTCGAGGCTGCAAAGGCCGTGCTGGAGAATCAGCAGATTTCAATGACAGAACTGACCGGAAAGAAGAAACGCACCGTGAGCCTTGAGTGGCTTCAGAAGTGTGACATCACCACGACTGCGTGTACTGACGACTGTACGATTGACGGCGAAGATGCTGACCCGATCTGTAAGGAGTATGAAATTGAGTGCCTTCGTGAGACGAAGTTTAAGATGCCGAAACGTGCCTACCGCGAGAGGACTATCGAGATGGCAGAAGCCTTTGCATTTAATATGCTTCAGCACAAGAAAGCTCTCGATGAGTGGCTGGCTCAGTATATCGTAACAGGTATTCTTGCCGCTGCTGGTACGAACGCATACACTGGCGGTGTTGGAACTGTTGCCGGTGCGCTGACGACTATTCCTGCTGCTTCATGGAACGATTCAATCTGGGGTTATTTCAATCTTGTTACCAGGTACAACAAATTCAAGTCACCGTACCTTCTGACCGGAGACAATCTGTATCAGCTTCTCTTTAACAGGATGCACGAATCAATGACTGAGGCCGGACGTGCCGCAATGTCAAAGATCGGAACGATACGGAAGATTTACCAGGACCCAGAGAACGTCGAGGCTGTTGCTCCGAACTATACGTTCCTGCTGCATAAGACCGCCGTTGCGTTCATCAACAAAGCATGGAATCCGCTTGGTGCTGCAAATGCTGTTCCCGAAGCCGGTGTTTATGCTCTGTGGTCAGAACCATCAAACAACATCCCTGGTGTGTATTATGACATCATCACTCAGGAGACTTGTGTTGAAAATGAGTTCTACCTTGCCGCAAAGGTTCAGCTTCACGGGCTGTTTGCCGAAAATCCGCTGCCGTGCGACGAAACCAACACGGGCGTATTAGCATTTGCCTGCTCATAATAAAAACATTATGTTTGAATAACACGACAAAGGATATTCTAATTTTGGGATATCCTTTGTTATTTGAACTATGGAAGAATTAAGTAAATGTAACTGCGGTTCGCGCAGGACAATCCGCAGACCAAAAACCATAAAGAAATGAGTGCATTACCTCCATGCTGGGATTCCGTTGTAGGGTTCACGCGAACCGATGATACGTGCATCGACGATGCTTATCCTGCGAATTACTCCGAGAGTCTTTCGGGGTTATATGTCGATGAGCTGCAAGGGATGACCCTGAGGATACTCGACAACACCGATAACTCTACAACGCTGTGGGAGAAGATGACCCGTGCACGAGAGAACGCTATCCGCACGTTCCAGACCGATCTCATGATGGAGTTGACTAACTACAAAGAACCAACTCGCAAACGCTTCACGGGTGACATAGGGGGCAAATCATTCACGCGAACCATAAGCGGCTCGACTTATTACGGGGTGAGGATGTATTCAGACATCCGGGGCGGTAAGTTTATTCTTCGCGGGGTGTCATTGATTCTTAATTCAACTGAGGCGGTTAACCTGCTTATTTATGATGAGTATGACCTGCTTTATACCATTCCGCTGACCTCAGAAGCCGGACGGCCTCACCGGACTGACATAGCAGATATTGAATTTAACCTTGACCGGAACTATTATTTTCTGATCTCACCCGTTGGGCTTCCGTATTCGAATAAACTGACTTGCGGTTGCGGCGGGTATAAGTGGTGCTTCTGTATTGATGATCCGTGCTATCGCATATCGCGTGACCGCTGGACTGAATGGGCTATGGTCGCAGGTGTTTATGGCGATGACTTGACCGCAAGGGAAGATTGGCCGACTGTACGCGAAGCCTCAGGGATGATCCTTCACGGCAACTTCACTTGTAATATCTTTGATGCTCTTTGTACTGATGACAGCGACTTCGTGAACAATGAACTTGATGCTGCAATGGCATGGGCTATTCTTTACAAGACGGGTGAGTTCCTTACGAATTACATAATGGACACCGGAGAGGTAAGCCGTTATAATCTTTTGGGAACTGAGGCTCTGAATGAAAACCGGATGTACTATAATAAACGTTACGCCGTACTGATGGACTGGATTGCTCAGAATATGGATGATGAGCGTAATGATTGCTTGAAGTGTAAATCACCAATGGGGCTGCGCCGGAGAACTCAGTTGATATGAAAGCAGACGAAGCGATACGGAGGATTGAATTTATAGTTGATAAGACTGTGTCAGACTGGGGCAATGTCATGTTAGAAGTAGCTCAGACGGCTGATACAATGATAAAGGACCGTGTGATTAAAACAGGTCAGAACGCACAGGGAGAACAGTACGATCCGTATTCAACTAATCCGATGTTGACCAACTGCTCACAAATGACACAATCTGCCTGTAATAAAAAAACAGGGTCAAAGGCAAAGCGTAAAGAACTGAAATGGGTGACACTGAAAAGAGGCGGTAAAAATATACGACTGTTTGAGCTTGCCGGAGGATATAAGGAGTTTCGGGAACTTCACGGGCGACAGACTAACTTCGTGGACTTTGCATTTTCGGGTCGCATGTGGGCAGATGTGCAGGTTGTATCTGGAGATGATGAACATAAACTTGGCCGCGCACGGATAAGCACACTATCGGAAGAACAGATGAAGAAGCTCGCTGGTAACACCGAGCGCAAAGGTACTATTCTTGACTTATCGACTGACGAAACTAATGCGCTGGCTCGTATAATTGAGAAGCGTTTAACTGATTTGTGGAGGCAACAGGGATTCTTATGAACAACAAGATAGCCAATATCATCGTAGATTACATCAAAGACCTGCCGTGGATTGATAAACTCGCAGGCATGACCCAGGTGGCAAAGATACAGCAGACCTCAGATAATAGAAAAGTAGAAAAGCGGTTTCCTATTTCATGTGCAATGGAATATGATGATGCCTGCAAAGACGGGTGTTATGACGAACTTGCCCCTAACTCCAAATATCAGTCGGTGGTTTACTTTGAGGACGGGTCGTTCTCATTCCGTGAACGCAGTGGTAAGAGGTTATACTACGAAAGCAATATCCGTCTGGTGGCATGGTTAAATTATAAGCTATTGGAGGGCGCGGGATGCGGTTCTACGGGTGAGTATATTCTTGACATTATCAAAGCATTGCCGGATGTGCCTCAGGACATTGATGCAATGCGAGGGGTGACGATCACTGTTACATCTCAGGCACGAAGGGATTCAGGGATATTTTCGGCCTATACATATAATGAGCATCAAACGCAGTACCTGATGGCACCTTATGATTATTTTGCTTTGGATATTAAGACTGAGTTCTTTGTGATTCCTGAGTGTCATGAACCTAATGTTGGAGGATGTGTGGAATGTTAGAGATATTGAAGATATCAGTTGTTGCCTATGTGATTTTCATTCTTATGTCACCTGGGATGATCTTTTCATTCTATGCGCGACTGATTGACAGGATAAAATGGGATTGGCTTTATAAGCCACTGGGTGGCTGCCTGATGTGTTTTTCAGGGCAGATTGCGTGTTGGTATTATCTCTTTACTCACCTGAAGGGATACAATTTCTTTGACCATATTGTATTTGTTTCAGCAGTGATATTGATTGTAATGATACTTGACAAACTTATAGATTATGAGTCTTAGAACAATAGATTTTAAAGAAAAGAAATTTACTTGCGGAGGCCGGACATTTTATGTTCAGGACTCTCTGTCGTTTAACCGATTCCGTGAGCTTCAGCGTATCTCGATTGAGTTTGGATTCTCAACTACTTTCGTAGAGCTTTTCAAAGAGATTCAAAAGGCTTATGATTTTGTTCAGACGAATAAGAACTGGGGCGACTTGGCCGTTACGCTTTACAATCTTCTGCACGGGGTTGCAGCTATTGAAAACAAAGACGCTGCTGCACTGAGGTTGTGTGCATTGTTTATCAATGAATCGGACGAGGATGTGACGGTGTTTGACGAAGCGAAGATGAAGGATAAAATAGAGTGCTGGAGTAAGGAGCTTGATGTAAGCCCTTTCTTCCACTTGGCAGCCAGCTTGGTGGACGGTTGGATGCCAGCCTACAACATCACTATCCGAAATACTTTAAAAGAGGAGAAAGCGAAGGAGTAAAGAATGTATATAAAGAACTTGTTACGAATGAAAAATACTGGACCGATTTACTTTATACGGTGTGCGACGGAAAGGCGACAGAGATTGATCGGTTGTGCCGGTTTGATGTATTTGAGTTCTTTGGGTTCATTTCAAACTTTGAAAAGCGAATAAGCGATGGCCGAAAAAATAGAACTGCAAATCGTCGCGGATAACGCGGATTACATCACAAAGACTAAGCAGGTTGAGGATGCAACGAAGTCAATGCAACGCAGTGTTCAGGAAGGAGAGAAGCGGCAAAAGGGGCTTATTGAAGATACTACTGATGCATTAAAGAAATACGAGCAACAGCGCAAGAAAGCATACAAGCTCGAAGACCTTGAGCGGTATAATAAGAAAATAGCCGAAGCGAAGCAGACGCTCAAAGAATACGAACAGGCAGGTCTTAAAGTTGATGAGGCTCAAAAGAAACAAGTCAAAAGCACCAATAATCTTTGGAGTAGTATTAAAAAACTTGGTGCAGCTTATTTGTCTGTTAATGCTGCGATAAAGGTCTTTAAGGCTATTATGGCAAGTACACAACCGACGGCTGACTTCCTTAAACGTGAGATTACTGGATTTAAATTTGCACTTGACGAACTTTGGCGTTCTATTGCGACAGGTGAAACAAGCCTGAAGAATCTGGCTGAGGGGTTGAAAGCAGCACGACAGGCAGGGCGTGAGTATGCTGATGAGCAGGATTATATAAATGACCGCCAACGAGAATTAACGATTCGTGAAAGCGAACGTAAGTTTGAACTCGCTGAGCTTGCAAAGATATATCGTAACACTGGACTGGCTTATTCGGAACGTGCTGAAGCCGCAGAGAAGTATATTCAGAAAACAATAGAAGGGGAGCAGGAAGCTCTGGAACTTGCTAATCTCAGACTTGAGAGTGAATTGAAACGCGCCCGCGAGATTATGGGTATAAGAGCAGAGGCAGATAGTGAAGAGGCAAAAGCGGCCAACGCCCAGATACTCCTTAATCTGAAACAGAATAAAGCGTTTGAAGAAAATAAAAAGGCTATTGAAGATTACCGGACGGCAGTATCTAATCTCGCAGCCGAAGAAGCCAAACGCGCCGAAGTAAGTGTTTCGCCCGAAGGGGTGTTGATGCCTTCTTCTGGAGGCCCAGATCCGGTACTTATTAAAGCATATAAAGATCAGATTGCCGGAACTTCGGCAGAGATAGTGAAACTGTCTGATGATCTTGAAAAATGGCAACTTGTTAATGATGATGTACGTAATAATATCGTTTCGGCACTGACCGCAATAGCGGATGTAAAAACACGGGCCGTGACAAGCACTGTGAGGGCAAATATTGCCATTGAGATGGC
>ERZ1026814.754-NODE-754-length-15279-cov-4.284715_pt1 | contig 15279 bp, 13 predicted proteins | sample MGYA00520871_ERZ1026814 | MGnify/ENA primary metagenome ERZ1026814 (study PRJEB33270, sample SAMEA104284478) | anaerobic digester metagenome | biome: Anaerobic digester microbiome; feature: mesophilic sludge digester; material: Anaerobic digester biomass | place... | reverse complement strand
ATCTATTCTTTTGCTTTGTTTTGTTAAGTTAGTCTGTGTTTTATTATTTGTTTTTTATATTTTTTTTTTCAAGCAGAAGACGGCATACGAGTTCTAGTACGGTCTCGTGGGCTCGGAGATGTGTATAAGAGACAGGCCCACGGATGATCTCCGGCAGTTCATCATGAAAGGCCAGGTAGTTCGACTCAAACTCATCTTGTGAAAGCGAAGCGTACGCCCGCCTCACATCGTCCCGAATCGTCTCCTCACTCCCGGCGACGTCAAAAAGGTCACAAACTGTCAGGCGCTCGCCGTCGCGCAGGAAGCGCCCCAGATGAATCGCGCTCTTGCCCTTATATACACCCACCTCAACTAGATCCGAGGGCTCCTGGGTCCGACTCTGCCATTCAAGCAGCCACTGGAAAACCAGTTGATCGCCATACGACAGCCATCCGGGCACATCGTCCAACTTCTTGGGAAGGTCCTTGCCAACATCAATCATACCAATTCATCTTCTTTCACAGTGGGAGTTGGGAGTCGACCTCCGTAGGCTACTCTCAACCCGGTCGCGTCAGATTCCACGTAGAGAGCGCGCGCGGCTCATCGAACCGGGATACAGGCGGCTCCGGAGACTCGCCCAAGAACACGCGCTTGATCACTCGTTCGGTGGCATCCCCATCATCAAACTCACAGAATCGACCGCGAAAAACGCGCAGCAGCTCCTGAGATTCGTCCGAGTCGAACTCACGGTCACTCAGCACTCCAACCAGCTGCTCCATCGACTGAGCAGTAGCGCCAGGGGGCTCCGCAAGAATGTCAAAGTACGTACCCCGAGTTGTCCGATATCGCTTCCAGTCGGGCGCGTAGATGACGATTGGCCGACCCAAGATGGCAAAGTCGAACATCGTCGATGAGTAGTCACAGATCAGCAGATCCGAAGCCAAGTAGAGCGGCGCCACTTCCGGCCAGTCCGTCACATCAATGATACGGCCTTCTTCAGTGAGCCGCTCGGCACTCGACGTGTCCCGGTACGAGTGGTGTCCTCGGATCAACAATGTTGCATTTTCACCCAGAGCCTCCAACACAGCCTCCGGGTCCAGATCCAGATCAAACTCCGTATAGCCATCGCGATAGGTTGGTGTATACAAGACACAGAAGGATTCATCGGATACTCTCAGACGACTCCGGACGCCCGAGGCCATACCCTTTGGCGGGTTCACCAACACGTCATTCCTCGGATACCCAAACTCGAGGATCTCATGGTTACCTGGAAAGGCCCGTGCAAGAATCTCCGTTGAGTAACGATTCGAAGAGAGGTCGAAGTCCCAAAACTTTATCCGCCCGAGTAGCTTCCAAAAATTCATGTGGTTGGCCGCGACCGGATATGCCTGCATATCCATCCCCATGAACTTCAGAGGCGTGCCATGCTGGGTCTGCAGGTGAACCTGCCCCTCTCGCTTCAGAAGCGAGTTGGGGAAGTTGACGTCATTGACGAAGAACTTGGCAGCCTTCATCACCTTCGCGTGCTCGTCACTACCCATGGTCACGTACTCGTAGTCTGGGGTGCCGTCCAATCCGTCGACCGCACGTTGATTGAGCAGCCACACCGCACGGACCTTCGGGGCCCACTCTTTCAACCCCTCAGCTATTGCCAGCGGATTGCCTCGTGGCTCCCGGCCCCACATGGTTGTAAAGACTGCCAGGTTCTCATCGATTGTCGGCAGCACGAGCGGGCTGGATCTCGCCTGCTTCAAAGCTCGCCGGATCTTGGGCTTATACTTGTTGCGGATCTTGACTCGATACGAATTTACCAGCTTCAGCGTTTGAAATGAGCGATAATCACCCTGAACAAGAAAGCGATACTTCAATCCCTGCGAGTTGAGTGGAAATTCGTGCTGTGCCGGGAGGTGCTGAGCGAGCACGGCTGAGGCCCTGTCGAAAAACTCGTTTCTCAGTTCAGCGGGAAGACGCTCGGTGCCCTTCGCCAAGACCGCCACACAGTGATTCGCCGACCTATCCCAAATTTCGTCACGCCAGGGCTCAAGGCGCTCATCATGATCGAAGCGTTCCAACAGAAGATCGACCTGATCAATAATCTGCATGTGTCTCGCATCGGCTGTCCGAAGGATACTTCCCTTGACTCGCTGCCGGTACATCACACAAACACGATCCAGGAGGGCTATTGAGTCAGCCAGGCAGAGAACGGGATAGGTGAAAGGAACGTCCTCGTAATATCCAGCTGGAAACGTCAGATGATTCTCGTTGAGAAACGAACGCTTGTAGGCCTTGTTGTGTGCGATGTTGAGAATTTTGAGAAGGTCTGGGCAGTCTTGCAACCGGATCGGGTCGTGATGCAACCCGAGCAGGTAACCCATCTTGTTTCGGACCTTCCTATTATTCCAGTAGAGGCGAGCATAATCGTAGAAGATCACGTCGGCCTCGGTGCTCCTACACCTATCGAGAATACTGCGAATTGCTCCCGGCGCGAAATAGTCATCGCTATCGAGAAACGCTACATACGTGCCGGTTGAGTGCGCCACACCAAGATTTCTTGCTTCTCCAAGCCCGAAGTTTCGCTCGGGGCGCACCACCTTTACGTTGTCGTGCTTGCCCACCAGTTCTTGAACAATTTCGTAGGACCGGTCCGTCGAGTGGTCTTCAACGATGACAACCTCCACCGTATCGTCGGCCTGGCTGACGACTGAAGTGATGCACTGTCGAATATACTCGGCCACGTTGTACACTGGAATCACGATTGACAGATATGCCATCAGTGCATCCTAGCAGGTGGAGCTTAACGGTTGCTGTAAGGAGGTGGCGCCTTGGTGTTGAGCGCCAGGTGGCCTGAGGATGGGGGCCTGGGTTTGGGACAGTTTGGGTGAGGATGGGGTGGTCCTCAGTGGAGTTGTCGTTGGTGTGGGGGGTGGTTGAGGCTGGCCGGGTCCTGGACGCGCAAGGGCCCCCTCGTCAATCTCTTGGCCGAGCAAAACGAGAGGGCCCTTCACAATCGGTGCGGAGCACCAACGTTGTTGACTGTAGGGAACGATCGTGTTGCCGTCGAGGCGGCTCTGTGTTCGGGCGGGTTGGTGTGTCCCGGGTGCAGGGGGGTGTTGGGCCCGTGGGGGTCGGCGCGGCCCCGCCCGATCCGTGTCAATGGCGGGCAGGTGACCGTTGAACCGCGCCGGGCTCAATGCCGAGGATGCCTGGTGACACACGTGTTGTTGCCGGCGATGTGTTTGTTGCGTCGCCGTGATGGGGTCGAGCAAATCGGCTCGGCGTTGTTGGCGTTCGGTGATGGTGGGGGTCACCGGTCGATCGCTGACCGGTTGGGGGTTCCTGCGTCGACGGTGCGGGGCTGGTTGCGCCGCTTCAATGCGAAAGCCGCGTTTCTGGCTGGGCAGTTTGTGGCGGTGGCCCGCCGGTTGGACCCGTCGTTGGGCCATATCCGGGGGAGGGGTTCCCCGGCCCGCAAAGTGTTGGAAGCCGTTGGTGTGGCCGCTGCTGCGGCGGTCCGTCGGTTCGGTCCCGGCAACCGTTGGTTCTTCGTCTCGGCTGTTTCCGGCGGGAGGCTGTTGAGCAACACGAACTCCCCCTTTCAGGCGAACAGCTGACCGGCAAACCTGGGCCCACACCAACGAAAGGGCCCTCCCCACATGGAAGACAACCACCGCCGCGACATTGCGTTGTTTCGTTACTCGCTGATCAGAGAGGCTGCTGACCCCGAGCTGTCCCCAACCGAACGCGGGGCGCTGGTCCGCCGTCTGGCGGCCCGTGAACACGTCGGCCCGACAGGCCAGCGGGTGACCGTTGGGCGTTCGACGTTGGATCGTTGGATCCGCCTGTGGCTCGCGGGCGGCTATGACGCTCTGGTGCCCACAGAACGGGCCCGGGCACCTCAGATCCCACCGGTCGTGATCGAAACAGCTGAACGGCTACGCCGTGAGCAACCAGCGCGGACCGCCGCCCACATCGTCGAGCTGCTTGCCGTCGAGGAGATGGTGGTGTCAGCACGCACGTTGCAACGCCATTTCGTTCGGGTCGGGCTGCACCGCAAAGCCCCGACACGTCGGGCGTTCGGCCGGTTCGAAGCTTCAACGATCAACGAGATCTGGACCGGTGACGCGATGCACGGCCGGTTCCTTGTCGCCGGGGCTCACAAGCCGGTCCTGTTCGCGTTTATCGATGACCACTCGAGGCTGATCGTCGGCTGGAAATGGACGTTGGCCGAGGACACCCTTCGGGCCGGGAACGCGCTCCGCGAGGGGCTCACCCGAAGGGGTGTCCCGACGGGCTGTTATCTCGATAACGGGTCGCCGTTTGTGTCTGCCCAGTTCGGTCGGGCTCTCGCCAAGATGGGGATCCGATTGTGGCACTCCAAACCCGGTGAACCCGCCGGGAGAGGGAAGATCGAACGGTTCTTTCGCACGGTCCGCGACCAGTTCGAAGTCGAGCTCCTCACCGGTGTTGAGACGATGGCCGAGCTCGAACGGCTCTTCGCTGGCTGGGTTGAACAGCACTACCACCGGCAGATCCATTCCGAAACCGGTCAGACCCCGATCGAACGCTTCGACGCGGCGGCCGCCAACACGCCGCCGGTGTTGCCCTCCGCTGACGCGGTCCGCGAGGCGTTCTTGTGGTCAGAGACCCGCCTCGTCACCAAAACCGCGACGGTGAGCCTTCACTCCAACCGTTACGAAGTCGAGGCCGCGCTGGTTGGCCGGCACGTCGAGTTGGTCTTCAACCCGTTCGACCTCACCCGCATCGACGTGTTCTACGAGGACCGTCCCGTCGGCAAAGCCATCCCACACGTCATCACGCGCCACACCCACCCCGCAGCACGCCCCGAGCCCGAACCGGACCGGCACCACCACGCAGCCTCAGGGATCGACTACCTCGGCATGATCGCCAACAAGACCGACGACCAACTCCACCAACAGATCGGAGGCGAACCCGACATCGACTACCAGGCCCTCATCGAGACCACCGACCCCGACCAAATGCCGGGCCAATACCAAATCCCCACCAACCCCACCACCAACAGCACCGACCCCGACAGCACCACCATCGAAGAGGACAACCGCCCATGAGTATCGACGCGCTCCGCACCCACTACGGGTTCACCCGCATGCCATTCGGGAAGAACATCGCCCCCGGGATGGTCCATCACCACCAAGCCCACGACCAAGCAGTCGCCCGGATCAGCTGGGCCATCAACGAAACAGCGATCGGGGTTGTCACCGGTGAGGTCGGCGCCGGCAAAACCCTCGCGATCCGCACCGCGACCGGCGCCCTTGACCCGTCCCGGCATCGGGTCATCTACCTCCCCAACCCCGCTGTCGGAACCCGAGGGCTCTACTCCGCGATCGTGACAGCGCTCGGGGGGACACCCCGGTTCCACAAATCGGCGCTCATCCCCCAAGCCACCGACGCGCTCGCCGTCGAAACCAACGAACGCAACAAGACCGTTACCGTCATATTTGATGAAGCACATATGTTGCAGAGCGAACAACTCGACGAGATCCGGCTTCTCACCTCAGCGGACATGGACGCCACCTCACCATTCGCGTGCCTCCTCGTTGGCCAGCCCACCCTCCGCCAACGCATGAAACTCGGGGTGTTCGCCGCGCTCGACCAACGCATCTCGCTGCGCTGCGAACTCACCGGCATGACCCCCGACGAAACCGCCAGCTACGTGGCGCACCACACCGCCCTCGCCGGGCGGACCGACACCCTCTTCAGCGCGGACGCCGTCGGGCTGATCCACCAAACCTCCCGGGGGCTGCCCCGCGCGGTCAACAACCTTGCTGTCCAAGCACTCCTCGCCGCCTACGCCGCCAACACCGGCATCGTCGACGAATCCTCCGCACGGCAAGCCGTCAAAGAAACCACCGCCTGACCCTCCAACCGCCCGCCCCAGCCAAACCCCTGGACACCCAACATGAGCACCCACACCCCAAAACCATCCTCACCCAAGACGACCGCTCCATCCTCAACCTGGCCGGCGATCAACACCAGGCGCCATTGGTCAACTTTGGCTGGTCGATCCAGCAGGACTGCGGGGCCTCCGCAGCGGATTGCGAGGCTCCGGCGCCAGGTTTTCGGATGCGGACACGCGAGTGGCCCAACGTCTCCCAGCGCCCGACGCTGTCGATCGTGTTTCAACCCAACAACGATCCTGGCATGCAGCTGCAGAACGTGCGCTACGCCACGTGCGCCTCGATCGAGAACGGTGGAGTTGACGGGGGGCGAGGCATCGTTTCGTTCGGCTGCGCCGGACGCCCCGACCAACTATGGCTCCACACGCCCGGACAGGCGTCGGGCGAAGGCCAGTTCGAGTCGGTGACCGCCCTCGGGTGCATCGAGCCAAACGGTTCGAACGTCCGGGTTGCGGGATGTGACAACGGTGCCGTCGGTCAAAGGTGGAAGATTGTCGACCAGACGATCAGGTCTGAGAACAACCCCAACCTGTGCCTAGCCGCCACCTCGGGGAAGCATGGAAGCGCCGTCGACGTTCAGACCTGCAATGGTACGACGGAGCAACAGTGGGTTGTCGGGCCGCCGCCCACTTCAGCGCCGAGCCCCGCCGTTCGACTGACCGCACTCGATGCAGCCGGCAAGGCAACGGGTAGCTGCGCCGATATCGACGTCAGTCAAGGAACCAAGCCGTACAACCGGTTCGCTTACGAAGAGCGCCCGGCGCAGACGTTTCCGTGCTTGGGAGCGACGCGACCGGCCCAACAGTGGAACCTGGGGCCCGACGGTCGCTTGGTGAACCGGCAGTTCCCCGCCGCGTGTTTGGGCATCACGAAAAAGACGAATCCTGAGATGTGAATCTCTTGTTGTAGTGGGTCGTGAGACGCGTGGGGGTGCGGGGGCGGAGCCCCCGGGTCGGGGCGGAGCCCCGAAGAGAACCGCCTTTGGGGTCAGGCTGCTTGTGTGAGGGTGACGGTGTTGCCCATGGCTTCGAGTTGGGCGACGAGTCGTCGTTGCCTGGCGGCGCTGTTTCGTTGTTTATCGAAGTAGTCACCTCCGAGGTCGTTGTAGGGCTCCCCGTTGGTAAGGAGGTGCCAAGCAACGACCAGGATCGAGTGCCCGACCGCTACCGCAGCGCGTTGGGGCCCGCGGCGGTAGCGGATCTGGGCGTATTGGGCCGCCAGGTAGGTGTCTTTGGTACGCGACGCGGCGTGAGCGGCTTCGATGAGGGCCTTGCGGAGCCATTTCGATCCGTGTCGTGTTCTTCCGGACCGGTGTTTCCCGGCGGATTCGTTGTTGCCGGGGCACATGCCCGCCCACGACGCGAGATGCCCGGCATCAGGGAAGCGGGACATGTCAGCACCGATCTCAGCGATGATCACCTGGGCGGTCCGTTGAGACACCCCCGGGATCGTCACCAACAGCGACACTGCCGCCTCAAAGGGGTCCAACAACTCCCCGATCCGCACCCCAAGCGCGTCGATCGTGGCGTCGGCCTGATCGACCCGGGCCAGCATCGCCTGACACAACAACGCGTGGTGTTCGTTGAACCGGCCCGCCAAAGCGTCTTTGAGACGGGGGATCTTGGAACGCATACGCCCCTTGGCCAACTCTGCGAGGACATCCGCGTCGCGTTCCCCGGCGATCAACGCGTCGATCATCTCGCGCCCGGACTTCGACAACACCTTCGATGCCACCGACGACAACTTCACACCGGCGTCCTCCAAAACCTTGTGAAGGCGTTGGGTTTCCCGTGTCCGGTCCTCGATCACCGATTTCCGGTATCGGGTCAGGTCCCGGAGCGCACGGATCGGTGGCGGCGGGATGAAACTTGCTCGGACCAGACCGTGTTCGAGGAGCGACGCACCCCACACCGAATCGGCAACATCGGTCTTGTGTCCGGGCACGTTCCGCATGTGACGGGCATTGATCACCCACACCTCCGCGATGACGGCCTCCAACACCCAGTGGACCGGTTTCCAATACACCCCGGTTGCTTCCATCCCCACCCGGGTCACGCCCCGTTCGCACAGCCAGTCCCCCAAAGCCAGCAGTTGCGACACGGTCGTCCCGAACTCGGCTACCTCCTCGGTGCGGCCCCCACGACCGTCAGGCGTGCGGGCACACGCCACCGCAGTGTCACGATGCACATCCAAAAACGCGCACCGCTCCACCATCACTTCGAGTTCCATCAGCTTGCTCCTTCCATCGGCCCACCATGTGGTGCCGAACCGGAAGGGGCCTCGAATGATGAGTCTGAGATACGTGCTCGAAGCAACAAAACGGAGCGCCCAAGACCCCAGGGCTCAAACTAACGACGGGCTCCAAAGCGCCATAGAAGTACGACCTCTGCCCGGCTCGACACTGCGATTCTCATCCAACGAGGGCGGCACCACAAGGGCCATGGAAACTAACCGGGTGATAGCCGAGCAATGCGCGCAGGGCAGCGGGCAACTCTGGGCCATCGAAGGAAGCCAAATCCGTAACATACATACGGACCATACGGACACCTGCATCCAGTCGGGCGACGGCCGACAAGTTTTGGTGTTGGCGACCTGCAACTCGAGCCAGCCCGGCCAAGCGTGGTCGGTGGATCCGGCCGACTCCCCGGCGCTGGTCACCCCTGTGCAGTTGCGCAACAACGAACATGGCGACTGCCTTGAGCCCGACGGCGCAGTCACCGAAGGACGGTGGATGTGGACCTACGAGTGCGGCGGGCTCGACCGCCCGGCTCAGGCGTTCGCCCACACCAACACCGACGAGATGGTGTCGTTGGCCAACCCTGCGATGTGTCTCACCCGGGACGGTGCGCTGATGGTGAGGGAGTGCGCCTCAATTTACGGGGCCAAAGAAGGGCGGCAGCTCTGGACGATCACCGAATTGAGCCAGCTCCAGTTGTCGGGGTCCAACTGCGTTCGGGGCAACGGCAACCTGCAACGCCTCACCCTGGTTGGCTGTGCCACGTCAGTGAACAACATCGACCCCGCCCAGCAGTGGAGCCCCGAGGAACTCGGCACGACCACCTCGGGTGCTGCGCCAGATGCGCAACCTCGACAGCGGCAGCTGTGCCGACCTGCGGAGCGGCGTCAACGCCATCGCCTGGCCGTGCAGTGGGGCGGACCGGGAGATCCAGGGAGTGTTGCTGGCGAAGGTCGGGAACGAGTACGAGGTCCGCACGGCCGCCAACCCCGGCCAGTGCCTCGACGTGCAGAGCAACGGTAATGAAAACGCAGCAGTGCGTCCGATCAACTGCAACTACGGCCCGTTCCAGCGCTGGACACTGTCAGAAGACGGCCAGTTGAAGACGTCGTCGCCCGGAGGTCGTTGTTTGCAGGGTGGCTTGGACAACGCGCCGTTGGCTATGAGGACCTGCAACCCCGATGCCGGCTCCAATGCTGCGCAACGTTGGGAGTTTGAGGACGCCACCGACACCCGGGAGCTGCGCCAGATCCGAAATGTGGAGAGCGGTAGCTGCCTCGATGTGCTCGGCACGGTGACGCAGGGCCAGGCCTTTACCGGCGTGCCGTGTTCCGGCGAGGATCGCCCAAACCAGGCGTTCGTGCAGCTGAACAACGGGGCGTTCGCCTCAGCGGCGTCCGACACCAACCTGTGCATCGACGGTGGCGGCGCCAACGGAAACGAAATGTTGCCCTGGGGCTGCAAGAACCCAGCCCAGAACCATGAGTGGAGGGTTAACGGTTCGCTGTTCAGACAGGGCAACTCGGGTCGATGCGCCGAGCTCAACCCTGGCTCGAACCGGTCCAGCGTGCAGCCGTGTGACTCCAGTAGGCCGTACCAAGCTTGGGCGGTTGAGGATGTTTCCGGCACTGCGTCCAGCACGTTGCAGTTCCGAAATGCCGACAATGGCTGCCTGGATATTGCCGGTGCGACCCGAGCCGGTTACAGCAACAACGACCGCTTGGTCGTCATGCCGTGCCTCGGTTCTGCCCGCACCAACCAGTCGTTTCGGCTGATGAGCAACGGCATGATCCGCTCCACCGGCACCCCGGGCCAGTGTCTCGACGCAGCGGGTACATCTGGCCCGCTGCTGTGGACCTGCGCTGACAACAACATCAACCAGCGTTGGAAGCTGGACGGCGGGCGGATCATGAACGTGACCGCAGCCGGACAACCACGGAACGGGTGCATCCAGGGCGGTCCTGATGGTGCCCAGGCCATCTTGGCGGCCTGTTCCGGTGCCTCCAACCAACAGTGGGTTGCGGAAGCCCATGGGCTCAACAAGCGCCACGATGCCGTCGGGCGGTTGCGTACGTCCGGGGACAACCTCTGTCTCGAGACCGAGGGGCTTCAGGGCAACCAATCGCAGCGGATTCGGGGAGGGCCGTGTGTGGCCAGCGGTAAGACGGAGCAGCGTTTCGTGCGGCTCAATACCGGACAGTTTCGCCCCGTTGCGCAGCTCGGGTTCTGCATGAACGCCAACGGCAACGGCAACGATGCCGTACCCAACACGATCGCCTGCCCGATCGGAAGCACCAACACGGCCCTGGAATGGGTGATCGATTCCAACGGTTGGCTGAGCAGCGCCAACAGCCAGTTGTGCATCGAGGCGCCAGGCAGTGGGTGGCTCGCACGGCAACGTGCGTGCGCCGTCGATCCGATCAAGGCCAACCAACAGTGGGTCTTTGAAGCGGGGACGGGGCTGTGATGTTTCGTGGCGTGTGCAAGCGACGCAAGGCCCAGTCGGGGTTGACGCTCATCGAACTGCTGGTGGCGATGGTGGTCACCACAACGATCATGGGGGCGTTGGGCGGGGTACTGGTGCTGCTCTTGCGTACGCCCCCCGAAACCGTCGCAAACCTGACCAGCTCGGCCTCGGCGTTTCAAACCGGTTCGGTGTTTGCCGACGACATCCAATCGGCCGGACCAGAAACCGGCGAGCTGGCGGTCACCCGTGGAACGCCGGGGTGTGGCGGTGGTACGAGCCTGGTCCGCGCGGTGAGTCGCGAGGGCGGCGACGTCCAGGTGCGCAGTTACTCCGTAGGAACGAACAAGGACACGCTCGAACGCCGGGCCTGCACCGGGTCCGACCAGGCGGACGCGTTGGCGCAAGATCCGTCCATCGACACGGTGGTGCGGGACCTCGATCCGAGCATCGAGCCCAAGGTCACTTGCCGGGCTTCGACGGTTTCGGGTGAGGCGCCGTTGACCCCTGATGGCGACTACCAATGTCGGTTGGTGTCGATGACGGTGACGACCGCCACCAACCTGGTGTTCACGATTGAGGGTCGACGAAACACGGTGCAAACCCCGCTTGAGTCGGGGGCCCCACCGAAGCCGCAGTGCACCTTGAACGCCAGCGCCGACACCTACGCCTCTACCCAAGAAGATGGGCCCGGAAAGAACTTCGGAACTGACGTGGAGTGGGTCGTTCAGGGCGTGGGCAAGAAGACCGGGTTCTTGAGGATCGATCTGTTGTCTCCGTGCCAGGGTGAGGGTGAGCCGAGGGTCCTTCCCGGCGGCAAGCGGATTACCTCGGCCGAGCTGTCGCTGTGGCTGACGTATGCACTCGACACGAAAACGTCCGACTACAGCTACCGATTGACAACGGTTCCCCCAGCGTTTCGGTGGAGCGAGTACACGCTGAGAGGTAACGGCATAGATCTTTGTACCTCGATGCCTGACATGCCGGTCGTGAGGCCCGAAGATCCGCTCCTCCCATTGGCGTCCAGCCTGCCGTGTTCGAACAACTCCAATGGTGACTGGTTTGGCACCTTTAGCATTGGTCCGGATGGGCTGGGCGATCTCGGGAACGACCCCGCGAACGTGAAGGTTTCGGTGCTTGGCACCGTGCAACGTTGGTACAAGGGAACCCTGCCGAACAACGGGTGGGCCATCGACCGTGACGTGAACGACAACGGCACTCTCCAAAAGGGTGGGTGGCGCTTCGGTTCCAAGGAGCGCAACACCTATGGCCCCCAGCTCGTTCTGAAATGGGGAGACGCATGAAGGTGACAAGGGTGTTCCGGCGTCGATTGCTGGCGCTGAGGAGCCAACGGGGGAGCTCGCTGATCTTGGTCATGTCGATCATGGTGATCGGGATGCTGTCGGTGGTCGCATTGATGAGCTATACGACGGTGAGCCTGCGCAGCGCTTCGGCGTACCAAACCAAGACCGTGAGGGTGCAGGCCGCATCTGACGCGGTCGACCTGGCGGTCGCCGAGATACGGAAGGACCGCTCGCAAGGGACACCCGCCAACCCGACCGTGACCGTCCGGTACGACGACGCCTCGGCCACCTGTACCGCCGAGCCGGGCAGCGGCGCTGCCAACCCGGGAGGTGGGTACGCCGACCGGACGGTGCGCTGCACCGGGAGCTACTCCACCAAGGAACTGCTGTGGACCCGGGTGCAGTTCGTGGACCTCAACGGTAGCGAACCGGGCGCTGTGGCCCAGGAACTCGAACGTCGGGTAGGTAGTTAGTCGACCTCTGCCGATTTGGTGCTCAACACGACCTCGGCCTGCTGTCACACCAGCTTCTTAGGATGATCGTACTGAGATAAGGACTCCGGTGGCGGGGCCCTTCCCTCCGGCTGAAGCGCGACCTCGACCATCTCACCGAGCACTTCGACAGGAAGTTTGACCGGATCGATGAGCGGTTCGGGCTGACCGATGAGCGGTTCGAATGGATGGAAGAGCGGTTCACGCTCTTGCTCGACGCTCGAACTGCTGAGCTTCAGTTGGGAACGGCCCAGCTGCGCGCCGACGTCGAAGGGTCGTTGCGTCGCATGCAGACGGTGCTGTTGAGCGCCTTCTTGACGCTCGCCGGTGTGTTGATCGCCCTGTCAGTTTTCGGACCGCGCTGAGCTTTAGTCGCGAAGCTCGCGGTACTTCAGCGACACGACGCAGAAGAGTCCGTAGCCGATCAGCGCCAGGCCGGCGAGGGCCACCAGCACGAAGCCCCACGAGGTGACCGACACCTTGCGCAGACCCTGATCGAAGCCGACGGCGTTGTCGGGGTCGGCGGTGACCGCCGCCCACATCGAGAACACCGCCACCAGCCCCACCACGAAGGCCCGTCCGATCCAGCCGACGGTACCCAGTCGGGTGATCAGCTTGCGGCGACGTGGGTCGCAGCCATCCAGGTCGAGATGCTTCAGAAACTTGTGTTCCCAGGCCTTGTAGGCCCGGTACCCGGCGACTCCGAGGGCGATCGCTCCGGCGACGAACACGACGATGCGGCCGGGGGTGGATGACAACAGCCCCTTCGACAGCCGCTCGATGCCGCCGCCGTTGTCGGCGCTCATGCCCAGCGCCGCCCGCGTGGCCGTGAACGCCAGCCCGGCGTAGATCACCATGGTGCCCGCACCACTCAGCCGCTTGAACCACGACTTGGCGTCGGTGTCGCGAATCAGCGCCAGGGCCAGTGCCTGCCATACGACCAGTGCGACCAAACCGACCGCCAGCGCACCGATCACAATCCGGCCATACGGCTGGTCGGCCAACGCGACCACCGCACCCTTGGAGGAGGCCTCGTCGGCCGAGTCCTTCTGGAAGCTGATCAACAGCACGGTCCAGCCCATGAACGCATAGACGAAACCCCGGGCGAGCCAGCCTGCCTTGGGCAGCCACTCGGCCCACGGGTGTTCATCAAGCTTCTCGTTGGTCTTGTCGGCGACGTCGTCGAGTTTGTCGGTGTCATCAACGGGCGCCATGACCACAGCCAGTACCCGCTTGGGGACCAGCGCAAACGGCGCCGCGGCGCCGTTGTCGGTCGGGCGGGGTTGGGCCGGGCTGTGGCAGGCTTCGTCGGTCGACAGGGGAGGCTGGACGGTGGCCAAACGAGGGAACGCCGCGCTGCTAATGTGGCCGGGCGTGGACGAGATGCTGCTGACGCCGCAGGTGCGTCAGGCGCTCGCCGAGGTGGTGACGCTGGTCGACGATGCGCCGATCGACGTGATGGGTGCGCCGGCGGCCGACCTGGAGTCGGTCGAGGTGCTGATCGGTGGCTGGGGTGCCGCTGCGTTGGACGCCGCCGCCCTCGACCGCCTGCCGTCGCTGCGCCTGCTGGCCTACGCCGCCGGCACGGTGAAGGGCGTGGTCACCGACGAGCTGTGGGCCCGGGGCGTGGTGGTGTCGTCGGCCGCTGCGGCCAACGCGGTACCGGTGGCCGAGTTCACCTTCGCCACCATCGTGATGATCGCCAAGGACGTCTTCCGGGTGCGCGACACCTACCGGGAGGTGCGGGGCGAACAGCCGGTGATGGGCACCGGACCCTGTGGCCCGCTGGGCACCTACGGCATGAAGGTGGGCGTGTTCGGTGCCTCCAAGATCGGCCGCATGGTGCTGGAGCGACTGCGCAGCCTGGACGTGGAGGTCGGACTCCACGACCCGTTCGTCGAGGTCGACGAGGCCGCCGCCCTGGGTGCGACCCGGATGGGGCTCGACGAAATGTGCGCCTGGGCCGACATCGTCACCGTGCACGCACCCGAGCTACCCGCCACCCGGCACCTGATCGACGCAGAACGATTGGCGCTGATGCGCGACGGTGCCTGGCTGATCAACACCGCCCGGGGGTCGATCGTCGACACCGCCGCGCTGGAGGCCGAGTGCGCGTCGGGTCGCCTGTCGTGCTTCATCGATACCCCCGACCCCGAACCGTTGCCGCCCACCTCGCCGTTGTGGGACCTGCCCAACGCGGTGCTGACCCCGCACATCGCCGGGTCGATGGGCAACGAGGTGGCCCGCATGGGCCGCCTGGCCGTCGACGAGGTGGAACGGTTCATGGCCGGTCAACCGCTCTGCCACGAGGTGCGAGCCGAGGACTTGGACCTCCTGGCGTGAGCGACCAACTGGTGCCTCTCCGCTTGCCGCCGGTGGTGCCCGGCCGTCGAATCGTCGGCTACTCGGCGGTGCTGTTGCCCCACACCGATGGCGGCGAGGTGGACTGGGTTGGCTTCGAGTCGCTGCTGGGCCGGACCCTCGACGCCGGGCTGATCCCGGCGGTCAACATGGACACCGGTTACGTGCAGCTGCTCCCCGAGCCCGATCGGGCGCGGGTGCTGGCCACCGCGGCATCGCTGGCCGGGCCCGGCGGGTTTGCCGCCGGTGCCTTCGTCCCCGACACCCAGGGTGACGGGTACGACCCCGCCGCCTACAGCCGGGCCGCAGCTGAGGTGGCCGAGGACGGGGGCACGCCGGTGGTGTTCCTGTCTCTTATACACATCTGACGCTGCCGACGACCTACTCTGTGTAGATCTCGGTGGTCGCCGTATCATTAAAACAAAAACAACTACCCACATTCGGACGTCAACGCAGGGACTCATGCCTTGACATACACTCAACTCTGCATCACATAGCTCATCACCAT
>ERZ1026814.752-NODE-752-length-15293-cov-6.232032_pt1 | contig 15293 bp, 14 predicted proteins | sample MGYA00520871_ERZ1026814 | MGnify/ENA primary metagenome ERZ1026814 (study PRJEB33270, sample SAMEA104284478) | anaerobic digester metagenome | biome: Anaerobic digester microbiome; feature: mesophilic sludge digester; material: Anaerobic digester biomass | place... | reverse complement strand
CTGTTTGTCCAGGCGCAGGTGCAAAAGGTCGTTGTCGAGCGTGGCATTCTCGGCGTCGGCCAAAACGGCCGTGCCGTCTATATGCGGCGCATCCTTCTACAGGAGATACCTCCTTCCGGCCATCGAAGGCGCCTCCTGCCCCCGCATGACCAGCTCACCGTTGCGCAGCCGCTGTGAAGGCACGGGCTGGCCATCGGCCTCCACAACGCGGTCCTTGCCTTCGGAGAGAAACTTTGGCAGCGTGACGAGCGCGCTGCGCGCCCATGAAGCGGTATTGACGAGGTCGATGGCATCTGGAACCGCGGACCCGTCACCCTGGGCGAGGGCCTGACCGACGGCCGGGCGGCGCTGGTCAGGAAGGTCCACCACGCCCTCACCGATGGGATCGGCGGCATCCAGATCGCCGCCCACGTCGTGGACCTCGACCGCGACACGATTGATGACCGGCCCCTCCCAGCCGCCCCGGAGCCGGAGTCCCACGGCGGCATCGAAGCCATCCTCGAAGCGGTCGGCTACGACGTGCGCGCGGCCATAGACCTCGGCACCGGACTGGTTACCGCCCTACCCGGGGCCACCCTCGAACCCCTCCGGGATCCCGGGACCGCCGTCGGCCAGGCCCTCGGCAGGCGCGCCGCCTATGGCGGCGAAGCCTGGGTCCTTTGCCATTGCGGCGACGCCGGCTGGATCTCCGGCCAGGCCCTCAACGGCTTCCATGCCGCCAACGTCCACAAGGCCCCCGTCACCTTCATCATGCACCGCAACGGAATCCAGCTCTCCGGCACAACCCGCAAAATGACCGGCGTCGACCCTCGCCCCATCATCGAAGCCCGCGGCAGCGAGCTCAACCAGGTCTGGACCAGCCTGATCGACAACGCCATCGACGCCATGCAGGGCAACGGCACGCTTTGGCTGGTCACGCGCAACGAGAACGATTACGTGATGGTCGAAGTCGCCGATAGTGGCAGTGGCATCCCCGCTGACATGCTTCCGCACATCTTTGAACCGTTCTTCACCACCAGGCAATCAGCCGGCAACGGGCTGGGACTCAGTCTCTCGCGAACCATGGTCCTCTCACAGGGCGGCGCCATCTCCGTTGAATCTGAATCCGGTGTTGGCACCACCTTCACAGTCCACCTGCCGGCATACGAGGCGCCGCTGCCCAGTCTGCCGCTCGAGCCTCGTGCCTCCCCTACCGGGCCAGTGCGCGTCCTCGTCATCGACGACGAACCGAGCCTCCGAAAGGTCTGTCAGCGGCTCGTTGTCAGCATGGGCCACCAATGCTCCGTGGCCGAAACCAGCGCGACGGCAGTCGCGATGGCCGTCCTTGACGATCACGATCCCCTCGTGGACAGAAGCCCCGACCCGATCCTCTACGGCTGAGGCCATGGCGCCGCCGGCTTTGCCGGCCCCCACCACGACCACGCGGCGCGGCGCCGCCGACCAGCCATCGACGGCGAGCCTGCCGTCGGCACACCGCAGAAAAGCGTGGACCGCGGTCGCTGGGTCGGCCGCCTCGAGCCCGGCGGAGAGGCTTTCGAGGATGCTGCGCCGCACCTGCTCAGGGATCCCATGGCCGGCGAGTGCGCGACTCTCACCCAAGGTTCGCATCGCTGTCCGCTCCGAGCTCGGAGGGTGGTGAGCATCGGCGGATGGTGGCGCGCAGCACATCTCGGCGGGCCACGAGGCCACACGGCCACCGATCGGCCTCCGATGCCACGACCACCAACTCGTCCCACCCCCCAACCAGATGCTCCGCGGCCTCTCGGACCGGAGTCGAGGGTGTCACCAGTGGGCATTCGACCCCCAGGTCGGCGGCGACCACAGGTAGACCGCGCTCGGTCCCGGCCAGTATCGCCCGCAGGTCCGCAAGCCGGAGCACGCTCCCGCACTCACCGTTCACGCCGACCACCGGCACCACGTGCTGGCCGGTCTCCGCCATCGCGGTGAGAGCTTCGGACAACGAAGCCCGCTCGTCGAGCGTAACCTCCACGGGCCGCATCAGGGCTCGCACCGCAACCTCCTCGAGCCCGTCGCCGGGCCGTGCGTCGTCCACCGGCCCGCCCAGCGCCCGCAGTTGGTGGTGGTACAGACCCAGCACGTCGAAGCGGCGAGCGACGAAGGTGGCGGTGGCGACGCACACCATGATCGGCAAGATGACCTGGTAGGAAGACGTCATCTCGAACAGCAGCAGCACGGCCGTGGCCGGGCACCGCACGACCGCGGCGAGCACACCGCCCATCCCGACCATGGCGTAGGCGCCCGCTCCGGCCATGGCGTGACCGAGCACCGCCTCGAGCCCCCGGCCGTAGGCTCCACCCAGCATCGCACCCACGAACAGTGTCGGGGCGAAGTCACCACCCCAACCACCGGACCCCAGGGTGAGCGCCGTGGCGATGATCTTGCCCGCAGCCAGTGCGAGCAGGAGCTGCTGCGGCAGCTCCCCCAGGCAGGCCGCGGCCGTCGTCTCCTGGCCGTTGCCGAGGATGCCGGGGAGCAGGAGCCCCAGGATTCCCACGCCGAGGCCTCCCAGACTAGCTCTCCACCACCCCTGCCACGGAAGGGAATTGAAGAAGCGCTCGGCCAGCTCCGTGCTACGCCGGAACAGCACGCCGCCGAGCCCGGCAACGACGCCCAGGCCAACGTAGAGGCCGACCTCCCACCAGGCGACGAGCTCGTACGCAGGGACCCGAAAGTGACCAGCGCTCACGTTGCCTTCGGCCGCCTGGCAAACGACGGTTCCCGCCACAGCAGCCAGCATGACCGGAGATAGGGTGGCTGCCGACCACTCACCGAGCACCACCTCGAGGGCGAAGAACACCCCGGCGAGCGGAGCATTGAAGGCCGCAGCAATCGCTGCCGCCGCCCCGCAGCCGACGAGCAGCCGGCGCTGATTGGGCGAGGCCCGGAGCCATCTCGCCACCCACGCACCCAAGCCGCCACCTATGGCGACCACGGGTGCCTCCCGGCCAGCCGAGCCACCGCTGCCGATCGTCAGGACGCTGTTGACGAACGTCGCCGGCACGTAGCGGAAGGGGATTTGCCCCCATTGCTGTCGAGCGTCCAACATCACCGATGCCACACCCAACCGTGCCGGAGTCCGAAAGACGTACATGGCGGCCAAAGCCGCCAGGCCCGCACCCAGCGCCGGAAGAAACACACGCCACTGCAGCCCAGCGGGCATCGGCAATGCTCGATCGAGGCCGCTGGCCAGGTAGTAGTTGAGGGCTGCATCGAGGGCGGCAATGGCGTTCCAAAACGCCACCGACAACAGCCCGGCGGCCGCTCCGAGCGCGGTGGCGAGAGTCAGCACCGCGGCGAACCCCCGCCCCGCCAATCGGCGCCGTACCGCCACGAGCCAGGCGATCGAGGCTGGGCGGCCAGCAGTAACCTCATGATCGCGCATCGTCATCGGCCCCAGACTACCGAGAGCGCACCTCCCCGAGCAACCCCGGTGGAGCCATCCGCCCGCCGAGTCCGGCTCCCGCCGCACTCCAGGACCGATTTCGACTGCCGAGCGGCCTCCGCCACGCGCTTCACACCGGCTGTAGGTTTGCGAGTGCGGGGATCAGGGTCTTACGACCGAAGCGGTCGAAGTAGACCACCAGTCGCGTCTGGGCACCACCACCTTGGACCTGAAGAACCACACCGGTGCCGAAAGTGGGATGGCGAACCTTGAGGCCAGGCCGCCAGGCGCTAGCCGAGCCCGGTCTCGGGGGTCCGGGTTGCGAGCTCCGGCTATCTCCCTCACGCCCGGAAGAGAGGGGAGATGGGAGAGGGGAGCGTGGCTCGCTACGGCCACGATAGGCGCGGCGCCGGCTGCTAGCGGGCTCAGCATCGGGTGAACGACGGAGGGGGGAGCTGCGGTCGTCGAGGGCCTCGGGCGGTACCTCGAAGAGGAACGGAGAGGGGCGCCCTCCCAGAAGCTGGCCGTTGACTCGGCGTTGACGGGCACACGTGAGGTGCAACCGCCGGCGGGCGCGCGTCATCCCCACGTACGCCAGGCGCCGCTCTTCCTCCTCGTCATCGGCGTCCGAGCCCTCCCGTCGCAGCGGCAGTAAGCCATCGTCCATACCGACGAGGAAGACGGTGTCGAACTCGAGACCCTTGGCGGCGTGCAACGTCGAGAGCTGTACGGCGTCGGGGGAGACCCGGGCGTCGGCGTCGGTGAGCAAGGCCACCTCGTCCAGAAAACCGCTCAGGTCGAGCCCTCGCTCCGCGGCTTCAGCGGCGGCGGCCACGAGCTGGTCCTGGTTGTCGCGCCGCACGCGGTCCTCCTCGTCGGACGAGACGTACTGCGCAGCCAGGCCCGAGCGCTCGAGCAGCTCGCGCACGACCTTCTCCGGGGTGGCCTGGGTCGCGATCAACACGAGCTCATCGAGGAGCGCGAAGAAGCCCTGGAACGACAGCCGGGCGCGCGACGTGAGCGTCGGCGGCAGCGTTCGAGCGGCGGCCGGGAGCGACAGCCCGCTCGCGAGCGCCGCCTCCTCGACGTGCTCCAGGGCGACCGCACCGATTCCCCGCGAGGGCACCCCGACGGCGCGCCGGAAGGCGAGGGCATCGTGAGGGTTGGCGAGCAGGCGAAGGTAGGCCAAGGCGTCCTTGACCTCGGCCCTTTCCCAGAATCGGGCTCCGCCGACCACGCGGTACGGGACAGCGCGCCGAACCAGCTCCGCCTCGAACGGCCGCGACTGGGCGTTGGTGCGGTACAGCACCGCGATACCGGCGGCGCCGTCGCGGCGCGCCTGTTCGATGCCCTCGGCCACGAACCGTGCCTCGTCGATCTCGTCGGCGGCCTGGAAGACGATGACGAGGTCGCCGGGACCGGCGTGCGAGGTCAGGTGCTTGGCGCGCCGCCGGCGGTTGCATCCGATCACCCCGGCCGCTGCCGCGAGGATCGGCTCGACCGATCGGTAGTTGCGACCGAGAATCACCTCGCTGGCGTCCGGGTAGGTGTGCCTGAAGTCGAGGATGTTGGCGACGTCGGCGCCGCGCCACCTGTAGATCGATTGGTCCTCGTCGCCGACGGCCGTGAGGTTCGGGTGCCGACCTCCGAGCAGCCAGAGAAGCTGGGCCTGGGCCGCGTTGGTGTCCTGGTACTCGTCCACCAGCATCCAGGAGAACCGGCTGGCGAGCGCTTTGCGGATGTCCTCGTGCTGCTCGAGAAGCCGGACCGACAGCAGCAGCATGTCGTCGAAGTCGACGGCGCCGGCTGCCCGCAGCGCCTCCTCGTAGGCGGCATACAGGTCGGCGAGCAACGGAATACCTGGCCACGCCCCGGGAGCCTGAAGCGCGTTCTTGGCCGCTGAGATCCGGCTGCGTGCCTGGCGTACGGGCAGCCTCTCGGTCGACAGCGAGAGGCGTTTGTACACGCTCTCGAGGAGCTTGCGTTGCTCGTCCTCGTCGGCGATCGAGAAGCGCTCCGGCAGGCCGGCCTCACGTGGGTGCCGGCGGAGGAGCTGGAGTGCGAAGCGGTGGAAGGTCCCGACGAACCCACCGCAAAGAGGCTGCCCGAGCAGCGCCTCAACCCGCTCCCTCATCTCGTGGGCTGCTTTGTTGGTGAACGTCACAGCCATGATCTGGTGGGACCTCACCCGTCCAGCGGCGAGCAGCCAGGCGATCCGATAGGTCAGGACCCGCGTCTTGCCCGAGCCCGCTCCAGCGACGACGAGCAGCGGCCCTTCGCCGTGGGTCACGGCTCTCCGCTGATCTTCGTCGAGCCTGGAAAGCAAGCTCCCGATGCGATCCACGCGACCTCCAGACGCGTCCGACCCGGACGGCGCGAAGGATGGATTGTACCCCGGCCGACGGGCTCGGCCGGAGACCCTGTAGGATGGCAGGAGGTCCACCCATCGGCCGTCCCGGGAGGTCACCGTGAAGAAGCTCCTGATCCTGGTCGTCGTCGTCGTTGTCGCAGTGCTCGCCGTCCGCAAGTTCGGCCAGTGGTTCTCCGTCGACCGGCCCACCGAGGACGCCGTGCAGAGGGTCCAGAAGATGATCGGCGCCATGGAGGGCACCCCACGCGACGAGCAGACCGCCCTCTGCCTGTGGGCGCTCAACCGTCAGGCGCTGGATGCCGACACGATCCGCGCCTACGCGAATCAGTGGGAGGAGTTCTGGCGCCGGTCCGGGCTCGGCGCAGCGCGCGGGTGGACGGTCTCGGTCGTTGAGCCGGCCAAGGCCGGCATGACGACGGTGATGGCACGAAGTGGTGATCTGGAGGTCCGGATGTACGTTCCCGTGCGGGCACAGATCAGCCTGACGCCGTAGACCGCGTGCACCGCTCGGGTCCCCGTTGTATCCTCCTCGACAGGATGGAGAGCGCCTCCTCGTCGGCCGTCGCGCTGGCCTTCGGCGTGACGCTTTTCGCCGGGCTCGCCACCGGTATCGGCAGTGCCCTCGCCTACTTCGCCCGCCGCACCAATCTCTCCTTCCTCGCCATCTCGCTCGGCTTTTCCGGCGGCGTCATGGTCTACGTGTCGTTCACCGAGATCCTGCGCAAGGGCGAATCCCTGCTGGTGACGCTGCACGGGCCCACGACCGGCGCCTGGATGACGGCAGGCGGCTTTTTCGCCGGGCTGGTGACGATGGCGATCATCGACTGGCTGGTCCCCGACACGAGCAACCCTCACGAGTTCACGCCCCGCGAGGAGCTCATCGACTACCAGACCCACCACGACGCCACGGTGCCCCAAGCCAAGCTGCTCCGCATGGGCTTGTTCTCGGCCCTGGCGATCGCCATCCACAACTTCCCGGAAGGCCTCGCCACCTTTCTCGCCGCCCTCGAAGACCCCCATCTCGGTGTGGCGATCGGCATCGCCATCGCCATTCACAACATCCCGGAGGGAATTTCGGTCTCGGTGCCGATCTTCTACGCCACCGGTAACCGCCGCCGCGCGTTTGGGTTGTCGTTCCTTTCGGGGCTCTCGGAGCCGGTCGGCGCCGTGGTCGGGTACCTCATCCTGCGGACGTTCCTCACCCCGGGAGTGCTCGGGATCACCTTCGCCCTGGTGGCCGGAGTGATGGTCTACATCTCGCTCGACGAGCTGCTGCCCACCGCCCGGGAGTATGGTGCCGGCCACCAGGTGCTCGGCGGACTGCTGGCCGGCATGGCCGTCATGGCGCTGTCGCTCCTGCTATTGAAGTAGCGGCCGGCGGCCGCTGGGTCGCTACTCGACGGTGACGCTTTTGGCCAGATTGCGAGGCTGGTCGACGTCGCAGCCGCGGCGCACCGCCACCTCGTACGCCAGGAGCTGGAGCGGGACCGCTGCCACGATCGGCTGCAAGGGCCACGGCAAGGACGGGCTCGGGATGACCTGACGCGCCAGTGACACGAGCTGCGCGTTTTCGGCATCACCGAGCACGTATACCGGAGCCCGGCGGGCGCGCACCTCCTCGATGTTGGAACGCAGCTTCTGTTCGAGCTCGCCTGGCGGGCACAGCGCGATCACCGGGAAGCTCTCGTCGAGCAGCGCGATCGGCCCGTGCTTCATCTCCCCCGCCGGGTACCCCTCGGCATGGAGATACGAGATCTCCTTGAGCTTAAGAGCCCCCTCGAGAGCGAGGGGATAGAGCACCCCGCGGCCGAGGTACAACGCGTTTGAGGCGTGCTCGAGCTCTGCCGCCACCGCCGCCACCTGGGGCGCCAGCTGCAGCGCCGCCTCGAGATCGTACGGCAGCCCCCCTGCACGGTCCGCGAGCCCGTCAACGCCGAACGTCGTCCGCTGCCGCGCCGCGCGCCAGGCCAGGGCCAGGGCGAGCAGTGCCACGAGCTGGGTGGTGAACGCCTTGGTCGAGGCCACACCGATCTCGGGCCCCGCGTGGGTAGAAAGCCGGAAGTCGGCCAGCCGTTCAGCGTGGGCGCCGCGCACGTTACAGATGGTTGCCAGCTTGCATCCTGCAGTGTGGGCGAGCTGCATCGCCGCGAGGGTATCCGCGGTCTCGCCCGACTGGGTGATCCCGATGACGAGGGCTTGAGGCTCGAGCAGCGGCTCTCGGTAGCGGAACTCCGACGCGTAGTCCACCTCGCAGCGCACCTGCGCCAACCGCTCGAGATAAAACTTACCGACCAGCGCCGCGTGCCACGAGGTGCCACAGGCAACCAACCGCACCTCGTGGAAGCGCTGCAGCGTCTCGGCGCCCAAACCGAGATGCTGTAGCGATGGCGCCGCCGGGTTCGGCAGGAGCGCATGCAGGGTCTCGGCCACGGCCGTGGGCTGCTCGTGGATTTCCTTGAGCATGAAGTGGCGGAAGCCACCCCGCTCGACCTCACCGGGCTCCCAGTCCAGGTGTGACACGGGTCGCGCCACCCGCCGTCCCGCTGCATCGAGGACGCGGACGGAACCGGCCGTGACCACAGCCATATCACCGTCCTCGAGGTGGATGCAGTGCCGGGTCAGGGCCACCACCGCAGCAGGATCCGAAGCAACGAGGTTCTCGGCCTCGCCCATGCCGATAACCAGGGGCGGCCCGTTACGAAACGCGACGATCGTGTGCGGGTCGCTCCGGCTGATGGCAGCGACGGCGTACTGCCCGCGCAGCCGGGGCCGCAGCGCCAGAACTGCGGACTCGAGATCAGCCCCGTGCGTCGCCAGCATGTGGGCGATGACCTCGGAGTCCGTGTCGGACGAGAACCGCACCCCGGTGGTCTCGAGCTCCTGCCGCAGCTCGCGGAAGTTTTCGATGATCCCGTTATGGACGACGGCAACCCGGTTATCGCCGTCAGTGTGCGGATGGGCGTTGCGCTCGGTCGGGGCGCCGTGGGTCGCCCACCGGGTATGGCCGAGGGCGAGGTGCGTTTGGAAACCAGCAGCGTACGCTTTCTCGACCAGGTTGATGAGCTTGCCGGGCGCCCGCAGGACCTCGAGAGCGGATGCCTGATGGACCGCGAGCCCCGCCGAGTCATAGCCGCGGTACTCCAGATATCTCAGCGCTTCGAGCACGACCGGCACGGCCTGCCGCGGCCCGACGTAGCCGACGATTCCGCACATCTCATGCCCCTTTCGCGGCAGCGGGATCCGAGGTCTTGTAACTGCGAAGCCCGTCGATGCACACGGTCCCGAATTCTACCCTCGGTTCCTTCCCGAGCCACGGTGGTGCCCGAAAACCTCCGAGCCGGCCAGAGCTCGCTGCGGCTCAGCGCCTCCGACCCAGCACCTCACCCAGCGCTCCGGCCAGGAGATCGACGTTGTGGCGCACCGTACCCTCTGCGGTCACACCCAGTAGGTGCCGTTGCAGGAGCACACCGGGACCGTGCCAGGTACCGCTCGTGCGGACGAGCTCGGCGCCGGTCGCGGCATACAGGGGAGCCACCTCGGCAGGCAGCGGGCTCGTGTTGAGCAACACCACATCCGGGTCCAGCCCCGGTGCATAGCGAACAAGCTCTGCAAGGTGCTGCTCAAGGGCGTAGCCATCCGTCTCGCCGGGCTGCGTCACCAGGTTGGCAACATAGATCTTGCGAGCTGGCGCGCGCACCACAGCCTCCCGTAGCCCCGGGACGAGCAGGTTCGGAACCAGGCTGGTGTAGAGCGAGCCGGGGCCGATGATGATGACCTCTGCGGCGGCGATCGCGGCAAGCGCCTCGGGCAGTGCTCGCGGTGTTGCCGGCTCCAGCCAGACCCGGCGAGGCGGCCCCCCGTGGGTGATTGCCGTCTCGCCCACCAACACCCGACCGCTGGCACTCTCGCCGATGAGCGTCACTTTGTCACCGGTGGCCGGCAGCACCGCACCGCGCACCCTGAGGACCTCGGCCGCGAGGCGAACGGCGCGTGGGAAGTCTCCCGTGAGGTGGTGAAGGGCGGTCATGAAGAGGTTCCCCAGCGGATGCCCGCCGGTCGGGCCCTCGCCCGGGAGCCTGAAGGCGAACAAGCGAGTCAGCAGCTCGTCATCCTCGGCGAGCGCCACCAGACAGTTCCGCACATCGCCGGGGGGCGGCATGTCGAACTCTTGGCGCAGGCGACCCGAGGAGCCTCCGTCGTCAGATACGGTGACGATGGCCGACAGCGAACCCAGCGGTAGGCGCTTGACCGCACGCAGCAGCGTCGCCAGACCGGTGCCGCCGCCGAGGGCCACCAGCCGGGGTGGTGAGCCGCTGTCGTCCATGGGCTACTTCTTGGAGAGCTCGTGCAAGACCTGCTTGGCCACCGCCTTGAGCGTCTCGAACACGCCTTGGCCCTTGGTCGCCACCGCCTCGAACGTCGGTTCTCCCTTGATGTTGAGCTCGCGGAACATGAGGTCGTAGGGCATCGCGGTGGGCATGTCGCGCTTGTTGAGCTGCAGCGCATAGGGTACGGTCGCGAGATCGAAGCCGTTTTCCCGCAGGTTGATGCGCAAGTTGTCGAGCGACTCGAGGTTGGCGTCCTGGCGGGCCTCCTGCGAGTCAGCGACGAAGATAACCCCGTCCACGCCCTTGAGAATGAGCTTGCGGGACGCGTCGTAGAAAACCTGGCCGGGGACCGTGTAGAGGTGGAAGCGGGTACGAAACCCGCGCACTGTCCCGAGGTCGAGCGGCAGGAAGTCGAAGAACAGCGTCCGGTCGGTCTCGGTGGCAAGTGAGATGAGCTGGCCTTTGTTCTGGGGGTTGGTCTTCTCGTAGATGAACTGCAAATTGGTGGTCTTGCCGCACAGACCGGGCCCGTAATAGACGATCTTGCAGTTGATCTCACGCGAGGCGTAGTTGATGAAGCTCATTCGGAGAAGAGAGCGTCGATGTCTTCGTCGGTAATCTCGGCGAACGGCGACGCCTGGGCCTGCCCCTCTTGCGCCGCTTTGGTGGCCATCTGGCTGAGCACCTCCTCGAGCTCAGCCGCGCTCTTGCGGACCCGCAGGCGTACCAGCCCGAGAGATGAGCGCTCGTCGAAAATCACGACCAGGATCAATCGCTGCGCGACGATGGAGATGTGGATGTTGTCCTTCTCGCCCTCGTGGAAGAGGATCGAGAACTCCTTCTCGCCGATCAGGCGGGCCAGACCGTCGGTAGCTGCAACGTTCCCAGCCGTCAGGGAGGCGAGGGAGGTGGCATCGACCCTTTCGAGATCACCTTTGGCGGCGATTTGCTGGCCATTCTTGTCGACGAGAAAGACGATCTTCGCGTTCGCGTCGACCCACAGACGACCGAGGATCGAGTTGATACGATCGAACTCCTCCTCGTACATCACAAGGTTCGATCCCATCAATGCCATGCTTTACGGCCTCCGCCCATCCGTTCGCGAGTATAGCGCCCTCAGCAGGATCAATCCATCCCCCGTCTTCCGGCCAAGGAACGCGTCAACGTCACCTGGTCGGCGTACGAGATCTCGCCACCCGCCGGCAGGCCGAAAGCAATTCGGGTGAGGCGAACCCCGGTCGGCCGGAGCACCCGAGCCAGATAGTGGGCGGTTGCTTCTCCTTCGACCGTCGGGTTCGTAGCGAGGATCACTTCGCCAACGACGTTTCGCTTCACCCTCTCGACCAGCGCCGAGACCGTGAGCTCGTCGGGCCCGACGCCATGCAGAGGGTCGAGTGTACCCCCAAGGACATGATAAAGCCCGCTGTACTCGCCCGTGGCCTCGACCGCCCAGGCGTTGAGCGGGTCCTCGACGACACAGATGACCTCACGGTCTCGAGCCGGATCCTGGCAGAGTCGGCAGCGCTCCTCCTCGGCCAGCAGGAAGCACTCGCGACAGTGACGCACGATCTGGGCCGCGCCGGCCACCGCCGCGGCGAGTCGGCGTGCGCCGCTGGGATGCCGCAGCAGGTGCTGAACGAGACGAGTCGCCGTCCGCGGGCCGACGCCGGGGAGCTGCTCGAGCTCTTCGAGCAGCGCCCGCACCGAAGGAGGGCGCAGATCCATCAGAACAGGCCGACCAGGCTCGAGGGCATGCCCATCTTGCCGAGGACCTCGCGCTGCTTGACCTCGAGCTTGGCAACGGCGTCCTCCCAGGCCGCCATGACAAGGTCAGCCACCAGCCCGACCTCCTCACCGGCCAGGGCCTGGGAGTCGATATGGACGCCCCGGAGGTCTTTCAGCCCGTTGAGACGCACCTTCACCAGGCCGCCGCCGGACGAGCCCTCGACCTCCAGCTCGCCCATGGTCTTCTGCATGTCGGCATGAGCCTTCTGAGCTTCTTGCATGAGCTTCGCGATGTTCATCAGCACTCCTCGACCGACTCGATGCGGCCGCCGAAAACGTGGATGGCGCGGCGGGCCCCCTCGTCGGCTTCAACCTTCTGGCGGAGAGAACCGGGGGCATGGATGGGTGCCGCGTCGTCCTCGACCTCGATACGGGTCGGCAGTCCGGCCCGCTCGGCCGCCGCCCGCAACTGCCCCATGGACTCACGAAGCGACTTGATGGTCGCCGGGAACGCCCCCTGGAAAAGGAGGCGCAAGACACCGTCCTCGACGACCACGCTCTTGGCGCCGGCTACGCGCCCCGCGACAGCACTCGAGCCCTCCGCCTCGAGCGCGGCCTGCAGCCGAGCACGTGCCGAGGTCGGGGGAGACTCGCATCGACCCGATACCGGCCCGTGCTCGGAGGGGGAGGAGCTCGGCGCCACCGCCGGAGATGAGCCGCCGAGCGCCACCTGGCCGGCCAGCAGTGCCTCCACCCGGACCAACCGCGGCCACAGCGCCATTCGACCGAGCGCCACCGCTACCGCCAGTCCCGAGCTGTCTACGCCCAACAGCAGGCCTCTCTGCTCCACAGCGTGCCCGAGCAGGCGCAGGAGCAGCGGTGCGCCGAGACGTGCCGCATCGGTTCGCAACGCCTCGAGGTGCGACATCGGCAGGGCACCCGTGGCCTTCGGATCGCAGGCGAGGAGCACCAGAGAGTGAAGAAGCTGGACGAGCTGCTCGAAAAGCACTTGAGTGTCGCGACCGGCCTGCCTTTCCCGCTCGACTACGGCCAACGTACCGGCCACGTCTCCCGCCACCAGATAGCGCCAAAGCTCATGTAGAACCTCGAAGGGAGGCAGCCCGAGGATGGTCGCGACGGCGTCCTCATCGACGTCGCCGCCGGCGAATGCTCGCACGCGATCGAGCAGGGAGAGCGCGTCGCGGAGGCTCCCTTCTCCGGCACGGGCGAGGAGATGAGCGGCAGCCTCGGTGAGTGCGAAGCTCTCGCCGGACGCGACCGCCCGCAGCCGGGCCGCAACCACCTCGACCGGGATCGGACGGAAATCGACCTGCAGGCAGCGCGAGAGGATCGTTGCCGGGAACTTCTGCTTGTCGGTCGAGGCGAGAATGAACACGACGTGGGCCGGGGGCTCCTCGAGTAACTTGAGGAGAGCGTTGAAGGCGTCGTGGGTGATCTGGTGCGCCTCGTCGAGAATCAGGACGCGGTAGAGGTCGCGCAGCGGCAGCACGCGGGCGACCTCGCGCAGCTCGCGGACGTCGTCGATGCGGCGGTTGGAGGCGGCGTCCAGCTCCAGCACATCCATCGACGAGCCGTTGGTGATGTCCTGGCAGGCGATGCACGCCCCACACGGCTCGGGCGTTGGGCCCTGCTTGCAGTTGAGAGCTTTGGCAAAAAGCCGAGCCACGGTTGTCTTGCCGACCCCTCGTGGCCCCGAGAACAGATAGGCGTGGCCGATCTGGCGGGAGCTCAAAGCGTTGCGCAGCGTGCGCACCACCACGTCCTGGCCTACCAGCTCCTCGAACCGCTGGGGGCGCCAGCGTCGGGCCAGCACCTGATAGCCTGCCATCGTCACTCCCCATCGTGCAGCGTGGCGAACCAAGGAGCCCGGGGACACCGCGGCACCCGACGCAACCCCCTAATGGCTGCTCCCTTCCGGGCCTGACCAGGTTCGGGGACGCCGTCGCGCGGGACCCGGGCTCCTTGCTTCCCACGATACACGCCTCCGCCACGCCTACCGTGAGCGCGAGCCAACGCCAATTATCTGGCGGAGAGGGCGGGATTCGAACCCGCGGTACGGTTGCCCGTACACACGCTTTCCAAGCGTGCTCCTTCGGCCACTCGGACACCTCTCCGCTCACCTCAAAGATCGGTTTCGGGCTCGGTGAGGCGACGAGTAGCTTCGTTCTCCGCCACCGTCGCAGCACCCCGGTTCGCCCACCCCCACATCACTGTCAACGGTGGGAGGACGCTTTCGTCTCCCGCCCCGCCAGTGTGCGCGATCACACGCACCGCCCTACCTTGCCGCAGCCCCAGTGTGCCGGTCCGAGACCACGGTCACCACTGCGAGACACCTGGTCGTGGGTCCCAGGCATCGCAAATACCTGGCGGAGAGGGTGGGATTCGAACCCACGGACCCCAGCGGGGTCAACGGTTTTCGAGACCGTCCCGATCGTCCACTCCGGCACCTCTCCGAGCCGGGCCGCCAAGTGTACCTTCCGTCCTTTCGGCGCGCAACCAACCCGCGACCCCGCCCCTCCGATCGCCGAACTCCTCAGATGCGTGCTGCCCTGGCGTCCCCCGGGTTCGACCGCCCACCGGCACGCTGGCGCGGCAGCGGCGGCACCTTACCGAACGACACGAGGCCCGGCACACGCCGGGCCTCAGGAGAAACGCACCGCGAGGAGAATCAGGTACCGGTCTGCACGCCCTCCGGCCACTGCACGAACGAGCCCACCGCGTAGACGATGTCGTCGTTGAAGTCGGTCCGGGGTCCGCCGCCCTGCCAGGCGAAGGCTGTGTTGCGATCACGACCGCCCGACCAGATCGTGTAGGAGTTGCCGGCTGCGGTATCGCCGATCCAGCCGATAGGCGTGTTCCACCCGTCGTTCGGTGGAATCCGACGGATGTAGGTCGGCTCGAGATAATGCCTGAGGTCACCACTCACGACACCGGTAGTAAGCCTCGGATAGAAGTTGTTGTCCACCGTGTACGCTTCGACGGCCGTCGCAATGGAGCGAATATCGGCCATGGTCCTCTTTTGCCGCCCGCGGTTGATCGCGTTCAGCAGGTTGGGGATGGCGATTGCAGCGATGATGCCGATGATCGCCACCACGATGAGCAGCTCGATGAGCGTGAAGCCCTTTTGCCTTCTCATGAGGCCTCCTTCCGTGGTCCAATTTAGCAAATCAAATGCCAGCACCGCTCCGCCATCGTGAGCACGACGATGACGTCGAGCGTCACTCGACCGCGTGCTGGGTGCCGCAAGATGGCATCGCACCGACGGGACAGCAGCCTGGACTACACTCGCCAGGTGAGGCTACTGCGCCGCAGCACCCTGGCCATCGGGCTACTCGCCTGGGTGGGGCTGTATGCACCGCTCGTGGTGCGGGGATCGACGCTCGCCTCCCGGGATCTGGGCGCGACGGCTGCTCCGTGGCGCACGGCCTGGGCCTGCCCCTTATAC
>ERZ1026814.750-NODE-750-length-15309-cov-4.769464_pt1 | contig 15309 bp, 9 predicted proteins | sample MGYA00520871_ERZ1026814 | MGnify/ENA primary metagenome ERZ1026814 (study PRJEB33270, sample SAMEA104284478) | anaerobic digester metagenome | biome: Anaerobic digester microbiome; feature: mesophilic sludge digester; material: Anaerobic digester biomass | place... | reverse complement strand
GGTCAGTTGTGTAGAAGAGACGGGTGCTGGAGGATCAGCTGGTTGAGGGCATTGTTTACCAATCGCGGCATGGTGGCGGTGGTTTCCAGCTGCATGTGCCGGGGATTACAACCGCCGGTCAGATTTAGATCGCCGGTGAGCATGGTATACAGCTCGCGGATGCCCGAAAGCCGTTCGACATGGGCGTTTGTCATGTTTGGTTCGCGCGGCGCCCCCAGAAGGTCATCCACTGCCGCCTGCAGGCGCTCCTCGGCGGTTACGGTGGAGAGCGGCGGGGTGCCGGTGATGGTGCGACCGCCCTGGAGTTCAGCCACCAGGCTGCGCGCTTCGCTGATGGCGGTTTCCAGTTCGGCGGGCGGGAAAGCGCGCCCCGCAAAGCGGCTGCGCAGGGTTCCCGCCAGCCTGGCGGGCAGACCCGCCTGCCCCAGGCGTGCCTCCAACAGCGCCGCCGAGAGTTCCTCCGGCGTCGGCTGGGGCGGATCGATTCCCGGCAGAACCGGCTGCACGGGTTGAATATCGGATTGGGGTTGGTTGGCAGTCATCATTCCTCCTTGAAAAGCCTGCATGAAAAATTCATAAATGGGATCGGTTTGCATGGGTGCCTTTTGGACTTCCTCCAAAAAGGCGCCGCCGCGCGCCGGTTGATACACCAGGTCCAGCGAAAAAACCTTGAGAATTTTCAACACCGTCTGTTCATCGGACTGGGCGGTGAAGAGTAAATCCGCTGAAAAACCCAGCCGCGGGCGGGGTTCGGGTGAATCCAGCCATTCCCGCCCCATCCTTGCCAGCACATCCGCCGATGGACCGGTGGCATTCAGCGTCAGCCGGATTCCACGGGCTGAATCATCCCAGCGCGGGCTGGAGCAGATCCCCGCCAGGTCGCGCACCGAACGAAGCCGGTATTCAGCGGTATGATCGATGAACGTCTCCACCCCCTCCCAGAGCGCCAGCGATTCCCGCAGCACTTGCGGCGGAAAATGCCAGCCGTTCCCCTCACCCGCCGTGATGGCGAGGATTTCAAAGCCGCCGGGATGTCCGCCCCGGCTGAGGGTGGTTTGCAGCCGGCAGACACGGCGGTAACCGTCCGCCGGATCCAGTTTGGGGGGTTCAGCAATTTTGATATTCACATTTCACCTCCTGAGTGATGTTTTTGTTTTGCCCGATGCAGCAGCTCGTCCAGGTCCACCGCTTCGCCGGCAAAGCGGTATGCCATGCGCAGCAGTTCCGCGGCGTCCACCAGTCCGCGGTCATACAACCCCAGCCAGGATTCCAGCACTTCTCCGGCTGCTTCCGCCAGGGCGGCATTATCACGGCTGGAAAGGTCGGTGCCGATGGCTTCGATGGCGGCTTCCACATCCAGCCTCTGGTTCACACAACCGTAACGCCGCACCGCTGCCCGCGCCAGATCCTCGACCATGCGCAGGAAGAAGGTCTGGCGCTGCTCAAAGAAGCGGAATGCCGGTCCCCCGGCGGATTCCGCCGTGGTGCGGGTGGAGGATTCCGGTTCGGCGAGGAAATGCAGCGGGATCCCGGCACCGGCGGCGATCATTTTCTTGATTGCCAGACCATCCGCCGCCGCCTCATGGGATTCCAGCTGCGGGCTGATCACTTCCCACGATTCGGAGGAATCCGCCACCAAAATCGAGCCGGGGGTGGGCGGGTTGCTGTTCAACAGCGCCTGACGGGCGCGCCGTTCGGTCTCCGAAGTGAAACGCGCCTTGACCACGAAGTAAAATGAGTTGCGGTAACGGTTGAGGCGGGCACGGTCCTCCAGCCAGTTGGTGTAACGGGAGAGCCAGCGCAGCAGCGGCGCCAGGTCCGATTCCCCATGCACCGCCCCCACCGGTCGATTGATGGCGTAATGCCGCATGGCGGGAGGCGGGGCGCAGCCTTCAGCGGCTTCCAGCCCGTCAGCGGGGTGGGTGCGCGCGTCCAGCCAGGGGGAACCCTCCCAGCCGGGGACATCCGCCGGTTTGAATGTGTAGGCAATCTCCTGGCAGGTGTCGTTGGCGGAAGTCTCGATGGCGGAAATCTGCAGGGCGGGCACGGCGCGCACGTAGGTCATGCCGGCGGCGTCGGTGGAGAGCAGGAAGAAAATTTCACCCGAGCGGGTCAGCTCATCGCACCATTCCAGGGCGCGCAGCGGGCAGTCGTTGAGCGGGTTGCGCCACCACGCCTGCAGAAAGGCATGCACCCGCGGGTTGGGTGAACGCAGTTGAATCCCTCCGCCGATCACATATTCGGTGGTTAACGCCACAATCCTCCGGGCAATCGGGTTGTACCGCCAGGCTTCCAGCGCCTGACGCTGCAGTTCCTCCCGGTCCCAGGATTCACGCTCGCGCGTCCCGGTGAATTCCCGGAAACCCGGGTCGACGATCACCGTCTCCACCCGCAGGGCATGGCGCAGGCGGCGGGTAAAACGATCCAGAGCAGTTCTGATGTCCAAATTCATCCTCCTTTCGGTTGGAAATTCCACCCGCGGCGGCGGTCTTCGCGTTCCATCTGAATGAGCGGATCGGGGGCGTGGACGGCGACCGACGGGGCGCCGCTGTCCCAGGGCTGGTCATCCAGGCGCCAGCAGAGCGCCGCTGAAATCAACAGGTCATCGTGCAGGGGGGCGCTGGTTTCGGGGTGGCGGGCGGAATCGGGCACGCTCCAGCGCATGCGCCGCCCGGGTCCATCCTGCACGGTCATCTGCGCCGCCTCCAGTTGATGCTGGAAGCAACGCTGCAGCTCCGCCTGGGGGGTATGTTCATCACCAGGCGGGACGGCAAAATCCTTGAACCTGCCTGAATCCACCACCGCCAGGAAACCCCAGCCCAATGCTGACTTGGTGGCGGTGTTGAATGTGTAGGGGATCACCCTGCCTGGCAGCGCCTTTTCCAAAAAGCCCGCCAGACCGGCACCCACGCCGGTGGCGTCCATCACCACCCAGCGTGCATTCCAATGTTCCGCCAGGGAGGTGAGCTGAGCGAAGAGCACCGGGTGCGGCTCGCCCAGCCAGAGGTGCCGGTTGACGACGCGGTAGACGGGGGCGCGCAGGAATTCCCGGTTGGAGTTGTCCACCTCGACAATCGTCAGGGCGGTGGCGTCCCTGCCGGGGTTTGCCAGCTGCGTCCCTTCACTGAAGATCCCCTCATCGGCACCGGCAGCGTCCAGCAACAGGGCGTACTGCCTGCCGCTGCCGGGAGCCTCCAGGGGCGGGTGGCTGCCGGACATCAACTGGCGTCGTTCGGGATTGAACATCCCGCCGCCGGCGTCCAGCTCCTCGCTGAAAAATTGGGTGCGCACCAGCGGATGAGTCCGACCCAGCCGCCGGATCTGCTCGTTGACAAAGATGCGGTAAGCCGGCACCTCGGCGCCCACCTCGTTGGCGGTCAGGACGAATGCCCGTTTGATGCCATCTTCCTGTTCGGCAGCCTGGGCGGCGCGCAACTCGCGCGCCAGCAAGGTATCCGCCGTCCATGCCGTTCCCCAGAAGACGCGCGTGGCGTTGGTGGAGGCTGCCATGGGAGCGATGTCCTTGTCGAACTTGGCAATTGTCACATCCTGCGCCTCGTCAACCTCCAGCAGCGTGCCGTCGGTGGCGCCTACAATGTTTGTCTCCGGGGCGCCGGAGAGGAAGAAAATCCGCGCCGCGCCCACCCGGTATATGTAGCCGGATTCCTTGCGCCAGATGGTGTGCGTCAGGCGGTTGGTTTCCAGCACACGCTGCAGGCGGCGCATGGCGTTCAGCGATTGCGGTTTCCAGGTTGGGGAGACCTTGACCATCTCCGCGCCCGCCTCCGAGAAGAGCAGCAGCAGGTAGGCTTCCAGCTGCGCCTGCAGTTCGTTCTTGCCTGACTGGCGCGGGAACATAACCACGAAGGAAAACCCCCACCGCTGCAGGACGGAAGCCAGGATTGCCTGGGTCACCTCCAGTTGATAGGAGCGCAGCGGCAGCAGGGAGGCTTCAGCGATGAAACGCGGCGCATCACGCAGCAGGTCGGCGAGGGCGCGGGTTTGCCCGGCATGGTTCATGGATTCCCCCAGAACGAGCGGATCAGCGCGGCCAGCGACGCCATCAACGAGCCGCCCCCTGCCAGCCCCGCCACGGTTTTAAATTGCTGCACACCGGCGGTCGCCTCGCGCAGACGGGTCTCGTGATCATCCAGCAGGATGCGCAGCCCGTCAAGCGTCTCCCGCAGGGCGGTGTGACGCTCGGTTTCCAGCGCCTGCTGGTGGTGGATGGAATCCTCCAGCGCCTGGAAGCGGCTTTCCAGCCGTTCCGCCAGGCGGTTGAGCTGCTCAACAAGGATGCGGGCTTGCGAATCGTCCATGTCTGCTCCGGGGATTAGAGTTTGAAATCGCGGCTTACCTGGGAGATGGCGGCGGAAAGCGCCGCTGCCATGCCTCCATCGGAGCCGTTGAGGGTTGCCTGGGCGCGCAGCAGACGCGCCAGCCGGATGTTCGCCATCCCCAGCGCGGAAAGTACATCCACCCATTCCTCCAGGGTTTGGGCGGAGGAATCCGCCGTTTCGAACACCCGGCGAATGAGCACCCGCAGCAGGTCGATCTCCTCGGAAACACCTGGCGGGGTGCCGGAAAGCACCTCCAGTTCGGCGGGACGGAAATATTCCAGGTAAAGCCCCTTGCGGCGGGTGATGCTGTCAGGTCTGGTTTTTCGTTTGCGCGGCATGTGTCCTCCTGTGTTTTTTAGGATGGCGGGGATTAAATTTTGATGGATGGAACATACGTTCTATTCGGTAACACCATAACATCCCCGGCGGGCGAATGCAACCTGTCAAAAGCGGCAGTCCGGCGGCATGAAACCCATCCCCTGGCAGAATCCAGCCATCGCCATGGGGTGAATTTTGTTCCTCAGCGATGGCGTTCTGGATACTACTAATGAGATTGCCGCGACTCGCGTGAAGTCCCGCAATGACGGGATGTGCAGGGGTGGGGAGGGACCTGCCCCGGACTGGACAGTTTTTGGCAGAGAGACTGCCATCAGACAGGTGAAAGTTGTATAATACGTTTACTCTCATTTAATATCCTTGATATGATTCCCTTTTAGCGAGGAAAATGGAATGACCCTGGAAGGTTCTTCTATTACTCTACGGATCGATACGGAGAGTGTCTTTGTCCTCTCCCTGCAAACCCTGTCAGAAAGCAGCCCCGGTGAGGTGTTGTATTCCGCCCCCATCGATGAAAAAGCCCTGCGGCAGTCCTGCCGCGACCTGACCCGCAAAAAATTGGATGGCGGAAAGTTGATTTCATGGGTCAATGATCTTTTAAAAGCCTGGCAGCCCCCGGAGGATGTCCTGACCCGCCTGCGCGGCGCCAGCCAGCCGCTGGTGATCCGCAGCAGCCTGCCGGAGTTCCCCTGGGAGGTATGGTTTGGCAGCCGGGGGATGCAAATCTCCCGCCTGCCGCTGGAGGGGGAGCTTCCCCCTCCACCCTCCCCGTTGAAGGAAAAGCCCAAATTGACCCTGTTGACCGCCTCGGAATCACAGCTGGGTGTGGATGTGCATTTCCGCCGGGCAGTCCTTTCCGAGTGCAATGAACTCCGGGATGTTCTGCCGGATGGAATCGAGGAGATTCATCCGGAGCCGGGCGCCGAGCCGGGAATCCAGCTTGTGAAAACCGGAGCCGGTCTGCTGTACATGGCTGCTCCGATCCGCATGCTGGAAGGCGTGCCCGTGTTTTGCCTGGACATTATCAATGGCAGGCAGGTCTCGCTGGATGCGAAAACCCTGGCGTCGATCGACCCGTTACGGCTGGTGATCATTCGTTGCCTGCCGGAAGAGGGAGTGGATGTGCACGCCTTCGCTGAACACCTGCTGCAAGCCGGAGTGCCGGCTGTAATCATTAATCCCTGGGGCAACGCCGAATTTAACTCCCATCCCGTTCTGCAGTGGCTGGCGCAGCCGCTGCTCGCCGGCGAGGCGGTCCACCGGGCGGTTGAAATTGCCCGGCAGAAATCTTCGGAAGTCTATACGGACGCCAGTTGGGCAAATCTGGTGCTGTACGGTCACCCCCACCTGCGCCTGTGCAGCCCGCCTGCCTGGGAAATATTTGACCCCGAGGGCTGGCTGGACCGCTCCCACCTGACCGATCCCGCCTTGAATGTGCTGGATGAGGTGGTCAGCGTGGCGGGGATGGTTGGCTCGATTTTCCTGGGCACCACCCATTTCCTGGTGGCATTGATACGCTCCAGCCCGGCGTTCCGCGCTGCCCTGGAAATGATGGGTGAACGCCCCAATGACCTGGCGGACAGCCTGGGGCGATCGTTGAAACGCCAGCTGGAGGTTGAAAAACCATCCAAACCCCTGAACCTGCAGCGCAGCTCCTTTTCCCGCCATCTTTGCACCATCCTGGAAAATGCCGCTGATATGGCAAAAACGGAGAACAGCAGCAAGGTTGATGACCGCCAGCTTGCCCTGGCATTCATGAACAATCCCGAAGCCAACTCACTGGAACTCCTGCGCAAGGCGGGGGTGGATTACAAAACCCTGCTTTCCGCTTTACAGGGGAAGGCGGAACCGGTGCCGGCGGAGGTCGCCGGGCGCGGCACATCCCATATTGTGCCGCTTTTTCTCCGGGACGGCAACCTCAACCGCACCCGTTTCGATATGTCCGGCTGGCAATCCCTGGAAGGTGCCGCCGCCGAGGCGCAGACGTTGGGGCAGTTTGCCATCAACACAGCCCACCTCTTTATTGCCATGGCGATGACGCCGGATAGTTTTACCCAGCGGGGTCTCACCGCCCAGGGGCGCAGTCCGGATGCCGTCCGCCGCAGCCTGCGGGCGGTGCTGCGCCAGGGGGAGGCGCTCAGTTCGCCGCCGGTGCTGCATGAGAAATCATTTTCGGACAATATCCGGGACATTCTGGTGATGGCGGACAGCTGCCGGAAAGCCCCGTTGATGATCGATGAAAAAAGTCTGCTGCTTGCCATGTTGGGCTTGTCCGGCAGTTCAACCGTCCAGGCGCTGGTGCAGATGGGCATCAAGCTGGAGCATTTTTACTTCGTGATGGGGGAACCCTTCCCCACCGTCCAGGCGGGAGCCGCCCCCCAGCCTGAGGTGACCACCGCCAGCCCGACACCCACACTGGACCTGCTGGGCAGGGACCTGACCAAAGCCGCAGCAGCCGGACAGCTGGATCCGATCCTGGGACGTGACGATGAAATTCAACGCATGATCCAGACATTGGTTCGACAGCGCAAGAACAACCCGCTGCTGATTGGCGAAGCCGGCACCGGCAAGACTGCCATCGTGGAGGGGCTGGCACAGCGGATTGCCAAAGGCGAGGTCCCGGCGCGGCTGCGCGGTAAACGCCTGCTGGATATCCCCATCGCCAGCCTGCTGGCGGGCACCCAGTATCGCGGTCAGATGGAGGAACGCCTGGTGGCGCTGGTGAAGGAAGCGGGATCATCCGATGTGATCCTTTTCTTTGACGAAGTCCACACCCTGGTCGGTGCCGGGCAGTCCAGCGGTTCCAGCCTGGATATCAGCAATATCCTCAAACCGGCGCTGGCACACGGCGACCTGCACTGCATTGGCGCCACCACGCCCGAGGAATATGCCCGTACCATTGAAAAGGATTCCGCCCTGGACCGGCGCTTTCAGCCCATTGTGGTGGACGAAGTGGAGCCGGAGATAGCATTGGAAATCCTGCGTTCATTAAGTAAAAAATACCAGGAATATTACCAGGTGATGATCCCGGAGGTGGTTTTGCGCACCACCATCGAGCTGGTGATGAAATACCTGCCGCAGCGCCGCCTGCCCGACAAAGCAATTGACCTGTTGGAGGAAACCTGCGCCCGGGTGAGTGTCCAGCAGCACACCACCTCGACCGCACCCGGTTTGGAGCCGCTGGTGGAGATCACCGTGCAGCACCTCACCGGCATTCTCAGCGAGTGGACCGGGGTGCCCGTGGAAGGGGTCTCGCTGGTGGAGGGGGAGCGGCTGGCAAACCTGGAAACATTGCTGGAAAAGCACGTGCTCGGGCAGCCGGAGGCGATCAGCCGGCTGGCAAATGCCGTACGGGTTGGGCGGGCTGGTCTGCGCACCGCCCACCGACCTCTGGCGATCCTGCTCTTCATGGGTCCCAGCGGGGTTGGAAAGACCTCGCTGGCATATGCCCTGGCAGTGGAGTTGTTTGGCTCACCGGATGCCCTTTTCCGGTTGGACATGTCGGAATTCATGGAATCGCATAATGTCGCCAAGCTGGTCGGGGCGCCGCCGGGTTATATTGGCTATGAACAGGAGGGGATGCTCACGGCGCGCCTGCGCCGTAATCCACATGGGATTGTCCTGTTTGATGAGGTTGAAAAGGCACACCCGGCGGTGTTTGACCTGTTTTTGCAATTGTTTGATACCGGTCGGTTGACGGATGCCCAGGGGCGCACCGCCAACGGTGAACACACCATCTTCATCCTCACCTCCAATATCCAGTTGCCGAAGGAAGTGACCGAGCGACCGCTGGGGTTCGCCCCCAGCCAGGAGCCGCCCAGGAAGAAGGGTGAGGATTTGCGCCAGATTTTAAAGAACGCCTTCCGGGTGGAGTTCATCAACCGGCTGGATGAGGTGGTGATGTTCCGTTCACTTTCCAGTGAGGACTGCCAGGCGATCACCCGGATGAAATTAAAGTGGGTGCAGCAGCGGGCGGCGGAGCGCAGCCTGCAGGTTGAATTTACCCCGGACGCAGTCCTGTACATCGCCGAACTGGGTTTCAGCCCGGAATTTGGAGCGCGCTACCTGGAGCGGACCATTGATCAATATGTCAATCAGCAGCTGGGCAGGCTGATTGTCCAGGGGAAACACGGCAGATGGCTTTGCAGGGTGGGGGAGGAGGGTTTGATTTTCGAACCCATTTCCGAACCTGCCGGATCATAATCTTTTGTGAGGAATTGAATGAATTTAACAAGTGGCAGTAAATTAAAACCCGGCGATCTGGTCTGGCAGTATGAAATTGACTCCTTTTTAGGCAGCGGCGCTTTTGGCAATGTTTACCTGGCGCATCACCGCACCATGCAGCGCCGGCGGGTTGCCATCAAGCAACTGCGGATGAGTGAAGCCCCGCCCGAGATCGTCAAACGGTTTATCCACGAATCTTACGCAATGGGCGAGTTGTACCACCCCAATGTGGTGTTGATTTACGAATTAATCGAACCGGAGATGTACCCCGATATTGACACCTACTATATCGTGATGGAGTACGTGGACGGCGGCACCCTGGAGGACTGGATGCACAAGCCGGAACATCCCCTGGGAGCGCTTGCCGAACAGATTCGCATCCTCAAGGCGGTCTGCCGGGGGCTGGCAATGGCGCACCAGGAGGGCATCTACCACCGCGATATCAAGCCGGAGAACATCCTGCTCAACAGGGACGGCTCGCAAATCAAAATTGGTGACTGGGGGCTGGCGCATTTGGAATCCCATAAGATGACCGTGCTGGGGGATGTGTTGGGGACAATGGATTATATGCCTCCGGAGCAATCCAGCGGACAGTCGATTGATGCCGATGCCCGCAGCGACCTGTACTCATTGGGGGTGATCTTTTACGAGATGGTCACCGGGCATGTCTGCCTGGACCTGGAAGCAGTGGGCAACCGGGCGGTGATGGAGTTCCTCCAGCGGAATCCGCTGCAGGCGGCGAACAAGCAATTGTTAACCCACCTGGCGCAGCGAGCCTGCCTGGAGGCAATCCAGCGGATGCCGCGCACCGATCCGCGGGTTTTCAAACCCCAGATCCCGGAAGCGGTGCATGAATTCCTGATGCGGGCGGTTTCCATTGAACCCATGGATCGTTTTCAGTCGGCGGATGAATTTATCTCGGGCTTGGATGCGCTGGCTGCTGAAACGGCGGCGCCCCCGCCGCGCAAGCGTGATGAACGCGTGGCAAAAGTGGCAACCATGCTGGTACAGGCGCGGCAGATGCGCCAGAATCACCAGTACTGGGAAGCCATCAGCCTGCTGGAGGAGGCGCGCAGCCTTTTGGGGGGCGAGGTGGGCGTCTGCCTGGAATTGGGGCGCATTTACAATATCATCCACCGCCCGGCGGATGCCGTGAAGGTGCTTTTGCAGGCACTGGAGAAAAACAACGACAACTACGTCATCCTGCGCGACCTGGGGATCACCTATAAAGCCATGGGCGAAAAGGAAAAGGCGCTGGATTCATTGCGCCGCTCGCTGGAATTAAACCCCACCCAGACGCAAATAAAAACTCTCTGCACCCAGTTGGAACGCCAGCTGGGAGGATAAAGGCGGTACATAATGACCTCAACATCGATATGGGTCGGGCTGGCTGCACTGGGAGTTGCGGTTTTGGGGATGATCGTGGAGATCATCCGCGCCCTTGGCAAGCGGGAGGCTGGCTTCAACGTGCTTGCCCTGCTGGCAGCGCTGGGCGGGGGTGCCTTCATGTATCTCTGGCAGCGCAATGTCTGGATTGCCCTCATTTTTTCAGGTCTGGTGTTTGAAGCATTTGGAAATCGCTGGGGGCGCATTGTGCGCTTGAACAACCCCCCAGCGCGCATCCTTTATTATCTGATATTTGATGCCGGTGTTTATTATCTCTTTTATGCCTCCTGGTGGCTGTGGTGGCACAAGGGTTTTTACACGGTTCTGGTGACGCTCGGCGGGCGCTTCCTGGAAATGTTGATCCTGCCCTACCTGCTGCGGATCTTCTTCCCGGTCATCGCCCGACAGGAGCTGGCAGCGGTGATGCGGGCGGGGAATATGGCGGATCAAGCCGCGCCGCTGGAACGGGATGCCGGGGGGATTCTGCAGGAACGCAGGCGCAGGCGTGTATTACGCCGGCTCAACAACCAAAAGCGGCAGATCGCCCATGCCCAAAAGCTTCATGCCAGCCGCCGGCAGAACCAGGCATTCAAGCTGGTCAATGGAATTATCCTGGAATTAACCTCGGTTCATTCGCTTGCCTCAGCCCAGCAGCAGGTGCTTGGCGATGCCTACCTCCTGCGGGGGAAAATCCACCGGGCAAACCGCTTGACGGATTCCGCCCTGCAGGACTTTGACCGCGCCCGCCAGTGGGTCCCGTTGGATGATGTGGCGATGGGGGCGCTGGCGATGCGCATTGTACAAAACAACGACCGGTCGGAGGATGCCCTCAAGCTCTGTCTGGACTTCCTGCGGGCGCGCCGCCATCTGCCCCCGGATGAGCCGTTCAACCAGGTGATGGATTACCTGCAAAAAGGCTGTCTGGTGACATCCAGTTCCACCCAGGCGCAGATCCATGCGGCGATGAATGTGGCGCGGAAGACCCTGGAAGTACTCTCCGCCTTCCCGCCAGCGCAGATGGCGCTGGGGCATGGGGCAGTCCTGTTGGGTGAGTGGGAAGCAGCCCAGGCGCCCCTGGAAGCCGTCCGCAAGGTCAATCCCCGCGATCCGCTGGTACATGCCCTGCTGGGTCAGGTGCATGCCCACTTTAACCGGCATGCCGAAGCCGCGGCGGAACTGGCGGAGTCGCTTAAATTGAATGAGAAACAACCGGATGCGGCGTTTCTGCTGGGCAGCATTTACCTGCGGCATACCCCGGCTGGCAAAGAGGAAAGCCTGAAGTTGGCACTGCAGTGGTTGAAGGCGGCGGCTTCGATGACGCCGGATAATCCGGTGTACCGGGCGGAACTGGCACAGGCGTACGCCCTGGCAGGAGATAAGGAATCCGCCCGCAGTGAGGCGAATGAGGCATTAAAACTGGATCCCAACCATGCCGAAGCCAACCTGCTGATGGCGGATTTGTTATTTGAAAAACAAAAGTGGGAGGAGGCAGCCGGATATTACGAACGGCTCCACCTGATTCAACCCTCCAACCCGGCAGCGGCGCTGAAACTGGGCGTGTGCCTGGTGGCGCTGAAGAAAATGCCGGAAGCGGAGGTGGTCCTGGAGCCAATTGCCGCGCTGGAACCTAAGGCGCTGCTGCCATTGGGACGCACCCGTCTGGCAGGGCATCAATTTGACAAAGCCGAAGCCGCCCTGCGCGAATCACTGGAAAAAGCCGGTGAAACTCCCGAGACACTCTACTGGCTGGGCTGCACCCTGGCGTGGAAAGCCGCCGCCAGCCCCAAGCCCGATTATCAACCCGCCCTGGATCTCTTCAAGCGGGTGGGGATGTCTGATGGGATATGGGCGGGGCGCGCCAGTCTGCAGATGGGGCATATTGCCCTGCGGCAGCAGGATATCAACGCCGCTGCCATCCATTACAGCGACGCCCAGCCATATTCGGAGATCAGCCTGGAAGCCGGACTGGCGCAGGCGCGCATGCTGCTTGCCAATGGCAGGTTGAAGGATGCTGAAGCAGCCTTGAAAGCCTTTCCCAGGGATGTCCCGCTCACAACCGAGGTATGGAATCTCCGCGGCATCATTTCCGAAATGCAGGGGGCGCTTTCCACGGCAGTTGAGGAGTACCGCCGGGCGGAAAATGACGGTTCATTGGGTGTGGTGTTGTATCTGCTGGACCGCCCCGGAGACGCTGCCGCAGCCCTGCGCCGCGCCCTGGCAGGCGGTGACCGTTCCGACCGTGTCCTGTATTATTCAGGCTGGATTGCCGCCCTTGACGGGGATTATCCGGCTGCGGTTCAACTCTGGACGGAACTCCAGCAGCGGCATCCCGACGAAGCCCGGCTGGGTTTGAACCTGGCGCGCGCCTGGTACCTGGCGGGCGTGGAACAGTATAAAAAGGGTGAATACCTCAAGGCTGCTGAAGCCTGGGAACATTATTATGTCCTGTATCAAACCGATGATGATCTGCGGGCGGCGCTGCGGCAGATGATTCTGCTGGCAGCCTGGCAGTCAATGGGCACTCCAACCGCAGTAAAACTGGCGGAGCGTGCCCGCAGGCTGGGCGCTCCCCAAACCGAAGCCGACCTGTGGGAGGGGCTGGCTCACCTGAGCCTGGCGGATGCCGACGCGGCGGTCGTGCCCCTGGCACGGCTGGCGGCAGCCAATCCGGATGACCCCGTGGCGGCTTACAATTATGGCATGGCTCTGCTGCGCACCGGCAAAGCCCTGGAAGCGTTGCCCAGGCTGGAGTTGGCGGCGGAAAGAATCCAGGGGGAAAACCGGCGGCAAATTCTGCTGGCATTAAGCATGTGCCAGCTTGCCCAGGGGGACCTGGCAGCTGCCCGCCGGACCCTGGAGGAAAGCGGCATGCCCTCCCAGCCGGAGGAATCGCTTTTGCTGGCAATTGTCCAGCTGCGGCAGGGAAACCTGGTGGATGCCCACCAACTGGCAAAAACCGTCCGCTCCATCCCCGCTCTGCGCGCCGTGGCGGCAGCATTTACATCCGCCGACCGGCTGGAGGACGCCCGCCAGGCATACCATGACGTGCTGGCGCTGGATGAGGACGACCGGGATGCCCGCTGCGCCCTGGGGGGTGTGCTGCTCGCCCAGGCGGCGCGGGCTGCCAGGGATCAGCGCTGGCAGGCGGCGCGCGAGGCTTTGCAGGAAGCCGCCAAGCTGGATGCGGAGAATCCCGCTCCCGCCCGTTACCTGGAAGCGGTCGGGAGTGCTGAAATCACCGCAGGCGGAAACGTCTCCGGCGAGGATGCCATCAATTTGCTGGAAAACCTGCTGAAGCGCATCCCTGAAAATCCCCGCACCGATGTGATCCACCAGCTGGCAATGCTTTATCACCGCCAGGCAATCGTAATGGAAGTCACCAGCTCGCATTCCGCCCGGCGGGATGATTACTGGCGGCGGACACTGGCATACTGGGCGATGGCGGTGGAGGATGACAGTTACTGGATGCGCTGGGTGCAGAACCGCAGACCCGTTTACGAACAGGATGTATCCCGGGATGACATGCAGCGCCTGCGTTACGAAACCATCCGCAGCCGGGTGAGGGAGGTGCACCAGCAGTTTGTCGGGGCATATTCCACCGACAACAAGCCTGATGATGCAGTCCGCCACCGCAAATGGATGGCGCAGTGGAACATGGAGATGGTCGCCGCTCATGCCTTGCACAAAATAATGGAAGATATGCAAAAGCAGGGCAGATCGGTTTCATATGGCATTCCCAGTGGACCGCTGTACTGGAAGCTGGCAAATGTGGAAGACCGGGTGCGCCGGATGGCTGAGGAGGCATTGAAAATATTACCCGACGAAGCGCAGATTATTTTGGATGCACTCAACCCGGTGGGCATGGCGCGCTCGCTGCTTAAGGAAGCCCAGCTGGAGGAGGCAATTGACATTTTACAGGCGCACCTGGATGACAACCCCAACGACCGCCAGGCGCGTGAGTTGATTCAGCAGGCATTGTTGGACCAGGTGAGAACCCTGGCAGCCAGCGACCTGGATGGCGCTCTGACCGCATTGCAGAGATTGAAAACCCACGGTGGGAAAACAGCGGATGCCGAGAAACTCATCGTAGCGGAAACCCTGAAGGATGTGGACAAACTGCTGGAGGATGGCAATCCCCGGGAAGCCGGCAGGCTGGTGGAGATGGCGTTGAAGATATTGCCCGCCTCCAAGCCGCTCAAGGATAAACAAAGTCAGGTGGCGGTATCACAAATTGCCGGCAGGGTCAGCCAGGCGATTGAGCGCGTGAACCATGCCATTGCGGATTATCGCAGCGGCAGCCTGGGTTATGATGAAGCCATCGCTGAATTTAATGCCGCCCTGAAAATCCTGGATGAAGCCCGCCGCGCCACTCCCGGCGATCATAAAATCATCAAGCATTATCATGAACTGGCGGTACTGCGCGCCGACTTGATCAACAGCGAAGCGGTGAAAATCACCAATCATGCCGCTGATATTGCCGGTAGCGACCGGTCTTCAGCGATCAACGACCTGGATACTGCGGTGCGGATGCTGGAGGAAGCCCACCATAACGACCCCGACAACCAGCAAATTTCACGAAACCTGGAGTCCGTCCGCCAATCCCTGAAGGGACTGCGCGGCTATTAAAGGCGAGGTGACCTATGCAAATCAAACACCCCTATTCACAGACCCCTTATGAAATCCTCTCCGACCTGGAGGATCCTGAAATCGGCATCCTGTCCCTCGATACACTGCGCAGGCATATCCGCCTCCAGCAGACCAAAGTCCAGAAAAAAGGCAGCCGTGACGCCCAGGAAGTGGCGCGGGCGGGTACGGCGTTATTGAATACACCCATGCGCATGGGGCATGACGTCTTCCTGATTTCAACCCTCAGTCTGGCAGCGGATGTGAGTGAGCTGGTTGAGAAATACTGCCAGCCCCCCGCCCCCGCCCTCCCCCGCCGCCACCCCCCCCTGCCACCCCCTCAGCTCAGGCCCACGCCTGAGCCGTCCGTACTCCCGCTGGTCGTGCACCTACGATGACC
>ERZ1026814.734-NODE-734-length-15649-cov-4.988532_pt1 | contig 15649 bp, 8 predicted proteins | sample MGYA00520871_ERZ1026814 | MGnify/ENA primary metagenome ERZ1026814 (study PRJEB33270, sample SAMEA104284478) | anaerobic digester metagenome | biome: Anaerobic digester microbiome; feature: mesophilic sludge digester; material: Anaerobic digester biomass | place... | reverse complement strand
GATACTCACTGCCCCACACGGCTGTGAGCAATTGCTCATGGGTCAGCACCCGGTTGAGATGTACAGCCAGTTCGTGCAGCAGCCTGTATTCCGTGGGAGTCAGTTTTACCTCGCGCCCGCCCACCCTGACCCTCCGCCGCGCCAGGTCGAGGTGCAGTTCCCCGCAACTCACCTCCGCTCCGGTGACCGTACCGCCGGCAGCCCTTTTGAGAACCGCCTGGATGCGCGCCAGCAGTTCCCTGGCATTGAAGGGTTTGGTGATGTAATCATCAGCCCCAACCTCAAAGCCGCGCAGAATATCCGGCTCGCGGGCGCGGGCTGTCAGCATGATGATGGGTATCTCGGAAAATTCGCGGATGCGCCGCGCCACCTGATAACCATCCATGCTGTCGGTCAGGATCAAATCCAGCAGGACCAGGTCAGGTTTTTCCAGGGCGCACATTTCGATTGCATCCTCCCCATTGCGGGTTGTCAGGATGTCAAAGCCGCTCGCTGTCAGGATTTCCCGCACCAGATGCAGCAGCTTGGGATCATCATCAACAACCAGAATGCGGGATTTTTCCATGATTATTCCTCGGTCGGTGGCAGGGAGGTTTTGGGTAGTGAGAAGAACAGCGTGGTGCCCTGCCCGACCTTGCTTTCCACCCAAATGCGCCCCCCGTGTGCCTCGATGATGGTGCGGGCAATCGGTAAACCCAGCCCCGTGCCGGGGATATGGTAGCCGTTGGACATACGCACCCGGTAATAGCGGACAAACAGCAGGATGATATCCTCGGGTGAGATCCCCAGACCCTGGTCCGCCACGCTGATGACAACATCATTGGTGCGCACCTCGCCGCGCACCACGATCAAACCGCCCTCCGGGGAATACTTGATGGCATTATCCAGCACATTGCGAAGTACCTGGCGGATCCAATGCGGGTCGCCCTCCACGATTGGAAAATCCGGCGGAATTTCGATAACCATATGATGGAGGGGTGTGCGGCGCTGGGCTTCAGCGGCAGCTTCGTGGATCAACTGCGGCAGGCGCAGTGGTTCACGCTGAATATTGAGCTGATCCACGTCAATCAGTGAAGAATCCAGGATTTCACTGATCATTGTCTGCATGATGTCGCATTCACGATCAACGGATTCCAGGAATTCCCGGATCTGGTCGGGGGAAAAGGTGACATCTTCCATTAATAAAGCTGTGGAATATCCCTTGATGGCGGTCAAGGGGTGGCGCAGTTCGTGTGAGAGGATTGCCATCAACTCGGAGCGCAGGCGTTCCTCCTGCCTTTGCCCGCGCACTGCATCCGCCAGTAATTCCAGCCGGGCGCGATCAATCGCCAGGGCAATTAAATCCGCCAGGGTTTGCAGGAAAGGCAGGTCCTGCTCACTGAACCTGCCGGGTCCGTCGAGGGTTTCAATCACAAGCACGCCAAAACGTTGACCGCCCGCAATGATGGGGGCAGCCAGTACGCAGATGGGAAGTGCATCCGTACCCGCGGCACGGGCAAAAACCTGCCGGTTGGCCGCGCGCATATCCGCCATTGCCTGATGGATGTCCTCCTCCCTGCACAGAAGGAGAGCCCGGCTTTCGTCGTAAACCTTGCCGGTGATCGATTCGCCTGCCTGCAAACCCAGCTCCTTGAGTGCCTCCTCATCAAAGCCGATGGCTGCTGCTGAGCGAAACAAACCGGAGGCGCGGTCCCACAACATTACCGTTCCCACCTGGGCGGGTTCCAGCACGCTGATGATGGTTTGCAGGGCGGCGTGCAGCAGTTCTGGCAGTTCCAGGGCGCGTGCCAGGGTCTTGGCAACTTCTGTGAGAGCGTGTAGTTCGCGTGCCAGGCGTTCTGCGGGGGGGAGTTCAGCCAGGGTCCATTGCGGGGCGGGGTGTACTGTATCCATCACCCACCTTTCGGGGGAGATCCAAAGGTAGAGTTAATCGGCAACCTTAATAATAGCATGAATCCGGGGGGGATAGGGATCCAGCTAGTAAACAATCATCTTCACAAGTTCATCCAGAGTCATGCCGTGAATATACCAGCCGACATCCAGCGGTTTCAGGGCTGTACTCACAGCCTCCTCGGACAATTTCACCCGCTGCAGGCAACTCTCCACGTCCTCAATTTCACCATCGCCAAAATAATCCCCCATAATGCGGACGGTTTGGATGATGCCTTCATTGATGCGCATATAGATGCTCACCCCGCCGCTGGTGAAACGACGTTCTTTCTTAATGTCATAATCCGGTGATTTGCCATAGTTCCATTCCCAGGTGCTGTACTTGTGGGCACGCAGGTCGAGGATCCCTGCCCGGTCTGCGGCAGTGAGATCGGCATGGACAACTTTCCTGGCTGCCAGCAGGGTTTCCTCCAGCAGGGATTTGAAGGCGGGTATGGTCACTTCCGGGGCATGTTCGTTGATGTTGGTCACCCGGCTGCGGACGGATTTCACACCCTTGGATTCAATCTTGTCTCCCTTGACGGTCAGAACTCGGGAAACCATGTCCAGATCGGAGTGAAACAAAAGTGTGCCGTGGTGTAAAAGGCGGTTGCCGCGCACGAACTGGGCATTGCCGGAGATCTTCTTTTCCCCGATGAGAATATCATTCCGACCGGAAAAATGCACATCCGCCACACCCATCTGCTGCAAAGTCTGGACGATGGGCTGGGATAATTTCTGGAAATTAAACTTGTTCCCTTCGGCATCTCCGATAAAGGTGAAGTTTAAATTTCCCATGTCATGGTAAACGGCACCCCCGCCGGAGAGGCGGCGCACCACCTGCACACCGTGTTCCTGAATGAACTGGGAATTGACTTCCTCGATGGTGTTTTGATGTTTCCCAACGACAACCGCGTTGCGGTTTTGCCAGAGTAGCAGGTAATCTTCTTCCCTGTCGAGCTGGTCAAAGACATATTCCTCGGCGGCGAGGTTGAAGTACGCGTCGGTGTCCGTCCATTGAATCACTTTCATGAGGCATCCTCCGATCCAGATGATCAATTGATGGGTGGTGAAATTCTGTATTCATGGATTGGATTTCAATGATAGCATGAAATTTTCATCGTTGACATGGCATTTTTTTTTATTTACTTTGTTCCTCCCCATGATGATGATTATTGTAAATAACAACATATCATGGAGTAAAAACAGGTCTGCTGGTTGGAATGGACATCCATTTCCGTAAATGGATCCGGGGTTGGCTGGTTGTATTTATTTTGAATTGTAAATGAAACAAATCCCCCCGAATCCTTTCAATTCGGGGGGATTTGTTTAAGGAGGAGTGGATCAGAATCTGCGGGTGGTGTTTGGATTGGAATGGGATGGCTTGGGAGCTGCGGTCATGGCTCGCGAGGTCATTGGGCGGGGAGCAGGACGGGCGGGGTTGTAAGCCGGGGTGACAGGCTGGGCAGCAACCTGACGGGAAGCGGGACGGGATCGGGGGAGCCGGCTGGTATTGGTGGAAAAGATGCGCTCACCGGCTACGGAGAGGGTGCCGATGATGAGGATGCGGGTGACCCAGACCACCAGGGCGACAAAGACGGGCACCACGGTGGTGAGGGTTTTGGCGGAGACAACCGCAGTGGACTGCAGGACATGGGAGGTGATTGCCATGGAGACGCCCCACCAGGTGAGGACGGCGTTCATGGTGGCGCCGACCAGCCAGGCACCCAGCAGGTACCAGATTTCGCGGGGTTCATCAGCGCCCTGCTGGGGGGTGAAGAGGCGGGCGATGCCGGCGAAGTCAATGCCGCAGAAGGCAATGGCGAGGATGGTAGCCCAGGGGATGCCGAGGAACTTGAGGGAGCCGAGGAGGTCTTTGAGGGCGTAATCGGTGGTGGAGAAGTTGAACATTTCAAAAGCGAGGAGGGCGGCGAGGATCAGCAGCCCAAAGGCAAGGCCGGGGCGGATGAGCGAGGAGAGTTTGGGGAGGGAGGGACGGGAGGGAGAGAAATCCATGAGAAACTCCTTGAAGAAAAGAGGGAAAGTGAAGAGGTATGCATATAATAGAACAAACATTCTAATTTGTCAAGAGGGAACTTTTTTGAATACGTTAATTCGGGAAATTTCAATTCACTATTGGAGCATTGGCGGTTTGGTATAATGATAGGGTATGCAAAAGCCTGTATCCCCTCCCTGTTCCATCGTAATTGTCACCCATCCAGCGCAGCCCCATGCAGCCCTGGAGGGGGCGATTCTCATGCAGGAGTTGAACCGGCGGGGGATAAACGCTCATAATGCGCCACTCAACGATGAAACCGCCAGGCAGCGAGTGCTTGCGGGGGAATTTGACATGATGATTGCCCTGGGCGGTGACGGCACCATGCTGCGCGCCAGTCACATCAGCGCTCCGGCTGGAATTCCCATTTTTGGCGTTAATATGGGACATTTTGGCTTTCTGACCGAAATATCACATGATGACATCATGGATCATCTCGACCCGCTCCTGAACGGTGAATACAATCTTGAAAATCGCATGATGCTGCGCGTGGAACACTGGAGTAACGAGGAATGTGTCGGGGTCTGGCGGGTGTTGAATGATGTCGTTGTTTGCCGCGGGTCGGTGGTGCGCCCCCTGCGGCTCAAAGCCTGGGTGGATGGCTTCCTGCTCACCCGCTACGTTGCAGATGGGTTGATTGCAGCCACACCCACCGGATCATCCGCCTATGCACTGGCAGCCGGTGGACCCATCCTGCCGCCGGAAATGCGCAACATTGTCATCGTTCCGGTTGCACCGCATCTTTCATTGGATCGTGCCATTGTCCTGGCTGAAGGAGCGCGGGTCAGCATCGGCGTCCAGGCGAACAGCCATGATGCGGTGATGAGTGGAGACGGGCAGGCGCCCCAGCCGCTTTCTGAAGGTGACACGGTTCGTGTTCAGACGGATGAATATTCCGCCCGGTTTGTTCGATTTGAAGACGCCGGTTATTTTTACCGAAATATTACCAAATACATGGAACAAAATCCATCCGCAGGTGATTAAACATGACTGAACCCGCTCCCGCCACATTGTACTGTGCCAATCATCCCAACCGGGAGACATTACTCCGATGCAATCGCTGCGGCAAGCCAATCTGCAGCCAATGCGCCATCAAAACACCGGTGGGCTATCGCTGCCGGGAGTGTGTGCGTGGTCAGCAAAAGGTATATGAAACCGCCATCCCCCGGGATTATCCGCTGGCTTTCGTGACGGCAGGTGTGCTTTCCTGGCTGGGCAGCTTTGCCAGCGTGCTGGGTTTCTTCACCATTTTTGTGGCACCCATCGTTGGTGTGTTGATCGCCCTGGCGGTCGGCTGGGTGACCAAACGGCGTCGTTCAGCGGCATTGTTTAAGCTCTCCGCACTGGCTGCCGGGTTGGGCAGCCTGCCGCGGATTATATTGATGATCCTTCCAATATTTATTGCTGTGGGCAATGGATATCCCCTATCGTTTAATTACATTTTGCCGCTCATCTGGCAGGTTGTGTACACCTCCCTGGTGGTCAGCACATTGTATTATCGGCTTTCCGGCATTCAAATCCGTTAATCACTTATGATTTCCGAACTGCGCATCGAAAATTTCGCCATCATTGACCGGCTGGAGCTGGATTTCCACTCCGGTCTGACGACCATGACCGGTGAAACCGGTGCCGGCAAATCGATCATCCTGGATGCTGTGGAAGCTGTGACAGGCGGGCGCACCGATTTGACACAAATCCGCGCCGGTGCTGATCGGGCAATGATCGAGGTGGTTTTTCGTATCCCAACCCAATTACAGCCGATCATCAACCAGCTGCTGGAATCGGAAGAATTGCAGGATAATCCTGCCGAATTGACACTTGGCAGGGAGCTGCGGATGAATGGGCGGAGCGTGGCGAGAATTAATGGAAGGACGGTCAACCTGGGTCTGCTGCGTGAAGTGGGCAACTGGCTGGTGGATATCCACGGACAATCGGAACACCTTTCTCTTCTTGACGTCCGCCAGCATCTGGGTTTGCTGGATCGTTTTGCCCGGGTGGAACCACTGCATGCTCCCTTTCACAGCACCTATCAAGCCTGGCAGCGCCTGCGGCGTGAACTGGCTGATTTGCGGGTGGCTGAACGGGATGCAGACCGGCGGGTGGATCTTTATACCTTCCAGGTGGGGGAAATCGAATCCGCCCGGCTGCAGACTGGCGAGGAAGAGGAGTTGAAACAGGAACGCAACCGCCTGGCGAATTCTGAAAACCTGGCGGAATTAACCCAGCAGGGATTAACCCTGCTGGATGAAGGCACCCCGGAAAACCCGGCTTTGACAGATTTGCTGGGGCAGCTTGTGGAGGCACTGGACGGGCTTGTGAAAATTGACCCCACGCTGGGCAGCCTGTCTGATAATGGACTGACTCTGGCGGAAACCGCTGCAGATCTGGCGCACAGCCTGCGCTCCTATCAGGAGTCCATTGAATATAACCCCCGCCGGCTGGAGGAAGTGGAGGAAAGGCTGGAATTGATCCACAACCTCAAGCGCAAGTATGGTGGTTCCGTGGAAGCCGTGCTGGAAACCGCCAGGCGGCTGCGGCATGATCTTGATCAGATCACACATGCCACGGAGCGGATTGCTGAACTGGAAGGGCAGGAATTAAATTTCCGGAAGAGACTGGCAGAACAGGGCATGGCTCTCTCCGCGGCACGCAGGGAAGCTTCCGAGCTGCTGGGGCGGATGGTTGAAACCGAACTGGATGACCTCAGTATGGAGAAAGCCCGTTTCGCGGTGGATCTGCGCACCGTGCCGGATCCGCATGGATTGGATATTGGCGGGGAACAGCCGGTGGCGTTTGATGATTCCGGCATTGACCGCTGTGAATTCCTGATTGCCCCAAACGTGGGCGAGGGATTAAAGCCACTTGTGAAGATTGCCTCAGGCGGAGAGACCTCCCGTCTGATGCTGGCATTGAAAAAAGTGCTTACCGAAGCTGATTCGGTTCCCACCTTGATTTTTGATGAAATTGACCAGGGAATTGGGGGGCGGGTCGGCACGGTGGTGGGCGAAAAATTGTGGCAGCTTGCCCGCAGCCACCAGGTGTTTTGCGTGACCCACCTGCCGCAACTTGCAGCATTTGGTGATCAACATTACTGTGTCCGCAAATCGGTGGATAGCGGGCGGACCACCACCCAGGTTGAACCATTAAATGACATCCGCCGGCGGGATGAACTTGCCACGATGCTGGGCGGCATCAGCGCGGCAAACCGTTCCGCAGCGCAGGAAGCGCTTGAATTGGCAAGACAACGCGCTGCAGAATTAATCCGGTTTAACACCCCCCCTCAATAGATCATGGAATCAGGCAGCATCCTTCGCATTCTTTTGTTGGGTCCGCCTGCCGTTTATTTGAATAATGTTCCGGTTATTATTCCAAGGCTGCGAACGCGGGCGCTCCTGTTTTATCTTGCCTGCCAGCCGGGTCCGGTTGAACGGACTCATCTGGCGGACATTTTCTGGCAGGATAAAGAAGAAGTGATCTGCCGGCGTTACCTGCGGGAAACGCTCAATAAGTTACGTTCCGCACTACCGAATCAATCGCTGATTCTCACTCCACATGATCAAATTGGATTGGATTTTTCCAGGATTTATGTGGACGTGAGGGAATTTCGCCTTCTCGCAACGACCATGGGAATCAATCACCGCGCCATTGGTGATCCGTTATTACCCCCCATGGTATTTCAACAATATCAAAAAGCCGCCAACCTGTGGCGTCTGCCGCAATTCATGGCTGGAGCCAACCTGCCTTCCACTGAGGCGTTGGATGAATGGTTGACCCTCACCACGGTGGAATTGGACGCCGCCCGGCGGAACATCCTTTTACGCCTGGCGGATCATCAGGCGGAAATGGGCGATCTTGAGGACGCCATTTCATGGGTGCGAAAGGGATTATCAGCAGATCCTTTAAATATTGGACTGCACCGGCGTCTCCTTCAATGGATGGTTCGTTTGGGACGTTATGGTGAGGTGCAGGCACACTGCGACCTCATCATAAATCAATACCCGGAGGATCAGGCTCTCAGGTCGGTATTGAACGATTACCGTCAAAAAGCCATTGAATTAACCACCTTCATACAGCCGGAGGATCACCGTCCCTGGGAAAGCCGGGGGGAATATTCCATCCGGTTTGTGGGGCGTCAAACAGAACTGGATATCTTGAAGAAACTATATACCCGGGGAGGGGTTGCTCTCATCTATGGAGAGGCGGGATATGGTAAAACCCGTTTATTGTATGAACTGACCCGGCGGGTTGAACCCCCACCGCACCTGTTGATGACCTCATGCCAGCATGGTGATGCGGATATTGCCATGCAGGCATGGATTGAGATCCTGCGCAACCATATCAGTCCGGAAGAATGGCAGCAGTTAAAACCCATCTGGTCGACCATCATTGGTCGTATTCTGCCCGAATTATTTTCCCTGCAGCCGAATCTGCCGGTGCCGGATGCCGCCTGGGCGACGGATGCCCGCCCCCTGTTATTTGAAGCCATCCATCAACTGCTCCAGCTTGTTTCCAAAAACCGCCAGCTTTTGCTGGTGATTGATAATGCTCATCATTGTGACAAGGAAAGCCTGAGCACATTGGAATACCTCATTCAGAGACATTTCTTCCAATCACGCGGCTTGCTGGCGCTGGCTGCCCGGGTGGAAGAAGATTCCCCTGCACTGTCGAAATTTCTTGAACGGATTCGACCCGGTCGGCAGATTCAAATCATCCATCTGGAACCCCTGAATATTGAGGAAATCACAGAACTGTCATCCTTTATGCTGCGGGAGGTCCCTTCACCTGGAGTGGTGCGGTATATTCATGACGCCACCCTGGGGAATCCACTGTTCCTCATCGAAACTCTGGTGACCAACCCTCCAACTTGGGAAGCCTGTACCAGTGAAGAAGGGAAAATCCCGCTTTCAGCTTCCCTGCAATCCATCATTCAGGAACGATTTGAACAGTTAAACCCTGCCAGTGCCCTGATTGTTTCGGTTGCAGCGGTTATTGGCAGTCGTTTTCCTTTGTGGCTTTTATACTCAGTCATCAGTCTTCCCCCTGAGGATCTTCTGGAGGTTCTTGATGATTTACTCAAACGGCGTCTGATTCAAGTGGATGAGGAAGAGCAGGCAGGCGGGGGTTACCGGTTTGTTCATGATCGATTTGCAGAAATTATTTACCAGCAGATCAGTCAACCCCGAAGACAGATGCTTCATCTCCAGATAGCCAATGCGTTGGCTTCATCATCTACTGTTGATTCGTCCCTGTCGGGTGTAATTGCCTATCATTTTGAGGCAGGTGGTGACATGCGCTCGGCATTCACCTACCTGCTCGAAAGCGGTGACCACGCTCGTCAAATTTATTCCTATGAAACCGCCTTCCAGGCATTCAAACGGGCTGAAGGATTATTGACTCTTCTGGGTGACCAGGTGACTGATGATGAAATTTACCGATTGTACATCAATTGGGAACGGGTGGGATATGCCACTTCCAATTATGAAACAGCAAATCATACCGGTCATTGCCTGATCAAGGCAGGTGAGGAATGTCGAAATCCCTTGTTAATGGGAAGCGGGTTAAGACACCTGGGATATTATTATATCAACACAAAAGATCCAGCCCGGGCTTTGATTTATTTCGAACGAGCCTATCCATACCTGGTACAAACCGGAAACCTTTTTGAGCTTACCGGCGTTGGCACCGGAGTTGGCAATGGTTACTTTTTATTGCATCAATATTCTGAATCCATGGAAATGTATGAACGAACCCAGCAGCTTGTAATTCAGGATGACAATCCCTCCTTGTTGATTGGACGGGTCACCATTGGGTACACACTCGCCAGGCTGTATGGTTTTTGTGGCTTTCCTTTAAAGGCACTGGAAAATGCCCGGAGAGCCCTGGATAATTCCCACCGGCTGATGTATCCTTCCGGTGTGATCCTATCCAAAACAATGCTGGGGCTGGCACAAATGGAAATGGGGCAGATGGAGGAAGCTTCCCTGGTTTTATCAGCCGCGTTGGAGGAAGCCCTGGAAACCGGAAATATCCATAGCACCCTGCATGTCAAATTGATGCTGGCGCATATTCATCTTGACCAGGGACATCTGGATCTTGCCTGGAATCTGGCATCCGGGGTTGAAGAGCAGGCAAACCAACTGCAAGATTTGGAAATGGTTGACCTGTGTCATGCGATTCGGGGCATGATCTTCCTGCAGCTGGGGGATTATCCGAAAGCGGTGAATGCCTTCCAAAACGGTTGGTCAAGGGAGGAAAAATCTTTTGCAGGTCTCTATAACCTGGCTTTCCTGGGTACGGCATTATGTTTCGATGGAAAGGAAAACTCTGGTTCCGCATTTCTCACCCAGGCTTCCACGTTGGGGAGGAAAGCCGGGTTGGGTTATGTCTATTTGCAGGCAGATATGGCACTGGGATACTTTTTGGCAAATGTTGGATTATTGGACCAGGCACAGCTCTATGTGGATCAGGTGAATGCTGAATACCAGACACGCAAAATTGAAAATATATTCATTCATCCGGAGTGGGTGTACGCAAGGATTGCACTGGCAAGGGGGCAATCCGAGGAAGCCTTCCGATTGGGAAAGTTATTGTTGGATAAGGCAAAGAGACAGGGTAATTTATGGATCGAGATCAGAAGCACATTGCTGATGATTGAATGTCTGCAAATGGAAGGCTACCAGGGTGACTTATCCCAAAGGATTATCATGGCGGTGGATGAACTTGTACGGAACACAACCATTCCCGAGCTGCAGGACAGTTTGCAGAATTTTCAAAAAAATCTAGCAACCTGCGATAAATAAAGTAAATGATATGACATTTGTCACATCATTACAAAATCATTTCAAACGGGGCGGGAAAATGGAGCCGTGTCCATGTTTTGTCCATGCGCCTCCATATAATCATACATATACGAATTAATAAAATTTGGCGCCGTGTGGTACACAGGGGCTGGTGCAAAAGGTCAATCGTATTGGGGAAACTTATGATTGACCTTTCCTATTATTCGTTGAACTTTACAACTGTCACCCCATCCCCGCCTTCCTTGTCGCCGCCGGTTTCGTAACTTCGCACATGGGGGTTGTTCCGGAGTGCTTCACGAATCACCTGGCGCAGTCTGCCTGTGCCCTTGCCGTGGATAATTCGGACAAATGGCATGTTTGCCAGATAAGCGGTTTCCAAATAACGCTCAAGGATATCCAGGGCATCCTCAGCCCGTTGACCCCGTAAATCCAATTCCATCCCAGGCGAGGGCTGGAATGGGGTGGTCACATCACCGCTGATTTCACGCCGGGGTGTTTCTCGTGCCGGACCGGGTTCGGGTTCGACCAAGCCGCGGGACTGGATGTCTGCCAGACGGGCACGAACCCGCAGGCTGCCAACCTGGACTTCGGCTTCGGAGCCACTCAGGGATGTAATCACACCCTCCACGCCCAGAGTGCGCACTTTCACCCGGTCCCCAAGTTTGATGGGACGTGCGGCAGCCTGTTGCGGCAGAGGTTGGCGTTCCACCGGCTGTTCGACTTCCTCCTGGAGGGCTTCCACTTTTTCCTGGATTGGTTTGATTGCTTCCAATGGCTGACGGGCGCGCAGCAGCGATTTCCGGACTTCATCCAATTCTGAACGTAGATCCAGTAATTCTTCTGCAGCTTCCAGGCGGGTTTTCTCAAGCAGTGCCAGACGTTCCTCTTCCAGCCTGTCCAGCCGGTTGGTGAGCTGCTTTTGTTGTTCCGCAAGCCGCTCGCGCATGGCTTCAGCTTCAGCGCGGGCTTTGCGTGCCAGGTCCCGCTGGCGGTGGATCTCATCCAGCAGATCCTCCGACCGCAGGTCGGCGGGATCCAGCATGGTGCGGGCGCCTTGGATGATGCCCCTGGCAAGCCCCAGCCGTTCGGCAATTGCCAGGGCATTGGAGCGTCCGGGCAGACCGATGGTGAGATGGTAGGTGGGGCGCAGGGTTTGCAGATCAAATTCCAGGCTGGCGTTAATCACGCCCGGGGTGGCATGCGCATAGGCTTTCAGTTCCGGGTAGTGGGTGGCAACCAGGCAGGGTATGCACCGTTCCACCAGATGCGCCAGGATGGCGCGCGCCAGTGCTGCTCCTTCCTGGGGATCAGTCCCGGCACCCAATTCATCAAACAGCACCAGGGTGCGCCGGTTGGCGCGGTTAAGCACCCGTACAATGTTGGTGATATGACCCGAGAATGTTGATAACGATTGCTCAATGGATTGTTCATCGCCGATGTCGGCGTAAATGTTTTCAAATATGCTTAATGTGGAACCGGATTGTGCCGGAATATGTAAACCGGTCTGCGCCATCAACGCCATCAAGCCGACTGTTTTCAAGGTGACGGTCTTGCCGCCGGTATTGGGTCCGGTGATGACGACTGCAAAGGTTTTATCGTCCAGATCGACATCAATGGGCACCACTGCAGCCGGATCCAGCAAGGGATGACGGGCATGATACAGCTTGATGGCTGAGCCGGGATGGTCGTTTTTGCGGCTGTTTTGCACCGGCACCAGGACGGGTTCCACAGCCCGGGTATCTTCGGCGTATTTGGCGCACATAATTGCCAGGTCAAGAGATGCCAGCGCCTCGACCATGACGGTCAATTCGCTGGCTTGTTCTCCAACCAGATTGGATAATGCAGACAGGATGCGGCGTTCCTCGTCGCGTTCCGCCAATTGTAGTTCGTGCCACCGGTTGTTGAGTTCAACCACCACCAGCGGTTCCACAAACAATGTCTGCCCGGAGGAGGACTGGTCGTGGATGATGGAACGCATCCGACCCTTAAAATCCGCCCGCAGGGGAATCACATAACGTCCGTTGCGTTGTGTGATGAGGGATTCCTGCAGGATGGGTGCATTTTTGGGATCGTTGACAATCCGTTCCAGGCGGTTGAGCAGGCGTTCATGGGCGATCTTAATTTCAGCCCGGATGGAGGAAAGCTGGGGGGAGGCACTGTCCAGAATCTCTCCCCGATCGGAAATGGCGCGTGAGATGGATTCAATCATCCCCGCTGGCGGGGCAAGGGGTGTGCAGATTTCTGCAAGGCGCGGATACTGCCCGCCAAACCGCTCAAAAGTACGTGCCAGTTCCCGACCGCTGATGAGAGTGTTCTTGACTTCAAGTAATTCAGCCGGAAGTAAAACTGCCATGCGTCCAGCCCGGTCGACCAGTGGACGGATGTCGGTTGCCCCGCCGATGGATATTTCGGATTTCACGCTCAATAACATGCAGGCTTCCCGGGTAACCTCCTGGCGCGCCTGGGCCTCCTCCAGCCTGGTGGTGGGGCGGAGTGCCAGCGCCAGGTTACGCGATGCACTGAAGGCTGCGTAACCTGCCAGGCGTTCCAGGATTTTTGGAAATTCAAGCGTAACGAGCGTTTTTTCGTCCATAACAGGCAAAGTGTACCACGAATCCAGGCAGCAGTTTGCATTCCAGATTATAATAAAAAGGGAATGCATCCAAAGTGAAGTGAAATAAACCGCCAGCTTTCCTGCCGGCACCGGATGATTTGGCTTGATGATTCTTGAGAGGGAGGATGAATCTTAGAAATACGACCCTGCTGACCATAGGCATTACAACTTTGGGGTTAATCGGAGTCCTATTGATTACCGTTCAACTGGTGGTGCTGCCTTATTTTGAGCAGGAACAAATCCAAAGCATTGAACACAACCTCCAGCATGTGCAGGGGATTTTGGATGGTGAACTCACCAAGCTGGAAGGCACCGGGACGGAATGGGGAATTACCGGGATTCTTCCCGAATTAAATACCGGTATGATGGAATCCCTCTCCATTAATCTGGTTCAGTGGGTGCCGGATGCGGGGATCAGGCAATCCTGGTACCTTTCTCCGGAAGGGATGGGTTTGCAGTCCATGCCTGCCAGCCTGGAAGACAGCCTCTCATCGATTGTGGATGCCGGTTCGGGATTGGTGAATGATGGGCGGGATTCATATCTGGTGGGAGTGGTTCCCTTTACACCTGCTGGCACCCATGTGAAGGGGTGGCTGTTGCTTGGACGGGTTTTGGATTCCACCCTGCTTGATGGCATCTCCAATCAAGTACAGCTGCCGGTGGATATGGTCAATGTTGCCGATCCGTCCACACTTCCTCCGGAATTCCAGGTCGCATACAACGATTTATCACAGGGCAAACGATACACGACCAGTCCGCTGGACAGCCAGGTGAGCGCCGGTTATCTGCTGCTGCGGGATGTCAGGGGCAATCCGGCTGTCGTCGTGCAAATCCAGCAAGCCCGCACGGTGTTCCGCACCGGTGTGCGCCTGATGACCTTCCTGATCATTGCCCTGACCATGTCAGGAATTACCTTCAGCACCATCCTGTACCTGGTGCTGGAGACGAAGGTGCTTTCCCGTTTACGCTCCATGAATCGGGAAATGAAGCAAATCGGGCAGAGCGGTGATATCACTCTGCGGGTGAAGGTGCAGCAACACGACGAGTTGACCGAGCTTGCCAGCACCATTAATTCCATGCTGAATGATCTGCAGCACGCCCAGCATCAACGGATGTTAAGCGAGGAGCAGTTCCGTTCCCTGGTTGAATCCATGGATGATGTGGTTTTCACCATCGATCGCAGCCAGGGGGGGCTGGAGGTGTTTGGAAGAAAGACCCGCGATGCGGATCTGAACGAGGCATTAACCATTGACCGGTTGAATAAGGCATTGATGGATGATCAATTTCAGCTGGTCGAACGGGTATTATCCGGCGAACGCCTGACTTATGCCTGGGTGCTGTCGGATGATGGGGGAACGAGGCATTATTACACTTCCCTGGCGCCCATTCATGACCCCGCAGGGGATATCACCGGCGTGGTGGGTGTTGTGCGGGAAATCACGACGCTGAAAAACCTTGAAACCAGCCTGCGTCAAAGAGTGGACGCCCTGGCAGCGCTATATGAGGTTTCGCAGATATTACTCAGCCAGGCGCGCTCGGCGGACCTGCTTTCGAAAATTTGCAGCCTGGCGGTTGAACGGTTTGCATTGGGAGGTGCCTGGCTTGCCCGGGAGGAATCCGACGGGGGAGGGTTGGAAGTCATCTCCAGCTGCCAATGTGCCGATACACCGGCAAAGGACCTTATGCGCTTCCAGGCAGGTAATGAACATCCGGCAGTGCAGGCTCATCGTTCGGGCAAACTGGTTGTGGTCCATTCCGTATCCACCCGGGCGGACCGGGTTGGTGACAGTACGGCTTATCTCCCCCTGGTGTACACTGACCAACCGTTGGGTGTCCTGGCTCTTTATCATCCGGATCAGGAGTATTTTAATGAAGAACACTTGCAGCTTCTGCAGGCGTTTGCCAGCCTGGTCAGTGCGGCTGTGCAGAATGCGATTTTGTTTGAGCAGGTGATGGATGGTCAGCAGCGTTTGCAGGCACTCTCCCGCAAGCTGGTCAATGTCCAGGAACAGGAACGCCGGCAAATTGCGCTGGAGTTGCACGATGAGATCGGTCAGATTCTCACCGGTTTGCGCATCCTGTTGGAACTGGACCCTGCAACCCTTTCCGTGGATGTTTCACGGCGGGTGGTGGAAGCCCAGGGGTTGGTAAAGGAATTGATTGACCGTGTCCGCCAGATTTCCCTGAACCTGCGCCCGTCCATTCTGGATGACCTGGGACCTGGCTCCTATACCCATCTCCTAGCCCACG